>ENA-ORBV01012536-ORBV01012536.1-microbial-mat-metagenome-genome-assembly--contig:-NODE-12536-length-13056-cov-10.847215_pt1 | contig 13056 bp, 8 predicted proteins | sample MGYA00237777_ERZ505514 | MGnify/ENA primary metagenome ERZ505514 (study PRJEB26160, sample SAMN06269048) | microbial mat metagenome | isolation source: Oligotrophic lake microbial mat | place...
ACTTTCTTCCCCTCCCCGGATTCATGGAGGACGTCGGGGTGAACGACGACAACCGGGCGGAGCCCTTTGAGATTCCGGAGGATGCCTGGAAGGGGACCCTCCCTCCGCTCAGCGGGGGCACGCCATTCACGTCGCTCATGCAGGTAACCGCTCCGAGCGAGTACACCGTCAATGGCGCGGGTGAGAAGCTGAGCCAAAGTGTTTCGGATGGCCGGACGACCGTGGTGTGGGAGAGCGCCCATCCCGTGCGGTTTCTCAATCTGGTGGCCGGACGGTTCGCGGTGAAAAGAAAAGGAGGGGCCGCGGTCTTTCATCATCCGGCGCACGGGTACAACGTTGACGAGATACTTGAGGCCCTCGCCGCCGCGCGGGCCCGCTACTCTGAGTGGTTTCGGCGGTATCCCTGGACAGAGTTGAGGTTGTCCGAATACGCCGATCATTCAACCCGCGCCCAGGGCTTTCCTACGAACATCAGCTTCTCGGAGGGCATCGGCTTTCTCACCCAAAGCGGGGGAGGTGTGAGCCTGCCCACCATCGTGACCGCCCATGAAGCCGCGCATCAATGGTGGGCCCATCTGCTGATGCCGGGGCGGGCTCCCGGAGCCGATGTCTTGATCGAGGGCATGGCGCACTATTCGACGATGCTGTTTCTCGAGGCCGAACACGGAGACGAGGCGCGTAGAGAGTTCGCGCGAGGCCTGGAGTTGCGGTACACGAATCAACGGCGCCTGGATGGCGAAAAGCCCCTTTCCCGCATCGTCTCCGGTACCTCGCCCGCCGAGGAGAGTGCAATCTATGACAAAGGGGCCTGGGTAATGTGGATGCTTCAGCAACAACTCGGTCGGGACAACATGCTTGCGGGTCTGCGCTCATTCATACGGCGTTTCGAGGGCAGCGCCGACCATCCAGCACTTCAGGACCTGGTCGAGGAACTGCGGCCCCTGGCTCCCTCGGCTTCGGATTTTCAGTCGTTCGTTGACGAGTGGTTCCAGGGCACGGTCATGCCCAAGTTCCGGTTTTCGGGCGCACAGGTCACCCGCACCGTCGAAGGCTGGACCGTCACCGCCGACCTCGAGAACATTGGATCGGGCACGGTGACGCTTGATGTGGTGGCGGCTCGCGGCGAGCGGTCATCCTTCGGCGGGCCGCCCCCGACGACACCCTACGAAGACGCAAGGGTGAAGGTGCGCTTGAAGCCGGGGCAAAAGGCCGCAATCTCCCTGAAGATGAGCTTCAAGCCCGACCGACTGCTGGCCGATCCAGATGTTCTCGTGCTTCAGCTCAATCGCGATCGCGCGCGGTTAGTTCTTCACTAGGCGGTCGCCCGGAAGGCACGTTCCGTCCCTTCGGCGGTCAAGTTCGGTCTGCTACGATGCCCGGATGTCTGCTGTCGGCGGATGTTTCGAGAAGCCCTTTTGACCACGGGCACAGGGACTGCCACCGAACACGCGCAGATTCGAAAAATCGTTGCGGTGCTCATCGGGTTCGCGGTCGCGATCCGCCTCGCCCATCTGGCCCTGGTGGCCCCGACGCCGCTCATGGGTTTCCATCGCGAGTTTGTCGACTCGGATATGTGGGTGTTCGATCAGTGGGCGCAGAAGGTGATTGCGGGGGACTGGCTGGGGCGCACCCCCTTCCATCCCCTGGCGGCGTGGCAACTCGCGGCGGCTCCGGCCGAGAAGTGGGTCGAGTGGAACGGTGAGGCGCCCACGTTCTACAAGGCACCCTTCTATGCCTATCTTCTGGCCGTTGTTGGCGCTCTCAAGATGACGAGCCTGACCGTGTTTGCCCTGCAGGCGTTCTGCGCTGGGGCCTCTGCGTGGCTCCTCTTCAGAATCACGCGGACCACAATAGGCGAGACCGCGGGAGCGTATGCGGTGGCGCTTTTCGCCCTTTATGCCCCGGACATTCACTTCACCACGGTTCTTCTGCGCGGCCCCTGGATCGTCCTGAGCACGCTTTTCGTCACCGATCGCCTGGTGGCCCTGCACCGCGATCCGTCGGGACTGCGCTCGTGGCTGGCCGGCCTGTCGATCGCCCTGGCCATTCTCGTGAACGAGGCGATGGTCCCGCTGGTCGTCCTCGCACCCCTCTCCCTCGCGTTGTCGGGCCTCTCGTGGCGTCGTTGGAGGCTCTATGTGGGCCTGGGTATGGGACTGGCGATGGGCCTGCTCCCGGTGGTGGCCCGGAATCTCGCGGTGGGGGCGCCGCCGCTTCAGATCGCGGTCACCGGCAGTGTGGTCATGGCGGTCTTCAATTCCTCGGCTTCGGACCCTCTGTTCTTCTCCGCGAGGCCTGAGATGTTTGAGCCCGTGATGCGAAGTTCGGGTGCCAGTCTCTTCGAGGTTCTCGTGGCCTGTGTACGATCCTTCCCGTCCGTTTCCGACTGGCTCGGCTTCTATGGGCAAAAGCTGGCGGGCCTCGTGGCGCCGTTTGAGAATCCCGACAATCTGAACTTCTACTACGTGACGACGGTGAATCCCTGGCTCGGATGGCTGCCCGCCTACGGGGTTCTCCTCCCGCTCGCCGCGGTGGGCGCGCTTCTGGCCTGGCCCCATCGCCAGGCGGTGTGGTGGTGCCTCGGGCCGGTATCCTTGACCCTGATGACCGCCATGATGCTGACCCTGCCCCTTTCCCGCTACCGAGCCACGTGGGCGATTCAATTGATGCCTCTCGTCGGTCTGGCGCTCGCGAAGGTCGTCGGCTGGGCCAGTGAGAAACGATGGCGGCCGCTTGGAGTAACCGCGGTTGCACTTGGGGCCTGCGCCGCGCTTCAGATCGGAGTCCAGATGCTGATTGTCTTCCCTCTAGGTGACTCGGGAAGGCACATGTACCGTCCGCCGGAGTTCGTGCTCGCCGCACGCATGGAGGCCGCCTCTGGCCACTTCGAGCGGGCCGCGCTCGAGCTTGATCGGCTGGCGCTCTTGCACCCTGACGTCCGAATCAAGGACCAGGCGCGGATCCTGGCCGCGGACTATCGCAGGCAGGCGAATGCCGCATCGGATTCAAGATATGGCCGCTGAGGTCCTTCTCTATCGACTCGGGTGCCTGATCCACTGGGGTCCGCGGGAACGCGAGATTCGTACGGCCCTGCGCTCGCTGCCCCCCCATCTTCTGGAGGGGGCGCGACTGGTCGACGTGGGTTCAGGCCTGGGACAACTCTCTCGTGTGGCTCGTGATCTGGGTCTTGAGTACTTTGGACTGGAACCCGATCCGAAGCTCCGGGGTGCCGCGTCGCGTGACTATGCGAATGCCACCTTCTCCCATCTTGGCGCCCAGGATCTCGGAGCGATGGTTGGTGCAAAGGACATCGTGGTGCTGAATGGCGTGGCTCACCATTTGGACGACGGGCTCTTCGAAAAGGCCATCGAAGCGGCCCGATTGGGTCGGGGCCTGGTGGTCGTCGACCATCGATTGGACCGCGACACCCACCTTGTGGCGCGGCGTCTGCAAGACTGGGACCTTGGGAAGTTCGTGCGTCCCTATGAGCGTTTCAAGACCCTCCCTGGAATGCGTTCGCAGTACTCGCGGTTCTTCACCATAGGTCCCCTTGGGCTGCCGTTCTGGACCCATTTCTGCGACGTCCATGTTCCGTCATGACCCCAAAGCCTATGGGGATGGTGCTGGCCGCACCGGTCTTGAACGAGGAGAAGATCATCGTCCAATTCCTCGAACGCGTGTTTGCGGTGGCCGAGCCGTCGGAGATTCGCGGCGTTGTCATCGTTGATGATGGGTCCACGGACGGCACCTGCGAGGTGATTCGCGACTTTCTGGCGAGGACGCCATCAGGACGGCCACCGGTCCGGCTCCTAAGATTGAGTCGCAACTTTGGACACCAGGTGGCGGTGGTGGCGGGTATCCAGGCAGCGGTTTCGTGGGCGGAACAATCCGGGCTCGGCTTGGTCGGGCTGATGGATGCCGATCTTCAGGATCGCCCCGAAGACATACCCGCCCTTCGTGTCGCTCTCGCCGATGCCGACATCGCGTACGCGGTCCGCGCGCGACGGTCCGAAGGGCTGGTGTTTCGCCTTGCCGCCGCCGCGTTTCACTGGCTGCTGGCCCGCACCGCTCAGTTTCCCATCCCCCGTGATGCCGGCACGTTCTCCCTCATGCGGTTGCGGGCGGCGCGGGTGGTAGCCGCCGAGTCGCATCAGGCGCCGTACTTCCCGGCTCTGCTTGCCTGGGTTGGCTTCAAGCAAGTGGGCGTCCCCCTGGTCAGGGACGGACGCCTGGGCGACAACTCCAGAGTGGGCCCTCTTGGCTTGGTCCGGTTGGCGGTGACCGCGTTGCTCAGTTTTTCCGACCTCCCCCTTTCCTTTCTCGTGGTGATGGCGATGCTTACGATCCTGGGCTCTTTGTGCGCGGCCATTTTGATGACCGGTTTGAAACTCGCGGGCCTCGTTCAGGTGCAGGGCACCGCCCTCATCCTGGTTTCCATCTTCCTTTCTCTCGGAATGATTTCGCTTCAGATCGCGCTGCTGGCGCATGCGCTCGGCCGCGCCCGGTCCGAAGCCAGCCGAAGCGTCGGGTACGTGGTGATGGCCGACGAAGGCGGACTATGAGCCTGATCGTGACCCAACCCGGTTCCACGTTCTAGAAAACCGGCGTCGCGGGCCTTCGCTTCGTGCTCATGACCGGGGAGATCGTTGAAGGACTGCCCCCCCTGCAAGGTTGAGGTCTTTGAAAAATCACGAACGCTGGGTGTAATCTGCCAAGAACGGTCGCAGGCTATTCGCCTCGCGGCACCCTGGAGACGCCCTATGAAGAAGACCCTGATCGTTGTTCTGTTTCTGGCTTTCGCGGCACCCGCCCTTGTTCGGGCGCAGGAGATGGTTCTGACCGGGGTCGTGACCACTCGCGACGATGGTCTCTCGCTCCCCGGGGCTACCGTTAGCATCGAGTCGCTGAAGCTGACCGCGGTCACCGACGCGGAGGGCCGCTACGTGCTGACTCTGCCCGCGGGCACGTCCACCACGACATCTCTCGAGGTGCGTGTGACCTCCGCCGGCCTGCTGCCGAGGAACTGGTCCTTCAAGCCCGCGGCCGGCACGATCACCCACAACTTCGCGCTCGCTCTCACTTTCTCCGAGGAGATCACCGTCGGTTCGCGCGCGGTGGGGGTCGACGCCGAGGGTGCGGTTCCGGTGGACATCATCACCGCCAAGCAGATCGAGATGACGGGGGCGAGCGAAACGATGCAGGTGATCCAGCGGCTGGCACCGTCCTTCAACTTCCCACGCACCACCATCGCCGACGGTTCCGCCTCGGTGCGGCCGGCCAGCCTCCGGGGCATGGGCCCGGATCAGGTTCTCGTTCTGGTGAACGGCAAGCGGCGTCACACCACCGCCCTCGTTCACGTCAACGGCACCATGGGCCGCGGTTCAACCGGGGCCGACCTCAACGCGATTCCCGTGACCGCCATCGAACGCATCGAGATTCTGCGCGACGGCGCGGCGGCCCAGTACGGTTCGGACGCGATCGCGGGGGTCATCAACATCGTGTTGAAGTCGGGAGATTCCGAAGCCACTGTCTCACTGCGTGGCGGAACCACGATGACGGACCAGGGTGTGGGTGGAGACACGACCTATGACGGAGAGTTGCTCGATGCCGGGCTCAACAAAGGTTTCAAGCTGGGCCGAGGCTGGGTCAACATCACCGCCGAGTATCGTGATCGCGGCAAGACCAACCGTGCCGGGCCGGACCCGCGCGACCAGATCGTAGTCGGGGACGCCGGGCGCAACGCGGTGGCCCAGCCCAGTCACTGGGTAGGCGACGCCGAGACCACCGACGCCCTGACCTTCTTGAACGCCCAATTCCCGGTCGGGGACACCAGCTTTTTCTATCTCTCCGGTGGCTACAGCCGGCGCGAGGCGACGGCGCCGGGCTTTTATCGCCGCGCCCTCCAGCTCACCCAGAACTGGCCGCAGATCTACCCGATCGGCTTCCTTCCCCTGATAAAGACCGGCATTGACGATTCCTCACTCACCTTCGGAATTCAAGGGACCAAGAACGCGTGGTACTGGGATGCCTCCTTGCAGAGCGGCCGGAACGTGATGGACTTCAACATCGCCAACACCCTTAACGCGTCCCTCGGGCCCACCTCGAAGACCGCGTTCTATGCCGGTGCTTTCACCGCCGACCAGATCATCGCGAATCTGGATCTGTCCCGAGAGTTTGACGCCGGCCTCGCCGGTCCGCTCAACGTCGCTTTCGGAGCCGAGTTTCGGAGCGAGGGTTACAAACTCGAGGCCGGCGAGCCCGACTCGTACCGCGACGGTGGCGTGCGAGCAAGCAACGGGGCAGTGGCGGTTCCGGGCGCCCAGGTCTTCCCGGGCTTCCGTCCTTCAAACGCGGTGGATGCTTCGCGGAACAACCTGGCGCTCTACGCCGATCTCGAAGGCGATGTGGCCACCAAGGTTCGCATGGGTGCGGCCGGCCGTTTCGAGAATTACTCCGACTTTGGCAGCACCTTTGACGGGAAAGTGACGGTCCGCGTTCAGGCCAGCGAAACCTTCGTTCTGCGGGGCGCGGCCAGTACGGGATTCCGTGCGCCCTCGCTCGCTCAGTCGAACTTCTCCGCGGTTTCCACGAACTTCATCAACATCCCAGGCCAGGGCACGGTGCCGGTCGAGGTCGGCACCTTCGCAGTGGCGAGCCCGGTGGCGCGGGCGCTTGGCGCCACCGATCTCAAGCCCGAAGACACCCTGCACTTCACCGGCGGCATCGCCTTCACCCCGAGCGACAAGCTGGGCATCACCGCGGACTACTACAACGTGAAGATCGATGACCGTATCGTCTTCTCGGGAAACTTCACGGGCGGCGCCATCACCGCCCTGTTGACCCCTCTAGGTGCCACCGGCGCTCGATTCTTCACGAACGCGATCAACACGCGGACCAGCGGAGTCGACGTCACCGCAAACTACCGGACCACCATGAGCAACGGAAGCACCTTCCGGCTCTTCGCCGGTTACAACTTTAACGAGACGAAAATCGAGGGGGAGGTGGCGACGCCTTCACGGCTGGCCGGGCTTGGCAACGTTCTGTTCGACCGGGTGGAGCGCGGCCGTATCGAGTGCGGCCAGCCCAAGCACCAGGCTCGCTTCATCGGCGACTATACGAAGGGGAAATTCTCCGCGAGCGCCAACGTCGGGCTGTATGGCAGCTTTTGCGTGAAGCAGCTTCTTGCTACCGGCGCCGATGATCAGATCTTCTCGAAGAAGTGGGTGAGCGATCTGGAATTCGCCTATCGCCTGCCGAAGGTGACTCTTGGCGTGGGCGTGCAGAATCTGATGGACAACTACCCAGAGCAGGTCCATGCCCGGCTCAACCCTCAAGGCGTCCGCTACCCGGGCACGAATACCTTCGGGATCAACGGCCGCTTCGTATACGCTCGAGCCAGCCTGCGGTTCTAGATTAGTTACGCACGTTCCATGATCGTCAGTGTCTCGAGATGGAACGTGGTGGGGAACATGTCGAATGCCTCGAGTGAGACGGCCTTGTAGCCTTGGCCTGCAAAGCGCTGGATGTCGCGGACGAGCGTGGCGGGGTCGCACGAGACGTAGATCACTCGATTGGGCCGTCCCGCGGCGATAGCGTCCAGTTCAAGCGGATCGAGACCGCGACGCGGCGGGTCGACGATGGTGGTTGTACCCTTCAGCTTTAGGCCGGTAGCGAGGGCGGTGCCGACGCTGAGCGGCAACCGCTCGACCTTTACGCCGTTGGCCTTGGTGTTGCGACCGAGGTCCTCGAACGCGACCGGGCTCCATTCGATGGCCGTGACGTCGCGGCCCTTCACGGCAAGGGGAACCGAGAAGAGGCCAACTCCGCAGAACAGATCGATGATGCGCTCGTCGGGCGCGAGGTCCGTGGCCTTCATGACCGCGCCCAGGAGATCTTCGGTCATGAACCGATTGGCCTGGAAAAAGCTCATGACGTTGTGCCGCAGGGCGATGCCGCCCACCATGTTCTCCACGGAAATGTCGCCGTAGACCGTGGCCGCCTCGTTCTTTGAGGTCTTGAGCGCAAGCCCGCTCAGGCCGAGTTCGTGGGAATGCCTTCTGAGCACCGCGGTGAGGCCTGGATCGGAGGCGACGAGCACGAGCCCGGGGCCGTCGAAGGATTCGGCGATTTCCACCGAGCCTGCTTTCACCCCGCCTTCACTGAGTGCGCGCACCACCTTCGCAATCAGGCCGCGCAGTCGCTCCGAGACTTGTTGGCAGGAAGCGGCGGGCACCACGCGATGGGATCTCTCCTCGAAGAAGCCGAGGGTGAAACCCTCGTCCAGCCGGGCCCCGTGGAGTTCGACCCTCGCCCGCCATCCCAACTCCGGGCCGGTGTTCCAACCCGCGAGGGGCAAATCGATATGGGCGCGGCCAAGGAGCTCGAGCAGTGCTTCTTTCTTCGCCTCTTGCTGGGCCACCGGTTCGGCGATCTGGTAGTGGCAGCCGCCGCATCGCTCCGCGACCGGGCAGGGCGCCTTGCGCCTGAGCGGATGCGGCGTCTCGACCGATACCGCTTCTCCGAAAAGGACGCCCTTGCGGCGGGACTTGACCGCGACCGTGACCTCTTCACCCTTGAGGGCATTCCGCGCGAAGACGGTCTGGCCCTCGATCTGGAGAAGGCCGTAGCCGCCGTTGACCGCGCGCAGGACCTTTCCGCGAACAATCTCGCCGCTCATTCGATTTCGGCCAGGAGGAAGCGAGGCAGGCCGAAGCTCTGCAGGATCTTTCTTTGCACGGACTCTCCAATCAGGGTTTCATAGACGTTTGCGGGCATACGAGACTTATACGCTGCGGTCGCCTCACGACTTGTGGTTTCCAAGTGTCGCACCGCTTCGGCCCCAAGGACCGCCGAGGCCGCTTTCACCAGATCTTCCTCGATCCGGACGAAGGCACCGTCCACGTCGAAGGCCTTGTCCTTGCCGAAGGCCTCCGCGATCGCAAGGAGGCGGCCTCGCGCCGCCCCGACGGCCGCGGCCAGGCCGGGTGGGGTCGGGATGAGGGCTATGCGCTCCTCCAACCTCTCAATCGCTCCGCGCAGGCCGCGGGGCCCCGGCCCCTCGGCCTGAAGGGCCCTTCGGTAGCGGTCGACCGCGGCCTCGATCTGGTCTTCGCAGAATTTGAGGGAACGGATCTTCTGCTTGCGGGAGAACGAGTGGGCGTGGGCGTCGAACGCATCCGTCATTCCGCGCAGAACAATGCGTTTCGGGATGCCCTTTTTCCAAAGGCGGGAGAGGAACACCCAGTCCGCGTTGGAGATGAAGAGCGGATCGCCGCGACGCTCGACGAAGGCGCGCTCGATGTCGCGGAAGTACGCGACCTCCGGGTCTTCAGTCGCCGCCGCAGTCACTGCGGCGAGGTCCGGAGGCGGTGGACTTCGCCCGATACCAGGGATCGGACGACACCCTGCGCGTCGCGCACCACGAGTTGGCCGTGAGGGTTCACGTCGAGCAGGGTCACGCGTTTCTCGGTCTCCCCTTCGCTGAACGTGACCTCTTCGCCCCACCAGGGAACCGCCACCCTCTTCCAGGCTTCGACGATCGCAGGGTTTGAGTCGGTGCCGTGTATCAGGCCGAGCACCCGAGCGGTGATGTCGGCCACCAGGGGCGGACGAGAGACTGCGAGTCCAAGGGCCTCAAGTGTGGTGGCTCGCGTAGTCAGGTCCGATGGCAAGCCCTGGCCCGAGACATTCATGCCGATTCCAATGTAGACGCGCGCGCGACCCGACAGCAGGCTCGACTCACAGAGGATCCCGCAGACTTTGCGGCCGCCGATGAGGACGTCGTTTGGCCATTTCAAGGCTGCGGGTGCGCCGAGATCGCCTAGGGCTTCGACCACGCAGGCGCCCACGCCGAGGGGCAATACCCCCAGCCGCGACGCCTCGACCCCTGCGACCGTGATGGTGAACGCGATCGACCCTTCGGGGGAGCGCCATGTATTCGACCCTCGGCCCCGACCGCGGGTCTGCGCTTCCGCCACCACGATCGCAGTCGTCACCGCGGGGTCGAACGTGGAAGACGCGGCCAAGCTTCGAGCGTCATCGTTGGTTGAACCGGTGGTCTGGTGGTGGAACACCGCGACATCGCCCTGTCCTGCCTCGGTCAGAGCCTTCTCGTAGTCTGCTCGATCGAGGCTCAAAGACAGGGCCATCGACGACCCGTCATGCCTTGTCGGGAACCGGGGCGAGTTCGATGTCTTTCACAAACGAAAGGAAGTCGAAGTCACGCGGGTTGTCCGGGCCAGCTACAACCGTCATGGTGGCTCGACCCACCCGAGTCGCCGAGAAGACGTCCTCCCGCACCGGATCGAACAGGTCGAGAACTGACTGCGATGGGGTGAGGGTGAGTGACGTGACATGACGTCCGACGGTCCCACCCGCCTGGGTCTTGGCTCGGTTGATCGCACCTAGCGCGGCCTTTGCCGTTTCATAGATATCGGAATGCTTGGGTGACGCTCCGAGATCGGCAAACTCATCGACGGAAGGCCACGGTTCGAGGTGAATGGACCCCTTGGTTTTGGCGGCAAAGTCCCAACTCCACGCCTCCTCAGTGACGTAGGGGAGGTACGGCGCCATCAGGCGTAGCAGCACGCTCAAGCCACGCCGGAGAGTGGTAACCGCGGAGGCTCGTCCGGCGGGATCGGCATCGCTGCGCGCGCGGGCCTTCACGAGTTCGAGATACGAGTCAGTGAAGCTGTCCCAGAAGAACCGCTCAATAACATCCAGACTCTGGGCGTAGTCCATGGCCTCCAGATGATGGGTGGCGTTCCCGATCGCTGCTTGCAGCTGGCGGAGAAAACCGAGGTCGAGAGGATGGGTGATCGGGCCTTCGGGCGCTTCTTGACCGAGGACGTAGCGCGTGGCGTTGTAGACCTTCACCACCAGGCGACGGCCGACTTTCAGTACTTTTTCGTCGAAGGCGGTGTCGACACCGAGGCGCGCGGCCAGCGACCAGTAGCGGACCGCGTCAGAACCGTACTGGTCGAGCAGGTGCATGGGAGTCACCACGTTGCCCTTGCTCTTCGACATCTTCTTGCGATTGGGATCGAGCACCCAGCCGGAGATGGCCACCCGCTTCCACGGGATCGTGCCTTCGTGCAGCCAGGCTTTGGCGATTGTGTAGAAGGCCCAGGTCCGGATGATCTCGTGGCTCTGGGGTCGCACGTCCATGGGGAAGAGCTTCTTGTGGCGCGCGGGGTTTTGCGTCCAGCCGCTCGCGATCTGAGGCGAGAGGGAACTGGTGAACCACGTATCGAAGACATCCTGATCCGCGGTGAAACCGTTCGGCTGATCGCGCTGGTCTTCTGTGAATCCGGGGGGGGCGTCGACGGTGGGGTCGATGGGCAGGCGGTCCGCTTCCGGAACCATGGGCGAGTCGAAGTCGGTGGCTCCGGTGGCAGTGACCTTGTACCAGACGGGAATCGGCACGCCGAAGTAACGCTGGCGCGACACGCACCAGTCGATCTGGAGGTTCTCCGTCCAATTCTTGAAGCGCAGGCGCATGAAGTCCGGATGCCATTCGATTCGGTCGCCCATTTCGATCAGCTTGTCGCGCTGATTCATCAGGCGCACGAACCATTGGCGCGAGGACACAAACTCGAGCGGACGATCGCCTTTCTCGAAGAACTTCACGGCATGTTCCAGTGGCTCGGGCTCGGCGACCAGGGGAGGCGCGCCGTTCTGGTCGGCGGAGCCGCTCGGGTCGCGCAAGGCCTCGACGGTGAGACGCCGCGACTCCGACATGGATTTACCGAGGACACTCGCATACACCGCGTTGGCCGCCGCGGCGTCGAGCGACGGGAAGGTCCCGGTTCCGAACTCTACCGGGGCCATGCGGCCGTCGCGCCCGATCGTCTGGCGCAGGGGCAGTTTCTCCTCGCGCCACCATTGGACGTCGGTGGCGTCGCCGAAGGTACAGACCATCAGGATCCCCGTCCCCTTCGCGGGATCGACGAGAGGCGAGGCGAAGATCGGCACCGGGGCTCGGAAGAGGGGAGTGATCGCGTTCTTCCCGATGAGGCCCTTGTAGCGCTCGTCCTCGGGATGGGTGGCCACCGCCACACAGGCGGGCAGAAGTTCGGGACGGGTGGTGGCGATGATGAAGTCGCCTCCGCCTTCCACCGCGAAGCGGATCTTGTGGAACGCGCCCTTCATCGGCCGATCTTCAACCTCGGCCTGGGCCACCGCGGTCTTGAAATCGACGTCCCACATGGTGGGAGCTTCGAGGGTGTAAACGTGCTTCTTCTCGAACAGGTCGAGAAACGAGAACTGGGCGATCCGGCGAGAGGGCGCTGAAATCGTGGAGTATTCCTGCGACCAGTCGACGGAAAGTCCGAGCCGCTGCCACAGGGACTTGAAGGCCTTCTCGTCTTCCGCGGTGAGCTTCACGCAGAGGTCAATGAAGGCTCCGCGCTGCAGTTTGCGGGGGATCAGCTTGCGGGTGGCGTCATCGGCCTGCTCAAGGCTCGAGATGTCGAAGGGCTCGGCCCCCGGTTCGCAGCGGACGTGGAAGTAGTTCTGAACGCGTCGCTCGGTGGGAAGTCCGTTGTCATCCCAACCCATCGGGTAGAAGACGTTGCGGCCGCGCATGCGCTGGTACCGCGCGATGACATCCGTTTGGGTGTAGCTGAAGACATGGCCGACGTGAAGCGAGCCGGACACCGTGGGGGGCGGGGTGTCGATGACGTAGGTGGGTGCCCGTGAGTCTTCGGAGAATCGGTAGGTCCCCGAGCTTTCCCAGACTTTCGACCACTTCTCTTCGGCCTCTTTTGACTCGAACTGCGAAGGCACGGACTCGGGATTGAAACGGCTCAATGAAACCTCACTCGTTCACCACGAATTTTCAGAGGACGGGGCTGAGGACTTGCGCGCCGCGCCCTCGCCAGATGAGATGACTCCTTCGCCCTGGAATCAGTCGCGTTCGGATTCGGCGCGGGCCTTGATGCGTTCGATCTCGGCTTTGATCAACTTCTCGGCGAGGCCGGGGATGACGTCCCAGGCGATCTCGCGGATGACCCGCTCGGAGACCTGGGAGATGACGCGCTGGGCGATCTGCTGCAC
>ENA-ORBV01012537-ORBV01012537.1-microbial-mat-metagenome-genome-assembly--contig:-NODE-12537-length-13056-cov-5.409970_pt1 | contig 13056 bp, 9 predicted proteins | sample MGYA00237777_ERZ505514 | MGnify/ENA primary metagenome ERZ505514 (study PRJEB26160, sample SAMN06269048) | microbial mat metagenome | isolation source: Oligotrophic lake microbial mat | place...
GAGATCAAGCCCCACAACTCGCCGTCGACGACGAGGGAAAGCAACAGCGTGGAGCTCACGCCCATGTTCTTCAGGTATTGGAGGTGGATCGGGGAGACGCTGCGCAGCGTGCAGTAACTGAGGTCGAACGGCCTATGGTCATGCGGATTGACCATTGGCTCCAGCGGCACCGGCGCGTACGACACGTCGGCGATGTAGCGGACCATGCTGGTGCGGTAGAGCGCCCGCGCCTGGGCCGGAATGTCGCTGGCCGGAAACCGCAGCCCGAAGTACAGCGGCAGTTCGGCACGGCTGCACTGCTCCTCGATGACCTCGCCGTTCCAGTGCCCGTCGAAGCGGTAGACCATGACCCGGTCCAGCCCGGAGACCAGTTTCACGTAGCTTGCCGCAATGCTGAGCATGGATTCGAGCGAGTCGGCTTGTGTCATGCTGCCCAGCACCGGGTAGGTGTTCTGCAACGCTGCGTACAGAGTCTGGACCTGGCTGTCCGTCACCGAGCCGACCTCGATGTAGACCACCCCCAGGTAGGCGTGGATATTGGCTGACCGCACGCTGCCGTCGTGCAGGCGCAATTCGATCAGGCTGGGCATGTGGGGCCGTACGACGGCGTCGTTGAGCGCGCCGCGCACGCCAGCCACGCTCTGAGGGTCGAATACCGACGCCAGCCGCCGACCCGTCAATTGCGCCGGGGCCAGGCCGAGGAAGCGCTCCGCGTTGGCGCTGGCCGACAGCACGGTAAAGTTCTTCTGGTCGCATGCCAGCAGCGCGCCCTGGGGCTGGATGGCGCCCGGAATGTGGATCGGCTCGCGCGCGCACGCATCGAGGTCCAGAGTGGGTGTCGCGGCAGCGCCGGCGGGGGGCAATCGTTCGGTCATGGGGGGTCCTCAAGCCATTCGCCCAACAAAACAAAGGTATGCGTCGCGGCGACCGTCAACGCTTGCGCGTCATGGCTGGCCGCACCCTGCTCCAACAGGCCACAAAAGTTTCGCCAGCACGATCCGGTGCGCTGGCCCTCGCCCTCGATGAATGCGTGGGCCTGGCGCACCGCAGGGTTCGCGGCATTGCGCCTGAGCAGTACCTGCGAGCCCAGTCTGGCGCCTTCCAAAACATAGAGCACACCCCACACGGCGGCGGCGTCGGGCGTGAGGGCGTCGACCGCTTGGCACAGGGACCGCGGCGCGGGCATCGTGTCAGCGTCAAGTGCCTGCAGGTCGCATGCCAAGTGCGCGCTCTGGTCCAGGCGACGAATTGCATAGACTGCGGGCAGTCGACCGACCAACGACGTATCGAGCGCTGCGTGGAACGATTGCATGCGCTGCAGATACTGCCGATAACGCGGCAGCGCGATGCCTCCGCTGGCCAATTCCGTCAACAGCGCAACGCGCTCCAGGTGCTCGTGGGCTTGATGGGTTTGCGTGCGAAGTAGCTGGCGGATAGGCCAGACGGCTGCGGCGGCTTCGGCAAGTGAACTCAAGTGGAGTAGATGTTCGTTATCGTACATAGCATACATCGCTGGCGATCGCCCCGAATGGCAATTTGACGAACTTGTCGCATCCATCCATCCATCGAGCCGGCAAAAGACCGGCCTGTGAGTGGTACCGCAAGATGCAGCAAGGCAAACCGCCTATGATGGAATACCAGAAGCCTGGGGGGGCCTGGCTCGCAGAGGCAAGTCGTCAGCAAGCCCGTGGCGGACAGCACCCTGTCACCTGACGATCGTTGCAAACAACTCCGAGGCAGCCGATGAACCATCCGCAAATGAATCTCTCAGCGAAGATCCTTATTGTTGACGACCTGGAGGCCAATGTGCTCTTGCTCAGTCGCTTGCTGGCTGAGGAGGGCTACACGCAGATCTCCTCCACCATCGTGGCCACCGAGGTTTGCTCGCTGCACCGCCAACACGACTATGACCTGATACTGCTCGACCTGCAGATGCCCGACATGGACGGATTTGCTGTGATGGAAGGCCTGCGCGCCGGCAGGCCCGAATGCGCCCTGCCCGTGATCGTGATCACGGCGCAGCCGGGCCACAAGCTTCGCGCACTGCAATCCGGGGCCAGGGACTTCATCAGCAAGCCCTTCGACGTGGTGGAACTGAAGACGCGTGTACGCAACACGCTCGAAGTGCAGTTGCTGCATCGCAAGCTGGAGGAACACAACCGGGTGCTGGAACAGACGGTGAGCGACCGGACTGCGGAACTGCGCGCCAGCGAGGCCCGCTTTCGCAACCTGACCGAGTTGGCGTCGGACTGGTACTGGGAACAAGACGAACGAGGTCAGCTCACCTTGTCCTCGGGGCCGATCGCACCGTTGCTCGCCACCCTGGCCACCCCTGGGCACGGTGATGCACAGCTCGCCCTGGACGAAGGCTGGAACGAAGCGGAGTGGCGGACACTGCGCGCCAAGATCGAGGCACGTGAGCCCTTCCTCGATTTTGTTCTCCACTGCATCAGTCCTGCCGGTTCGGCGCCGCGGTTTCGCGTCAGCGGTCAACCCATATTCGATCGGGAATGCCGATTCCGCGGTTACCGCGGGCTCGGCGTGGAACTACTCCCGAAGCCCGGGGAACTCACCAAGGCAGCGACTGCGATCCAGTGATCCAGTAGGCCCTCTTTTCTGAATGCGTGCGCCCAGGGCCGACGACGCACGCCAGCTCGCCATGGCGCGGCGGCTCAACCAGCCGCGCTGAACCAGCCGCTCGATGGAACCGGACGCCCTGCTGGACCTGTTGCGCCGATGCCAGCTCGAAGGGGTGCAGTACATCCTGGTCGGCGGGCAGGCCGTGCGTTTGAACGGCTTCGTGTGGGCCACCGAATACATCGACATCTTGCTTCCCTCGTCGATCGACAACGGGCGGCGTGTGATTCGGGCTCTGTCTTTTCTGTCGTCCAGCCAGAAGCTTGAGCCTGAATGGTTCGCCGTGACGGCCGAAGAACCCGAGAACATCCGCGTGGCGGATGAGCTGTTGATCGACCTGCTGTTCGCTGCGAATGGGCAAACCTACGAGAGCTTGCTGGCCCATATGCGCTTGGTGATGGTCGAGGACGTGGAAATCCGCACCCTGGACATCGAAGGTCTGCTCAAGACCAAGACCGACTACCGCGACAAGGACAGGCTCGACCGCGAAGTACTTCAGCGGCTTCAGGCGCAGCTGCAGCGGTCTGCAGGACAGGATCTCGCGCGGGATCACCCTTCGACCCTTCGACCCTTCGACAGGCTCAGGACAGGCCAGGCCAGGCTTCGACAAGCTCAGCCCAAACGGAGTTTTGTAGAACGAACCCGTTTAAGTAAGTGCCATTCGCTTTAAGCGGCTAACAATCCAAAACCCCCGGGCTTTGGTGGGGGACATATTTGCGCACCTATTTCATGATCTTCCTGCCATCCGTGCGAGCCGCCTGCATCGCGCCGCGGTCGACGTCACCGCACTGCCATCAATCGCCCCATTGACATATGGTTCCATTAATGACACCATTCATTCATGCCAAAGACTGAAAAGCTGATCGAGCAGTTCAGACGAGAGCCCGCCAATGTTTCCTTCAACGATTTAAGGTCGGTTTGCCGAGCCCATTTTGGCAAGCCACGACAATCCGGCAGTAGTCATGCCATTTTCAAGACGCCGTGGGCTGGCGACCCACGTGTGAATATTCAAAATGCCAAAGGAAAAGCAAAGCCCTACCAAGTACGGCAGGTCTTGCAAGCCATCGACAAACTAAAAGGCCAATCATGAATATCAATCACTTTACCTACCGCGTTTCATGGTCGCCAGAAGATGATGAGCATGTCGCAACCTGTGCGGAATTCCCATCGCTGAGCTGGTTGGCAAAAACGCCAGGGGCGGCGTTGAAAGGCGTCCAAAAAGTCGTGGCCGAGGCGGTTGCCGACATGCAAGCCAGCGGCGAAACTGTGCCTGAGACGTTGGCAGGCAGGCGCTACAGTGGCGAATTCAAAGTGCGTATTCCGCCGCTGGTGCATCGCCAACTTGTGCTGACAGCTGCTGAGCAAGGGGTGAGTTTGAATCGTCTGGCTAGTGCAAAATTGGCAGCGTAGGGGTCAGCCCTATACCTTGCACCCGAGCGGTACACGGTAGGGGGCTGACCCGATACTGTTCACATAGGGCCGTTCGCCCTGAGCTTGGCCTGTCCTGAGCTTGGCCTGTCCTGAGCTTGGCCTGTCCTGAGCCTGTCGAAGGGTCGAAGGGTCGAAGGGTGTCTCAGGGCTTCGACAAGCTCAGCCCGAACGGAAAATGGACTATGTGAACAGCATTGGGTCCGCACGGATTGGCAAGTCCAATACCGGCAAAGTGCTGCAGTTGCCAAGTCATGCGAGCTGCAATCGGCCGTCGTGGCCCTGTCTTTCAACCCATCCCGTCTGCGCCTTCCACGACAACGGCGTCTCACTCGTTCGGTCGAACAGAGACAAAGTGTCCGGCAGGATCTCGTGCGGGATCGCCGCCTGAATATCCGGTGCCAGGGTCGTCAGGTTGATTGTCCGGCGGATGTGACTGCGGTCGACGTATCTCGCATTGGCGATCGCCGTGATGAAGGTGACCTGCCGGTCTCGATCTGGGGCGTACGCGTGACCAGGTTGCGCAGCACAGGCGAAGCTCGCCTGATCGGAAATATGTTATGAGGGGCGCAACCAATTTCACCGATGATCGAGAATGCGCAAACTGATTTGACCCGCGCTTTCTCGCAGCAGTGCGCGCCGTTGATTGTGAATGTTGCTGGAGGACGAAAGTGGGTTGACATGGCAAACAATCATCCATCAGGGACAGTCGCTTTTCTCTTCACTGACATCGAAGGCAGCACAAAACTCGCGCAACAACATCCCCACGCGTTGCCCGCGCTACTTGCGCGGCATCACTCCATCCTGCATCAGGCCATCGAATCACACGACGGCTACGTCTTTCAAATTATCGGCGATGCGTTCTGCGCCGCATTCCATACTGCAACCGATGCGCTCAATGCCGCATTGGCGGCGCAACGCATGCTCCATCAAGAACCCTGGGCACCAGCGCCAATAAAGGTGCGAATGGGAATAAACACTGGAGAAGCGCAAGCTGGAGCGATTGATCCGGTCGCGGGTGGCTACGCGGGCTATTCCACGATGGCGCGCACCCAGCGCGTGACGGCTATCGCTTATGGCGAACAAGTTCTTCTCTCGAACACCTCGGCTGAATTGGTGCGCGACAAACTTCCTGCAGGCATCACCTTGCGCGATCTCGGCGAACAGCGGCTTAAAGATCTGATTCGCCCCGAGCACATTTTTCAACTCGTCGCGCCAGATCTCCCGTCCGATTTTCCTCCCCTCAAAACACTTGCTACGCGGCCGAACAATCTGCCTGCTCAACTTACCTCGTTCGTCGGCCGCGAAAAAGAGATTGACGCAGTGAAACAGTTGCTCGCGCGCGCGCGACTTGTCACACTGACAGGTGCAGGCGGCTGTGGCAAGACGCGACTGTCGCTTCAAGTCGCAGCGGATGAACTGGTGAATTTTTCAGATGGCGTCTGGCTCATTGAGCTAGCACCACTATCGGACCCGGAAATTGTGCCGCGCGTGCTCGGATCCGCTCTGGGTTTACGCGACGAATCAGGTCGCCCCTCTCTGGAAACGCTGAAAGATTTTCTGAGGAACAAGAACGTTCTGATCATTCTCGACAACTGCGAGCATCTGATTGAAGCTTGCGCCAAGCTTGCCGATGCGGTCTTGCGTGTCGCGCCCCAAATCAAATTGCTTGCCAGTAGCCGCGAGGCACTTGGGATCGCGGGCGAACAGATCTTCGCAGTTCCATGTCTGCAGGTCCCCGATACGCACGTCCCGGTCACCGCAGAAACTTTGCAGAATGAGTCGGTTCGTTTGTTTGTTGAGCGCGCGGTGGCGGTCCAACCCGGGTTCGCACTGATCGATGCCAACGCTTTTGCGGTTGCCAAAATCTGTCGGCGACTCGATGGCATTCCATTGGCAATCGAATTGGCAGCCGCGCGCGTCAAGACATTATCAATCGAAGATATCGCGCAGAGACTGGATGATCGTTTTCGTCTTCTGACGGGAGGGAGTCGCACCGCCTTGGCGCGTCAGCAGACCCTGAGGGCACTGGTCGACTGGAGCTACAACTTGCTCAATGCGCAAGAGCGGTTGTTGCTGCATCGCTTGTCGGTCTTTGCTGGCGGATGGACTCTTCAAGCCGCAGAAGAAATTTGCAGCGATGAAAATATTCCCAAGTTCGAAATTCTTGATCGACTGATTCACTTGGTTGACAAGTCACTGGTCATCCTCGATGAGTCGGATGAGAATCAAGCGCCGCGCTATCGCATGCTCGAGACGATCCGCCAGTACGCGCGGGAGAAGCTGTTCGATTCGGACGAAGGCGATCGTATGCGGACGCGCCAACTGCAATATTTCGTTCAGTTCTCCGAAGCGGCGGAGATGCAGTTTTATGGGGCAGAGCAGGCGACGTTCTTGAATCGTGCGCAGGCGGAACTTGAGAACTTGCGCACGGCGCTCGAATGGTCGCAAAAGGACGAATTCGTGGACGCTGGGTTGCGCATTGTCGGCGCGCTGTGGCAATTTTGGTTTAGACGCGGTCATTGGACCGAAGCTTTTGAGCGAGCGGCTGGTTTGTTATCACGCCCTACGCCGACGCAGGATAAGGCGGTGCGGAGTAAAGCGCTCCTGGCTGCCAGCGTGCTAGCCTGGTGTCGAGATGATCAGACAACCGAGAACGCGTATCTTGAGGAAAGCCTTTCGCTTGCGCGCGAGCTTGGTGAGCCGGGCAAGCCACTGCTGGCTGTATTGGTCACTTTCTTCGGATATATAAAGCTATATCAGGACTTCGCCCGCGCGCGCTCCTTGGCAGAAGAGGGTCTCTTACGGGGCAGAGAGATTAATAACCAGTGGATCACGGGCTTGGCGCTCTGCACCCTGGGACAGGCCGCCGAGGTCGAGGGTGACCCTACAGCTGCACGTCGACTATTTGAGGAAGACTTGCAAGTCCTGCGGGACATTGGAAACAACTCAATTTTGGCGGCTGTGAGATGCAATTTGGGTGGAGTTATTTGCCAGCAGGGCGATCCTGAAACCGGGAAAGCCCATATGAAAGCAGGTTTGACGATATACCACCAGCTCGGAGACAGGGCACGTCTTACTATCGTGCTTCTCAGTCTCGGGCGGATCCTGTCTCAACAGGGCGACCTTATCGCGGCACGATCCTATCTTGAGGAAAGTTTGGAAATAGCGCAGGGACTGGGAGCGCGAGAGCAAACTGCCAATGCATTCATCGCGCTCGGCGAGCTTGCGTCCCACGAGCAAGACTTTGCACGCGCCCGAGAGATGTACGAGCAAAGTCTTGACCTGTTTCGCCAGATTGGCCGTCAGACAGGTGTCGCGATGGCGCTTGGCAGCTTGGAGCGATTGCATTCAGTGCCGCAGGGCAAAAAAATTCAATCAACGAATTCACATTGATCTTCGCTAATTCTGATCTGCGAAGATGCGACAACTGGTCATGGCAGCGCATGACAAACGGTCAGTTGCCGAAGTTTCAAGAGCATGGGTTCGCGCACCGGTACGCAGGAAATCGTACTGCTGGGGGAGTTGGGGTCAGCCCCGGTCAGCCCCCAATACTGTTCACATAAGGCCGTTCGCCCTGAGCTTGTCGAAGGGTGTCTCAGGGCTTCGACCCTTCGACAGGCTCAGGACAGGCCAAGCTCAGCCCGAACGGAAAATGGACTATGTGAACAGCATTGGGTCAGGCCCATACCTTCCATAAGCTACACGGTTTAGACCTGACCCTCATGCCTTCTCTGCGCTGGGCGCGTCGCGTGTCGACGTCTTGCGCCATGTCGACCTGCAGATCCAGGCCAGCGAAGGCGTCGCCATCGCCGGGCCTTCGGGCTCGGGCAAGACCTCGCTGCTGTTGTTGCTGTGTGGCCCGGACAAGCCGGTGGCGGGTCACGTCCGCGTGGCCGGCAGCGACCTGTCCACGTTGGACGCCAATGGCCTGGCCGACGATACGGGATTTGTTGTTCGAACTTAACCGCGCGGCCGGTACTACCCTGGTACTGGTCACGCACGACATGGATTTCGCGGCGTGTTGTGATCGCGTCCTGCGCCTGCACGACGGCGTCCTGCATGAAGCGCCGGCAGTGGCCGAGCCAGCCGATGCGCTTCCTGCTTAGCCTGGCCTGGCGCGATCTGCGCGCCAGCGGTCGCCACCTGTGGATCTTCTGCGCCTGCCTGGTGCTGGGTGTGGCGCTGGTGGCTGCCGGCGGTGGCCTGTACCGCCAGGTTTCGGACACCTTGCGCGCGGACGCCCGGGTGTTGTTCGGCGGCGATGTAGAGGTTGAACACGACCGGCCCTTGACACCGGAGGTGCTGCAGTGGATGGGCGAGCGCGGCCAGTTGTCGCGTCTGGTCGAGTTGCGCACCATGATGGTCACGCCCGCAGGTCGCTCCCAGCTGATCGAGTTGCAAAGCGCGGACGCAGCGTACCCGCTGGTGGGCACCGTCGAGCTGGAGCCGGCCGGTGCACTGGACGATGCGCTGGCCGAACGCGCTGGCGTCTGGGGTGCTGCCGTCGACGGCGCACTGGCCACGCGACTGGTCCTGCAAGTCGGTGATCGCGTGCAGATTGGCAACCTGAGCCTGGAAATGCGCGCGCGCGTACTGCGCCAGCCCGACCGCAGCCTGCGTGCCAACTGGAGCGGCGCGCCGGTGCTGGTCTCTGACGGGGCCTTGTCGGCGACCGGTCTGGTGCAGCCGCTGAGCCGGGTCGAATACCAGTACCGCGTACTGACCGATACCCCGGCAGCGACCTGGCGCGATGCGTTTGTCGCCGCGTTCCCGCTGCTGCAGGCCGAGGTGCGTACGTTCGAGGAACGCAGTGCCCGCATGGCCGAAGTGCTGGGCCAGATCGGCTCCGGCCTGCTGCTGATCGGTTTTTCGGCCTTGTTCATCGGTGGCCTGGGTGTCTACAACAGCGCGCAGGCTTATCTGCAGGGCAAGCTCGGCACCTTGGCCACCTTGCGCGCGCTGGGCCTGCGCGATGCGCACCTGGCAGCGATGGTGTTGTTGCAAATCCTGATGCTGGCGCTGCTGTCGAGCCTGCCGGGCGTGGTGCTGGTTAACCTGCTTGCCGTCGCTGGTTCGTTGACTGCCGCGCAGGACTTGCCGATGGCGCCACTGCTGGCCTCGCTATGGCTGCCATCGGTCGTGGCCCTGATGTTCGGCGTGCTGACAGCGCTGGTGTTTGCGCTGCTGTCGCTGGGAACGGCGTTGGCCTTGCTGGTGGCGTGCACACTGGTGGTGGTGGCGTTGCTGCGCGCCGTCAACGAGACCGTGCCCGCCAACGCGCCTGCGCTGGTGCTGTACGACGTGCAGTCCGACCAGTTGGATGTGCTGCGCACGACGATGGCGGCATCGCCCAGCCTGCAGCGCCTGCAGACGGCGCCGCTGGTGCTGGGCCGGATCATCGCGGTCAACGGCCAGATGCTGCGTGACAGCGATGACGGCGAACGGGTGCGCGAGGCGCGCGAAGAGCAGAAGTTCAGCAACCGCGCCGGCAAGATCGACGACGTGGTGCTGGCCGAAGGCGCCTGGTGGCCGGCCGGCTACCAAGGCCCGCCGCTGGTGGCGATGGAAGATCGCGAGGCCGGGCAGATCGGGTTGCGCGTCGGCGACCGGTTGCAGTTCGACATCCTGGGCACGCCTGTGGACGCGCAACTGGCCGCCATCTACAGCCAGCGCCGGATGCTGGCGCGCTTGTGGCTGAAGGCCATCTTCAGCGATGGTGTTCTGGACCCCTTCATCACGCGCCATGTCGGTGCCGCTTACCTGGCACCAAGCGAGGCTTTGCAGGCGCAGGACCGGCTGGCCGCGGCGGCCCCCAACATCATCAGCGTACGCACCGAATCGCTGCTGCGCGAAACACGGGCCTTGATGGCGCGTGCCAGTGGCGGCCTGGCGCTGGTGGCGCTGGTGTGCCTCGCCGCTAGCCTGCTGGTGCTGGCCGGCGCCGTGGCTGCGAGTCGTGCGCGCCAGGTCTACGAGTCCACCGTGATGCACGCACTGGGCGCGCGCCCGTCGGTGTTGCGCCAGTTGCTACTGTGGGAATACGCGCTGTTGGCGCTGGTCACCGCTGGTTTCGCGATCCTGGCCGGCAGCGTGCTGGCCACTGGATTGCTCCTGTGGCGACTCGACCTGAACCTGACCGGCCTGTACTGGACCGGCGCAGTGACAGCCATCGGTGTCAGAACCGTCAGCCTGGGCCTGGGGGCGCGGTATCTGCTGGGGCAGATGCGGCTGGAGCCGGCACTGTTGCTGCGCAGTGGGGCCTGAGGGTTGTGGTGGATGACCGCGCGCAGGCCACGCCCGCTTGTCGATGTGATGCGAAGGCGGTCCCGAGCCGCTCCAGTGCCACAGCCAGCCTGCCCGCGCAGAAAGCGGGTCAGATCATCAGGGGCGAGGCCGATGTCACGAACATCAGGCCACAACAGGGATACCAAGCACATCGTTCTTGACACCTGGGCTCTGGCCGCAGCATGCTGCTTGCGCAACGATGAAAGCTTCCGGATCGTGTCGATACTGCCTACGCCGTCATTCGCGATTGCACTGACCATCGCGGGCTAGACGGATGCCAGACCGTTCTGACCCGGTCGGGCCGAAGGCGAAGCTGCTGGTGAAGGAGCGACGGCACCGGCGTGGCGCGCTACCCGGTGGGAATCTGCGCGGTGCTGGATGCACGATGGCCTGCAGCAACTTGGCTCCGCAGTCGGCAATGCGCCGAACCAGAAACAGATCGTCAAGGACGGGCGCGTCGGGCACGAGGTGAACTGTCGCAGCGGGCAAAAACCGTTGCGCGACACCGCATCGTGCACCCTTGACGTTGATCAACGAATGCGGACGATTTGCCGCCCAGAATGGTTGTTCACGCGGCCGTGCTCCACGGGCGGCATTCTGGAGACAGGGCGCGCCACCGGGCGTGTACCGGCAAGGGGTCCACAAGCCCGGAGGTGAACAACATGCCGAATTCTCAGCAACTCGTGTCGCGCCTTTCGAAGGATGCGGCCAAGCTCTCGCCTGCGCCCAACCTGCTGGACTACGAGGCGACCTGTCTGCAGTTCTCCTGGGACGAAGCGCGCAAGCAGCGGCTCGACGGCCTGCCCGATGCCAAGGGCCTGAACATCGCTTACGAGGCGGTGGACCGGCACGTGCTGCATGGCCGTGGCGGGAGAATAGCGATCCGTTGGCTTGGCAAGTCGGGCTCGCGGCGCGAGCTGAGCTACGCCGAACTGGCGCTTGATACCAACCGTTTCGCCAACGCGCTGGAAAGCCTGGGCGTGCAACCGGGCGAGCGCGTGTTCGTGCTGATGGGCCGGGTGCCCGAGTTGTACCAAGCGGTGCTCGGAGCCTTCAAGGCGCGCTGCGTCATCACGCCGCTATTTTCGGCTTTCGGGCCGGAACCGATTGCAATGCGTGCTGAACTCGGTGACGCGCGCGTGCTGGTCACCACGCCCGAGCTCTACAAACGCAAGGTGCAAGGCTTGCGCGAACGCCTGCCCGGCCTCCAACACGTGATCCTGGTCGGCGACGCGCCGGCCGAAGGCGAAGGCGTTCACCACTGGAACGCACTGGTGGGTGCAGCATCACCCGAATACACCATTGCGCCGACCGACCCGGAATCGATGTCGCTGCTGCACTTCACCAGCGGCACCACAGGGCGGCCCAAGGGCGCGGTGCATGTGCACGGCGCGGTGCTGGCGCACACGGTCACGGGCCACTATGCGCTCGACCTGCACCCCGACGATGTGTTCTGGTGCACCGCCGACCCGGGGTGGGTCACGGGCATGAGCTACGGCATCATCGCGCCACTGTGCGCGGGCGTCACCAACATCGTGGTCGAAGCCGAGTTCGACGCGCAGGCCTGGTACAGCGTGCTGCAGCAAGAGCGTGTGACCGTCTGGTATACCGCGCCCACCGCGATCCGCATGATGATGCGCCTGGGCTGCGAAGCGGTGAAGGATTACGACCTGTCTTCGTTGCGCTTTCTCGCCAGCGTGGGCGAGCCGCTCAACCCCGAAGCCGTGGTCTGGGGCGTTGAGGCCTTCGGCCTGCCGTTCCACGACAACTGGTGGCAGACCGAAACCGGCGGCATCATGATCGCCAACTTCGCCGCGCTCGACATCAAGCCCGGCTCCATGGGCAAACCCATCCCTGGCATCACGGCGGCCATCGTGCAGCGCGGCAACGATGGTGAGCTGGCGTTCGTCACTGACCCCGACACCGAAGGCGAGCTCGCGCTCAAGACACCCTGGCCCTCGCAGATGCGCGACTATTTGAACGAGCAAGCGCGCTTCAAGAAGTGCTTCGTCGGTGGCTGGTACCTCACCGGCGATCTGGCCAAACGTGATGCCGATGGCTATTACTGGTTCGTCGGCCGCGCCGACGATGTGATCAAGTCGGCCGGGCACCTGATCGGCCCGTTCGAGGTCGAGAGCGCATTGATGGAACACCCAGCCGTGGCCGAGGTCGGCGTGATCGGCAAGCCCGACCCGACCTTGGGCGAGCTGGTCAAGGCCTTCGTGGCGCTCAAGCCCGGCTTCGAACCTGGCGAAGCGCTGCGACGCGAATTGCTCGGCCACGCCCGCAAGCGACTGGGCGCGGCCGTGGCACCGAAGGAGATCGATTTCCGACAGAACCTGCCCAAGACGCGCAGCGGCAAGATCATGCGCCGGCTGTTGAAGGCGCGCGAACTCGGACTGCCCGAGGGCGATCTGTCCACGCTGGAGAGCGACGAAAAATGAGGACCACACCATGAGCAGCAAGATCCACCTTGACCGGGCGCACCTGCACCGGCTTTACCGCCAGATGCAACGCATCCGCCGTTTCGAAGCCAAGTGCGTCGAGCTCTACCAGGCACAAAAAATCCGCGGCTTCCTGCACCTGTACGACGGCGAAGAAGCTGTGGCCGCTGGCGTCATGGGCGCGCTGCAGCCAGGCGACGCCGTGGTGGCCACCTACCGCGAGCACGGTCATGCGCTGGCGCACGGTGTGTCCATGAAC
>ENA-ORBV01012540-ORBV01012540.1-microbial-mat-metagenome-genome-assembly--contig:-NODE-12540-length-13055-cov-6.819926_pt1 | contig 13055 bp, 11 predicted proteins | sample MGYA00237777_ERZ505514 | MGnify/ENA primary metagenome ERZ505514 (study PRJEB26160, sample SAMN06269048) | microbial mat metagenome | isolation source: Oligotrophic lake microbial mat | place...
GGCTCGGAGATGTGTATAAGAGACAGATTTTTTGGTATCAATTTTAGTACCGATGACGCAGGAACACAGCTTCCTACACAACCTGCCACCCAACCGACCCAAATCGCCAGCAACCCCACTGCCATCCCACAAGCGGGGACAGGCAATATTCAGGCAATCACGTTTGGACAAGGCTATGGCGCACGCAAAGATTTTTGGCAGGTGTATTTTACTGCCCCCACAGGCAGTTCTGACCGTTCTACGTATGTCGGCGCGGTTGACCAAGCAGTGGTTGATGCGGTGAACAGCGCCACGCGCACACTCGATATTGCCGCCTTTGAGTGGAATATCCCACAATTGACCAATGCCGTATTAGCGGCAAAAAATCGTGGTGTGGTCGTGCGGATGGTCGTGGATAACGAACACACCGTCGAGGATGACGGCTCAACGATTCAAACCCTAATTGATGCAGACATCCCCATGACCTATGATAATCGTAGCGCCTTCATGCACAATAAGTTTATGATTATAGACAGTTCTCTCATCATCACAGGCTCTATGAACTTCACCATGAACGATACTTTCCGCAATAATAACAACATGCTATTTATGCGGAGTTCCCGCGCTGTAGGGGCGTATCAGACCGAATTTGACCAGATGTTTGCTGGCACATTCGGTCCAAGCAAAGCATTCCATGAGACCAGTTTTACATTAGATGGCGTGCCTGTCCGCATTTTATTTTCCCCCAGTGGCACGAATGTCGTTGTCAATGCGTTGGCGGCAGAACTCGCCAAAGCCCGCACCCAAATTCGCTTTATGACCTTCTCATTTACCCACGACACCATTGGCAATGCCCTACTAGAACGGTCTAGCGCGGGTATAAATGTCTCTGGCGTGTTTGAAACACGCGGTAGCCAAACCGATTCTAGCGAATTGCCCCGTTTATTTTGTGTGGGCATAGATGCCCGTCAAGACGGCAATGGATTCACCTTGCACCATAAAGTGTTCATCATAGACGACCATACCGTGGTCACAGGGTCTTTTAACATTTCAGAAAATGCCACCCGTAGTAATGACGAGAATTTTGTCATCATCCAAAGTCCCGATATTGCACGGTTATACATTCAAGAATTTGACCGTATGATGAGCCAAGCCCGCACACCAGACCCAGCCGATATGCGTTGTGGCTAGAAAAATCGTGCTATAATAGAGAGATAACGAAATAAAGGCGTACCAATGATGTGCGCCTTTTTCATTTTTTAGTGAAGGGTCATGTATGTGGAATAAGATTTATTGTGGTGATTGCGAGACCATCCTCAAAACCATTCCAGATAACAGTGTGGATTTAATCGTTACATCACCCCCCTATGCCGACCAACGCACAAAAACGTATGGTGGGGTGCATCCAGATAATTATGTAGAGTGGTTTTTGCCAAAATCTGCCGAATTTTTGCGCGTCTTAAAGCCCACTGGCACATTTATCTTAAATATCAAAGAAAAAGCAGTGGACGGAGAACGCCACACCTATGTGTTAGAACTTATCCTCAGCCTAAGAAAACAAGGTTGGTTATGGACAGAGGAATTTATGTGGCACAAGAAAAATTCATACCCTGGCAAGTGGTCAAATCGGTTTCGTGACGCATGGGAACGCTGTTTGCAATTTAATAAAGAACGCAAATTTGCCATGTATCAGGAAGCGGTGATGGTGCCAGTGGGTGATTGGGCAAAAACCCGCCTGAGCAAATTGAGCGAGACTGATAAAATACGGGATGAATCAAAATCGCAAAGTGGATTTGGAAAAAATGTCTCGCAATGGGTGGGGCGTGATATGGTCTATCCAACCAATGTTTTACACATGGCAACCGAATCGAGCAATAAAAATCATAGCGCGGTTTTTCCGTTGGAATTACCGACATGGTTCATCAAATTATTCACCCAAGCGGGGGATGTGGTGCTAGACCCATTTTTAGGGTCTGGGACAACGGCTGTGGCGGCAATTCAGCAGGGGCGGCAATATATCGGTATTGAGATGAATCCAGATTATTGCCAATTGGCAGAGGAACGGATTGCAGAAGTTGGACACTTATATTTATTATGATTTTTTACAGCAAAAACCTAGTGCATGTGAACATTCCATATATCAGGACGGCATATATGCCGTCCCTACATAGCAAATAGGGGTTGTAGAAACGTGATATATCACGTCCAATATCACATAACCTAGTTCATTATCCAACAATTTTGTTTACCAAATGGCGCTATAGATTGGGAAAAGTTGATACAATTCAATAGTAAGAACCTAGTCTCTCCCACATAGCGTTTACAAGTCTCTATTTTGTCCGAATAACCAGTCTATGGGAGTATAAAAAATGGCATTTATAGAAGCAAAAGCAAATTTTTACTTGGGGCGGCAATATGACCCAGAAATCAACCGTCTGACCGATGATGTGGTCTATTATGATGCCCGTGACCTGACCACCCATGCGGTGGTTGTGGGCATGACGGGCAGTGGTAAAACAGGCTTGTGCATTACCCTGCTAGAAGAAGCCATTCTGGATAATATCCCCGCCATCATCATAGACCCCAAAGGCGATATTACCAACCTGCTACTCACCTTCCCCGATATGCGACCACAAGATTTTGAGCCATGGGTCAATGTGGATGATGCTCACCGCGCCAACATGGATATTCCCCAATTTGCGGCGGATGTGGCGCGTAAATGGCAAACTGGGCTAGAAAATTGGGGCATTGTGCCAGACCGTGTGAAATGGTTGCAATTGGCGAGCAAATATAGCATCTATACACCAGGGTCAGATGCGGGGTTGCCCATTAGCATCCTCGCCTCGCTCCGCGCCCCGCGTGATGGTTGGGCAAACAACGAAGAAGCCAATCGGGAACAAATCAAGGGGGTCACATCGGCAATTTTGGCACTGGCGGGGTTATCTGTAGAACCCGTCAAAGACCGTGAGCATGTCCTCATCTCGAATATCTTTGAAACAGCATGGAAACAAGGCAAAGACCTCACCCTAGAAGACATTATCCTCCAAATTCAAAAACCACCCTTCGATACGCTGGGCGTTTTTCCATTGGAAAAATATTTCCCAGAAAAAGCCCGCACAAAATTGGCGATGGAGATGAATAACATCATCGCCGCCCCATCATTTCAATCGTGGATTCAGGGTCAATCATTAGATATTCACCAACTGCTCTATCAACCCAACGGCAGACCGCGCACATCCATTTTTTATATCGCCCATCTATCTGAGCCAGAACGCCAATTTATCATCACCTTGCTCTTAGAAAATATTCTAGGGTGGATGCGTACCCAACAAGGTACGACCAGCCTCCGCGCCATTTTGTATATTGATGAGATGTTTGGCTATTTTCCACCCTATCCAAAAAACCCGCCCACCAAAGAACCCCTTATGCGCTTGCTCAAACAAGCCCGCGCCTTTGGCTTGGGACTGATTCTTGCCACACAAAATCCGGGTGACCTCGATTATAAGGGTCTGACCAATGCGGGAACGTGGTTTATTGGACGTTTGCAGAGTGATAATGACCGCAGACGGGTCATGGATGGCTTGCAGGCGATGGCAAATGTCAACGACAACCTCAGTTTGCAGGATATTGGCGCGATGATTGCCGATATTGCACCGCGTGTCTTTTTGATGCGAAACATCCATAGCGATGGCGGACCCATCTTGGTGCATAGCCGTTGGGCGATGAGCTACTTGCGCGGACCGCTTACACGGCAACAAATTCAGATATTGATGGGCAGACAACGTCAAGAATTGATGGTGACGATTCAGCAAGAGGCAGTCAACGCGCCAAGACCCACATGGCAACAACAAGCAGGCTTACAACCACCCCCACCACCACCCAGTTTACCCACTGGTGGCGGGATGAGTATCCCACCACCGCCACCAATGTCTATGCCACGGACAACACAAGCACCACCACCGCCACCGATGAATTTTACGGCACAATCGGCATCTGTTCAGCCAACCATGCCCATGAGTGTCTCACAACCAATGCCATCTATGCCTGTGGTGTCACAAAACACCTCTAGCGCGATTGCGGGGTATTCAAATAATCCGCCCCCCCTGTCGAGTACCATCTCGCAATACTTTTTGCCTGTGCGTGTGCCATATCAATCGGCATTGCAACAATGGTCATCGCGCACAGGGATTTTGGGCGGTGGCGGTGGCACACAGGTGCAATTGGTCTATAAACCGGGACTCTTGTCACAAGCGATGATTCGCTACGCAGACCGTAAAGCCAATATCTATACAGCGCGGATGTTTAGCTATTTTGTCACCGATTTGCAACGCATGGGCATCATCCATTGGGAAGATTTTATGATGGATCCCGTTGAAGCCCGTATGATTGAGCAAAACCCACAAACCCCCGCTATCTTTGGCGAATTAGCATCGGGCTTGGCAGATAGCGCCCGCCTCACTGCGCTCAAACGCGAAGTGGTGGATATGTTGTATAACACCGCGCAACTGATTATCCCCTCCAACGATACACTGGCAATTTTTGGCAATCCAGACACCGAATTTAGTGAATTTCAGGCACGTGTACAACAAGCCGCCCGCGAACAACGCGACCTCGCTATAGATAAACTGGCACAAAAATATGGCGCAATGATGGATAAAGCAGAGGACAAACTCCGCAAAACAGAGCGCGATATTCGGTCTGAACAAACCCAATTAAAAGGGTTACAACGCGAAGAACTCTTTACCACAGGTGAAGCCATTACCAGCCTGATGAAAGGGCGCACCAATTACACACTCTCGCGGGTGAGCCGTACCTCACGCTATAAGCGCAACACCAAAGACAATATCCGTGAGCGCAAAGAGCAAATGACCGACTTGGAGATTGAACTGGAACGGATTGAGGTTGAATTTGAGGAACAGGTTCAAAAGACCAATGACTATTGGGTGAGTGTGATAGAGCAAACCCGTGAGCATGTCATCAATGCCCTCAAGAAAGATATTCAACTCGAACTCTTTGGCATTGGTTGGCTACCCGCGTGGTATGCCAACATCAACGGGCAAGTGGTGTTCCTACAAGCCTTTTAACGATAGGTAATTGTGCCGATGGGGGCGTATTCTGCGCCCTCATCGGTGAGTTGTACCGTGAGCGTATCGGTCAACAAATAAATTTTTACCCCCACTGTATATGTCCCTGCGGGGAGTGATACGACACCCTCCACCAAACGGAGTGTATGCGGGTCATAGACCACAGCACCCATGCCCCATGTGCTAGTCGGATTTTCCCCCAAAAATGGATAACTATCATTCTGCGCGACCAACCGCCCATTTTCGTCTAACAAAATCACCGACACGGTATAATTTTGCGCCAGTGGTTCATCGGCAGACCACCAAATTTCTGCGAATAAGCCATCATCGGATAGGCGGGTTTGGTGGATGGTCATGCCGTTGGTATAACGGGCAAGTGTCGCGGTTGGGATGCGGTCAAACCGATATAAATCCAATGAACTGTTTTCTACCCATGACCAACTGGTTTTGGCAGTTTGAATATACCCTACATCGGCTAATGCCTCAAAACTGCTGGTATCACTAGACCAGTGCATGAGCCACACACCGTTATGCGTATCCAATAAATCACGCAAACCAGAATAGTATGTGCCACCATCCTCTAATTGCCATTGGCGCAAAGAACGCCGTTCTAGGGTGGGCAGATAGCGTTCATAATAATAGACCATGTGCCAATCGCCCGATGGTGTGACATGCGCCAGTAATAAATCGTCTGGTTGGGCTATTTTCGCCACAAATTGACCAATATCACGGAATGGCGGGCGAGCGATGGCGGTATCATCAGTGGCTATGCCGTATATCACCAAAACAGCCACAAGGAATATGAGCGATTTCCCCCGAAAATGTCCCAATCCATACGCCACCAACAGGGCAATGGCGGGGGTGATTTGCGTGAGGCGATAATCCATCAGTATGGGTGTGAACCAGTTGATGACATACGCACCTGTGACGGGCAGAATAATCCACAATAACAAGAAAAGTGGACGATTGACCTGCGGAGGTGGGTTTAGGCTCATTATCTCCTTGCCAGAGGTGGGTTTGAGTGTGTGATAGGTCAGTTTTAAATCCGATGAAGCACGTCTGGCAGGTTTTTTGTTTGGCACTTGAACCGATAGCTTAAGTCCTACAGGCACTAATCCCAATAGCGCCAAACCAATCACCAGCGCCCACTGTTCTGTAAACCAATTCACGCGCCAATTCCACAACGATTGCAGGGTAGATGGCACATTAAACCCTGTACCGACATTCGCCGTCTGCCCCAATACCACCGCCAATCCCCAAGGGATAAAACTCGCGCCAATGGCAAAACATCCCGCCACCGTCACCAAACGGATTTTACCCCGTAGAAAGAGAAGGGCAGATAATCCCTGCACGCCGATGAACGCCAAACCGACATATTGGGTATAAAGCAATAAAACCGATGCCATCAGCCACCCCGCTCCTGCGATTTTTACACGGCGCGATAGGTGCTGGTCTTTTGTATACAAACGGGTGAAGCGCAAATATCCCCATGCGCTAAAAATTACCCATAGCACATGCCATGTATACATGCGGGCTTCTTGCGCCATCGCTGTTTCCATATCGGCAAGCGCCAACATCAATGCGGCAAAGAGTGGAATGGGGGTTATGGTGGGGGTTCTACGGAGACGTTCCATTTCACGGGCGACCAGATAAATCCCCGCCACGCTCAATACACTCGGCAACACCGAAAAAAAGCGCAGGGCAAATTCGCTAATATCGGTGAATGATGCCCAAACGCGCAAACTGGCAAAATAAAAGGGCGGATGCACATCGCGTATTAGCACACCCCATATATCGGGGTGGCGAATCGCCCAATAAGAAAAACCTTCATCCACCCATAGGCTTTCGGCATCAATGTTGTGCAATCGGGCAAAAAATGTGAGGATTAAAATGCCAATGAACAGGGGCAAATGATATTTTTGATAAAATGCGGTGTGGTTTTGTGTAGTCATAAGCCTTCATCTATTGGTTCTGTTTCGTCTACATGACCATCGGCGACTTGCTCCAAAATACCGCTTACGGTGAGCGTCTCTGCCCAAATGCCATATAAACCGGGGGCGGTATAACTGAGTAGGGTGATGAGGTGCAAGGTCAAGCCCAACGCCAACCCCGCCTCACTCGGATACCCCTGACTGGTCATAGCAAGTATGGCGCTTCCCTCAATTGCCCCCACACTAGCGATGGTGGTGGGAATGATAATAGCGAGTGCCGCCGCCACCACAAATAAAGTGGCTTCTGCCCATGTTGCATCGGGAAATAGGGCGGTCATCAAGAAATAATATGCCACAACCAAACACGCCCACGCCATCACATTCCAAAACATCACCAACGCAAAAAATTTTGGGCGACGAATCATGGCAAATCCAAGCAGGACGTTGTCTAAAATATGCACCACATTAAATTTTTTGAGGATGCTAATGCGCTCAGACAGCCATATCACAATAGCGCGGGTCAAATTTTGAAAACCGGTCACCATCAACACCAAACCGATGCTGGCTAGGATGGATGCGATGGTGATAAATCCCATTACCGATTGAATATCAGGCGGGACGGTGGTGAGTCCGGTGAGCGTGAGGGCGATTAATACCACCAACGCCAAAAAGTCGAGCAGGCGCTCCACCACCACAAGGCTTAAGCCTGTGGAACGGGGAATACGCGGGTTGCCATGTGCCGCGCCTTCCACACGCACCAAATCGCCTGCGCGAAAGGGCAATAAATTATTCACAAAAAACGCGACACTGGTCAAATTGAGGCTACGCTTGAGGGGAAGTTGTCCGCAATGGATATAATGCCAACGCAATCCACGCGCACCCAATCCGAGCGTAATCATGGCAAATGCGATGAGGACATAATCGAAACGCAAGCGCCCAATGGCATCGAGGGCTTCATCCCAGTGAATATCGCGCATGACCAAATAGAGCAAAAAACCACTGACAGCGACACTCAAACCAATACCAAGCCAAAACCGTTTTTTGCGAAACATAAAATATCCTTTGGGGTGTTAGACGGGCAAGGCGTGCCTTGCCCCTACAATCCCATTGGGTGTAGGGGCGACACATGTGTCGCCCGTCATATTATCCATTCAAATCAGGGTGTCTTGCGACTCAACATACGGGCATAGGGAATCGTTTCGCGGATATGACCCAAGCCACACAGCCACGCCACCGTGCGTTCTATCCCCAAACCGAAACCAGCATGGGGGACACTGCCAAATTTGCGTAAATCTAGATACCATGTGTAATTTTCTGGGGGCAATTTATAGTCATGGATGCGTTTTTCGAGCAGGTCATGGTCATAAATACGCTCACTCCCGCCGATAATTTCGCCATAGCCCTCTGGCGCGAGCAAATCCACACTCCGACACACCTCTGGACGACCCTCTACAGGTTGCATATAAAAGGCTTTGACAGCGGTGGGATAATGATAGACAAAAACAGGCGTATCAAACATCTGTGTGAGCGCCGTTTCGTGTGGGCTACCAAAATCTTCGCCCCATTCCATTTTGAGGAGAGGTTTTTGTTCGTCATCGTCTGGCAATGCGTTATAGTGGTCTTGGAGGCGTTGCACCGCTTCATCATAGCTAATTCGCGCAAATGGCGATTTTACTTTTTCCAGTTTGCTCAGGTCACGCTCCAAAATTGCCAATTCAGCCGCGTGTTTTTCTACTACTTGCGATACGGTATAGATAATCATCTGCTCTTCGACATCCATCAATTCTTCCAATGAACAGAAGGCAATTTCTGGCTCTAGCATCCAAAACTCTGCCAGATGACGACGGGTTTTCGATTTTTCGGCACGGAAGGTCGGACCAAAGCAATATACCTTGCCAAAGGCGAGCATATTGGCTTCGTTATACAATTGCCCAGTCTGTGCCAGATAAGCGGGTTCACCGTGATAATCAATCTCAAACAGCGAGGTGGTATCTTCGCCTGCGGATGGGGTGATGATGGGTGTGTCTACCAGCAAATAGCCGTTATCATCCAACCAATTCCGCATGGAACGGATGATGGTGGCGCGGATACGCAAAATTGCCCATTGGCGTGATGAGCGCAACCACAGGTGACGGTTATCCATCAAAAATTCGACACCGTGTTCTTTGGGGGTGATGGGGTATTCCTGTGCCATTTGGATGAGCGATATAGACTTCACACCGACCTCATAGCCACCCGGATATCCGGGGGCGCGGTCATCTTTGCGGACAACCCCCGTGATCGTGATAGATGATTCTTGGGTCAGTTTGCGGGAGAGGTCAAAATCGTCCTCCGACACATCATTTTTGAACACCACACATTGGGCGATGCCAGACCCATCACGCAATTTGATAAATTCCAATTTACCCTTGCCTGTGCGGTCATAAACCCACCCGCGCAGGGTGATTTCTTGCCCATCATAGTGAGCAATGTCTTTGATGAGGATTGTTTGTGCCACGAAAAAGTCTCCTAAAAAGGTTGCTTGTGTATAGCATGTTATTATAGCACGGGGATGAATGTCCGTAATGGGTTACAATGAGGAGATAGCATATACACCACGAGAAAGGTATATCGTCGTGGATGACCTACATCAAAAATTCATTACTATGATAAATAGGTATTGCCCAAAAATGAAAAAGAAAGGCAGTATATGGTTATTTTTACCAGAGGATGCCATTGAATTCACGTATGAGTTAGAGTCTCTTGATGTTGTATGCTTAGGGGTAGAAATTTGGTATCCAGTTGGCGATGGATTAGCAGAAAATTATTGGGATGATTTTACTGTCGACTATAATGATGAGATTGATAAAAACCCCAAATTAACGGCTCAATTATGCCGAAATTATATTCAACATGACCTGCCATCCAATATTCAGTATGTTTCGTTTAACTTGGTTGTCCCATTTGAATGGAAACCAGACATTTGCGCTGATGGACTTCAAAATTAACACACAGGAATTCTTATGATAGATAACACTGATTTTGAAGCCGTTTTAGCTCAATTAGTTAGAGAGTGTCTCTAATAAGTAATGTTTAGTCATTTTGGGTGTATCCGTTTAAGCATAAGACGAATCATGGCTATGTAAATCATGCTTTCACTCACAGCAGGTAATGCCTCATAATCTTTGCTTAAACGGCGTGATTTGGTCAGCCATGCAAAAGTCCGTTCCACTATCCAACGTTTAGGAATGACTTGAAAACCGACCCCTAAACGCTTGCTAATCTCAACTGCCACACCAAATTGTGCCTTACACCATTCAATAAAGGGTGGTTTATTATAGCCACCATCAAACAGAAATAACTGCCATCGTTGCACAAATGGGATACGTTTTAACAAGGCTTTTCCCCCATTATCATCTGACAAGTTGGCAGGTAGCACTAAAACACCCACTATCATCCCTAGCACATCAACCGCTAGGTGTCGTTTACGCCCTTTTACTCGTTTCCCACCGTCAAATCCACAACACGTCCCTTTTTTTCGGCTGTTTTCACGGATTGACTATCAACAATCACGACACTTGGTTGGCTATCACGTCCCGCTTGTTGGCGCACACCTGCGCGTAAACACTCGTTTATCTGTTCCCATACGCCTGCTTGGCATAGGTATTGAAAATAACCATATACCGTCTGCCATGCAGGAAAATCATGGGGTATTTCACGCCATTGACAGCCCGTATGGACAACATAAAACAGCGCGTTTAGCAATTCCCGTTGTTGTTGCGGTGAGCGACGACGACCTTTGCCTTTCACCTTTGGCAACAACACATATAGGTGCATCCATTGGTCATTTGTTAAATCTGTTGAGTATGCTTTTCTATCTGTCATCCTTCTATTTTATTACATCTTCTTGGTTTTTCAAAACACTCTCTTAGCTAATCTGCGTGGCATTGGCAAAAGGTATTGGTATACAGAAAAATCTCTTTTTGGTTTAGCGCGTGATTGTGTCACTTCCCGACCGGGTGTTATTGACCTTCTTCAACACTATCGCTGCCACAAAGATATTATTCAGTTCTCAAATCAGACTTTTTATCGTAATACACTCGATATCAGGACAGATTTGGCTAAGAGGAAGATTCCTAACAACATACTGGCTAGTAGTGGCATTTTTTGGGTAAATGTTACTGGCAAAACACAACATCCACCCAGCGGTAGCGCTTTTAATGAAGAGGAAATTTGGGTTATTCGAAATTTGTTATCGGGATTGTATCAATCTCTCAAGCATATTGAATGGGGATACGATTCTATAGGCGTTGTTACACCTTACCGAGAACAAAAAGAGAGATTATTGAAAACAAACGGTAGCCTGAATGATGTAATGATTGGAACAGCACACACTTTTCAAGGTAATGAGCGCGAGATTATGTTGTTTTCGACAGTTTTATCAAGTGGTATATCCGAAGGTAGTTTGAGTTGGCTGAGAAATACCCCGAATTTACTGAATGTTGCTGTTACACGGGCGCGTACAATGTTGATTGTTGTAGGAGATTTTGAATATTGTCGGCAGTTAGATTCTGAGCATCCGTATCAAAAATTTGCCGAATATTTTGGACAGAGCCGTGTTCTGAGTGATTGGGGAAAGTTACCCTTGTTGCAGATATGAATTCTCCACTTGAGAAAACCCCTTGCACTCCTAGCCCATCCGTGCTATACTCTATCTATCCTGCCCCCTAAACAGGATAGTATGTGCGAAGCGGGGAAAACTTCCTAACCCCACAGGCTTCCCCGCCATCGGCATACGTAGTATTTGACAGATAGAAGGGAAGGGCGCTCATGGTTAATTTCGTGAGCGCCTTTTCTTTTGCATAGAAACGGATAACTACTTATGGACTACCGAATTAGGTTTCAAATAACACAGAAGGAGCATACTTCGCCAACCATTCAAAGCGGAATAGAGTGGATGACAGAAAATCTAAAAACGCCTGGCGAAGCCCTGTAAATGAAGGAAATGTATGATTGTGGCTAACCGATGCGCGTGCTTGTGACCAAACATGCTCTTGTGGATTGAGATGCGGGCAAGCAGGTGGAAAAAATAGCGTTTCTATACGTGGGTTAGCCACTAATACTTGTTTGACCGCTTCGCCCTTATGCCATGTGGCTCGATCCCATAAGAGTAAAATCGGTTGTTCAGGGTAGCACATGAGCAAATCATTCAGGAAAAGCGCACTGGTTTGACTGGTCATTTCAGGCATGGGTAGCGCAAACTCATGTCCTGTTCGTAGGTTGACCGCACCATAAAAATGCACATGGTCACGCTGTGGGCTGACGCGCACGATAGGGGTCTGACCAATGGGCGACCACACCCGTGTCGTGGTCGCTTGATAGTATAGACTCATCTCATCTAGGGCAATAACCTGCCCAGTGGGGTGGTTTTGCAGGAAATCCGTCACTTTTTTTCTAATTCCGCTTCAAATTCCGCAATGCTGACCTCACTCGGACGGCTACGGTACACTTTGGCAGTTCGTTGATAGCTAAATCCACTCACATGAAACATTTTCTGATAACTATCATCATCCTGATAGACCACCCCATGCCAGTTCTCGACTGCCACGCGTAAATCACTCACTGTCCAATACGCGCTTTGGCTAATTTGCAAGTCTATTGGGCTATAGGTGTGCAAGCGTTCTTTAAGTTGTTGTCTTTGTTCATCCGTTAATTTATTGGCATTTTTACCCTGCCACTTTGAACTTAATCCTGTCACCCCTTCTGACCGATAGCTCATTGCCCATTGACGAATCGTGCTTTCACCCGCTCCAACCATAGTCATAATGTCGCGTAAGTTGACACCACTGCCATATAACCGAATGGCTTGTAAGCGTTTCAACTCACGCACATCGCGTGTTTTCGCCTCTGCTTGGCGCAGTTGCCCGATTTCTGTTTCACTCAAGTTTAGTTGTCTTTTCGCCATATCTCATTTTACATCATTTGGCTTCTTTATTGGTAGCCCATTAGCATCGCGGAAGTTAAACTCAATCTGGAACCGCAGGCGATAGTATCGCACCATTTTCTCAGCACTCAAATCGCC
>ENA-ORBV01012541-ORBV01012541.1-microbial-mat-metagenome-genome-assembly--contig:-NODE-12541-length-13054-cov-5.878477_pt1 | contig 13054 bp, 6 predicted proteins | sample MGYA00237777_ERZ505514 | MGnify/ENA primary metagenome ERZ505514 (study PRJEB26160, sample SAMN06269048) | microbial mat metagenome | isolation source: Oligotrophic lake microbial mat | place...
GTTTTGTTCAGATCCACTTCAGCACTAGCAGTTCACATTCAAAGTCCCACTCACAAAAATATGGGTCATGCCCAAGCCACAGATGGCGATTGACGGCCAAGCACAACGAAAACAGAAATGAGGTGGCGGAGCTGAAGATCTTCGCCAAGACGGTTCTTTTGACCATGTCCAGCTCCTTAGCCCCCCCTTGCCAGCCACGCAGCCCACAAGTCTCACATTTTCATTTTGGCTAAAAATCAACAGTTGTCCAATGTCATGCCCATGGGAAAGTAGCAGACGCCCATGCTCAAGCAAGCCAATTTTTATTCAGCTTGTCAGATCGTCAACAAACCCAATCCAAACATGCAACAACCACCACAACAACTGTCATAATGGTGACAGGTCCAAATCAGATGAAACAGGGGCAAGTGTGGGTTAAAAAGACTACAGTAGGGTTAGAGTTTATGGAGCAAATGTGCTTCGGAACAGTCTTACAAAAAAAGAAAGAAAAAAAGTACCCCCCCCTCCTAACCTCCTCCTCAGAATCCAGCCACTGCTATGCACTTTGGCGGAGTAAAGCAGCAAGTGAAATGCCCTATCCTACCCAGAAAGACACATTAAATGAGCAAATTACTCATATATTATGCATAATTGATGGCATCTACAGGTCTGCTCTCTACAAACTCTGCATGTTGCACTTGTATGAAGGCATTTGCTGGTTGAGGCAATTCAAGGTGTGCTAGCCTAGCAAGCGGCCATCTTTCAGAAAACCCTGTAGCATGTACTTTCATAGAATAATAACCACTACATGTGCTATTTCTTGCCAAGGCAAGAGTAAAAGAAGGTTGCTTCGATAAAATCTAATTAGCAATAGTTTCAATGGATTCCGCAATGTCATTAAACTTCTCCATAAGGAGCAGCCCATCCTGGAGGTCTCGGGTGAAAATTGAGATCGGTATAATCACAATTTTAACTCTTCATGTTCACCCTCAAGTATTCGAAGAGAACCTTACGCCACACGCGCGTCTGATTTTTAACGATAACAAGCCCTGCGCTGCTTGTGATGGCCGTTGAGCTAGAAAACGTAATAGACACTGATCCGAGCATCCGCAAGAGGAAAAATGAACCTTTTGTCCCACTTCTTCTCTGGCAAGAGGGGTCGAAACTGATTTCATTCCGCTGCTACGATGTCCCCGTTTCTTAGATCTCCTGCTGCAAGGTCTTTTTGATACGTTCAAAGTACGACGGTGGTTTTGCTTGAGGTTCCATTTTTCCATCGCTACTTCTTGCTCTTGAAGGGTGGCCGCGGGGACGCTGATGAGTATGGTGATGTGCAGGGGCACTATTACTCCTATGCGAATGATCTTGCATGTGTACATGGGATGACTGCGATTGCGGGTCTCTGGAACGACCGCCGCCACCTGTACTATGATTACTCATGGGTGCCAACGAGGGCCGAAAACCATGTGCCCCTCCCGTTACTTTAAGTCTCGTTGTAGCCGGAGGTGTTGGAACTTTATTGTCATGCGACAACTGCCGCCGTATTGGAGTTCGTCCTGATGGAGATATGACATGGTCGCTGTTGCCTATATAGCTCCTTCGTGCTCTCGGAGAGTGGTCGCTCATGGCTACAGAAGTGTTGCCTCTGGAACTCCTTCGCGATTTTGGAGATTGCTCACTCATAGCCAGAGAAGCATGCCCCCCTCCCTGGTATCCTGGCATTGAATACTCCACAGATTTGAGATTGTCGCTGTTGGCATAGGTATTCCGTCTCTGCGTTGGCATGGAGGGGTCGCTCATAGCTACAGAAGGGGGCCCACTTCCTTGATATCCCGGCATGGAATACTCCACAGATTTGAGATTGTCGCTGGCATGGGTATTCCGTCGTCTTGTTGGCGTGAGGGGGTCACTCATAGCCACAGAAGTGTTCCCGCTCCCCTGATATCCCGGCATCGGATACTCTATAGATTTCAGATGATTGCTTTTACCAGTGGCACTCCTTCGCGTTGTTGGACAGTGGTCACTTTTAGCCACAGAAGTATGCCCACTCGCCTGATATCCCGGCATTACTTGATACTCCACAGATCCACTAGTGTCATTGGAAATACGTCTTCTTGTTGTGGCCTGCATAGCTACAGACGGTTGGCCGCTTCCATCGTATCCCGACATTTGATACTCCACAGGACTGTCGGTAGTGGCACTTGTAGGAGGAGGATTTGGAGCCTGCGAAGGTGAAAGCTTTTTGTTTAACGTTTGTTCTTGCTCTGACTCATTTAGCGACCCGCCGGATAAACGCCGAAAGAGGGAAACGTTTACGCCTTTGCCTTTGCTCGCTGTAGAAATAGACTTCGTTGCGTTGCTCCTGACATTCGTATTGGCCGTCGACGAAGTTGCAAAGGAAAGTCGAGAGTGACCACTCACGTTGTGATTATTAGTGTCGCCATTGCTGCGACTAGATATGGCGCGCCCATATTCGTCCAGCATGCCAAATTGATTCATTCCGGACGGCTGTGGTGTCACTGCAATTTCTCTGCGTTGGACCGAAAATTCCCTGGATGCCGGCGGAGTGACGCGAATATCACTACTGCCCCCAGTGCTATTTCTCGGACTCGTAGGAGAGATGGGAATCTCTCGTGGAGTAACATCGATTTCGCTGGCGCCCGATTCCTGGTAGTCATTTGGATCCAATGAAAATTCACGAGGGTCGCTGGACGAAACATTTAAACTTGTTGCAGTGGTAGTGCTGAGATCATTGCCGTTGTTGCTCGGATCATGAGTTACATTTCGTGCCGACCACTGAATATCCTGCATTTGTTGTTGTCGTTGCGTCGGCTTCTGCTGCTGCTGCGTTGTTTGCTTTTTCGATGGTCGTTGCGGCATGGGCAAAAAACTCGTGAGCGTTGGTCCCGCCATTTTTGCTTTCGTCCTGGCAGCCTTACGCTCATTTGAGTCGTCGCTATTTTGCTGATCAATCCGCTGATTCGCAGGCGGAGGCGACCAGAGAATACTTTGTTGCTGATTCTCAATGAGCTTTGCCTGGCGATCACTATTGCGATTGATGGTAGCCGATCGACTGTCGTCTCTTACGGTATTGCGAGTACTCAGTTGCATACCCAGTAAGTTCATTTTATCCGCGTGTCGATTTTCTCGCATGATTGTTGATTGATCCAAAAAGCTCGCCACCCCGTCATCCTCTTCGTTGTCGTCGTTCTCATCATAGCTGCCCTCAGTCTCGGCCTCTTTTTCTTCTCCAAGAGGGCGACGACTTCCGCTTCTTCTTTCCTCCTTCGTATGATTCAGCCCAATACTGGTAATGGACGATTGAAATTGTTCTACCAAATGTTCCAAAGTATCATCGACAGGTTGTTGATGGGCGCCAATGCCCCGGACTTGGTCAGGTGATGCAGATGACGACAGTTGCTTTTCTGGTTGTTGTTGCAACTTATCAATTTGAGCTTGCTTGAGGTGTTTGCGCAATTCCAAATTGGCCGTCAAGAGCTGACTGCGTTGAGAACACAACGACCGTAATTCTTGTTGTAAAAGAGGAACCGTCGAAGTTTGAAAGGTATTATGAGCGCCAGTGACGGTAGGACTGCCGTCCACAGTAGCTGCTATAGGGCCATCTAAGACTGCGCCAGCTGCTGCTGCCGCCTGACAGGATTGTTTCCACGCTTCTTGCTCTGTTTCCAAGCGACGATACCGACTTTCAAGTTCCACAAAAGATTGTTTTAAATCCAAGTGCCGGAGTTCCAAGAGTAAATATCGCAGGTGGGCATTTTCTCGATAACTAATCATGGCCTTGTAGAGAATTTGCACTTGATATTGGTCGACAGGGTGATGACGATGTTGTTGTTGTTGTCTATGTGGGATAGTACTGCCATGCTTTCTCGAGGATGCCGAACTAGCGCTGGGAGTCGTGCTGTACGTTTCGTCTTCCAAACCACGGAGTAATTCCTCCACGCTTTCCGAATCCACATGATAATGTTGTTGCAGTTCATTCCGCCGTCTCGTACTGGAATCTTCCACGGCATTGGCCATTTTCACGAGTAATTTTGCCTTTTGTTTTGTAGCACTAGAGGTGCTCATCTTTACAAGAGCGTCGGAACAGAAGGTGTTCCAATTTTCTCGTTCCCGCACTACTAGTACTACTACTGGACAAGACGGACTTGCTCCTTTTGATAGCCTCTTAGTCTTCTGCCTTGCCGCTTCTCCTAAAATAAGTATTGCTGAAGGCTGTCGGTGGACTGCAGCTCTCTTTCAGCTCGAGCATGAGCTACCAAGAGGAAAGATAGTAGTAGAAGAACGGCACTTCGTAACACTAAACATGTACGGCACTGTGGACCAATCTGAAGTACAAGTACTACCGTAGTACCTAATAATTCCCTTGCAATCCTCGCAACGAGCGGCAATTGCAGTCAATGCAGTGGCAAAGGTGCATTTACGGCCATGCGACAAAGAAGACGACGCGGAGGTTTCATCATCATTAGTGAATCAATCATCAAATCAGATCGCGCCGAGAGCCAGGATTGAGTCCAAGACTGAGCGGTCACAAACCAAAGTCATTCCGGGACTGAAGATAAATCCTTTCTCCACGCGCTGACCGTCGCGGGAAATATTGTTTATTACACGCACAGTGGTTCACAATCAACGATGTGAAGCACAGACTGCTCCACATTGTCAGTGCTTTCCATGCCATCCTCCTTGTAGGAGTTCATGACATTGTAGTTATTTCCAAAGTAGTTAAGCAGGGCAAGACACTACTACCAGACCCCCCAAATATTCATACAAGAATTCTTGACATGTTAACCGGTCACAATAGCGATGCATGTTTTGAATGCTTCCAAAGACTTCCAAAGACGCTCCAATGCAAAGAATCAGCTTTAAGCTTAATTTTCATAAAGTGTTCGCAATGGATGCTTACACCAGACCTTTTCCACTTCTATTTTTAAATTGGATTGAAAATAAATTGATTTTCTTCCCAGAACCAGAACACTCTCTCTAATGCAGATAGCAACAAACACCTGAAGAACAAACACTGCAACAACAAAGTTGCATCAATTTGAACAAACGGAAATGAAAAACAACTACAAGACAAGCACACCAAATGATGGCAGCAAGGATAATGAGAGTAAATTTGAGCAACCAAAGCACAACTGGAGTCTACAAAGAGAGAAGCCAAACATCTCAGCAAAGAAGAAAATGCTTTGGACAACATAGAACGTCAATGACAACACACTGACCACAAAGGTTGCATCTGTTTCAGAACAAATCACTGGTAGTGCAAGAAAGTAGAGCATGTCATGTTTTCAAACCAGATGTGGTCATTTCAGGCGTGACAGCAGAGGCAGACTCTGACAGAACACAGCAGTTGCCAACAAAACATGTCGACCGAAACTGACAGCTTTGGAAGACAACTTTGGTTGCAAAATGCCAAGAGCATGGAAATGTGATCAACGCTTCACACCGCACTTAGTAGCATCAAGTTTCTAATAGTAGGTAGCTATTGTAGCTAACTACCTGGAGTAGAAGCTAGTTAGTAGCTATTACAGTTATTACAGTAGATCTGCAAGAGTAAAAATGCATGTGGTAGATGCACATTTTGTGAGGAGTTTCAAGTTGCGAGGAGTGAGTCGTTTTGGCAACCAGAAACGGTTAGGCAGGGATCGATCCAAGCAGCGCCACTTTCTTGAATTGAGTAGGAATTGAAAGGCGGGAAGCAAGTGGCGTAGGGGAGGATGACCGTTAGCAGTGCCTGATCCAAAAATCTGGCCGGAGCTCCTCCAACAAATATAGCGCGAAATTGCCTGGTAGTAAATCTACGTGAGTTTTCCCGTAGAAGATGATGCCTCGCACCTCGCTCGACCAAAAAAGCCACAACCTTTCTGGATAAAGGCCGTCGATTTCTCTTACATTTTCCGTTTAACACGAACCCCACACCAATCCCAACACAAGCCACCACAAATCGTCCATCTTCCAAACGACAACAACTGGGCCAGCCACTACCACTTAGCTAATACAACCAGTATTGTCTTGCAACAAAACAGGAGAGCCAACAAATCACCGGCAGCATCTAAAAGAGACGGCCTAAAAGCATCAACGACGATCGACATCGAACTCCACATCAAGCCACTCAAAAGATACTACTTAGTACGTACCAACTACAACAAGATGGAGTCTACACCTCGACAAGAAGCAAAGGAAGAAGCAGAATCCATTGCAGCTGCATTTGCATATGTCGCTGCCTCGCGCAAACGAGACGTTGGGAATTTGGGGGGCAAGGAGAATGAGGCCGACAGCAACAGTACGGAACCTGCGGCCAAGCAGGCGAGAAAGGATGACTCAGACTCGTCGACGGCAAGTAGGGGCGGCAAAAGCAAACCACCAAGAATTCCACACAAGACGACCAACCCGGAGCCCTCGTCTGCAAGGAAGAGCAGCAGCAATAGCAGCACCTCTGTAGCCGCCATCACACCCATATCAGCGCGCAAGGGAGACACTGCACCCAACACCGGCAGCAACAGCACCGGGAAGGATGAGCGACAAGGGGAAGCGGGACGACGAGACGAAAACAAGGAGAACAATCAAAAGCTTTCTCCTTCAGCTTCTGCCGCAAGCACTACTTTTTCTGCTAAAAGAGAAGACACTTCAATGGTTCTATCTTCCATTTCGCTGCCATCTCAAATCCCCAATATCTTTGCTCCCACACCCTCCGACATGGCTACTAGGACTACGACTTCTTGTCAATGTTGTTCCACAGGCCGCCATCCAGATCACCCCTGTTTTGGGGGACAATGCAACAGCGTGAATTATTTACAAACCTACGGTTGGGAATACCGGACTCTCTTGCGACTCAAAGAATTAGAGGAGTATGAGCCATACGTCGACAATTATGAGAAGGATAGCAGTGTGGAAGATCCCTTATTACCGTTGACAGTGTCGGGAATTGTTCCACCTCGTGAGAAGCGACGGCGGCAGATGACGGACTGGTTCCATCCTCACGCCAGCCAAGGATGGGATTTGGACGACTATATGGACCGCCAACCCGATCTAGCTCCTCGTATGCGTAGCATCTTGATTGACTGGATTGTCGAGCTCACGGAAGAATACAAGCTCTCGCCCAATACCTTTCATTTGGCCGTCACGTTGATTGATAAGAGTTTGGCCTGCGCCAAGGACGGTGATGACTATCTGTCTCAGGATGAGGACGAGGACGACGAGGACACGGATGATCAAGATAGCAAGGCGAATGATGAGCGAGGAATTAAGCTTCCTCGCGATATGTTACAATGTTTGGGATGGTAAGTCAAATTGGTCAAATTGGTTTTAGTGTATTGCTGTCTTTTTCCACTGTCAACCAGGTGGCTAACTCTGTCTTTCTCGTTTTCTTTGAACAGTGCCTGTACGTGGATTGCAGCCAAAATCGAGGAAGTGACGGTGCCAACAGTGAACGATTTTGTCTATATTTCCGATAATATCTATAGCCAAGATCAGATCCGGGAAATGGAAATGGAAGTCTGTGCGACGCTTAAGTTTCGCTTGCAGCATGTTACTCCTGCTTCGTACGCTCACGAATTTCTCATGGCCAGCGAGCAAGCTCCCTGCAATAATGGCGGCCCATCCTTTCATCCCATCTTGCGAAACATGGTATACTATCTGCTAGAATTAAGTCGTTTCCCGTACGCGCTGATCCCGGTCAAGCCCAGCTTGGTTGCCGCGGGGGCCATTTTCTTGGCGCGCGCAACATTGGGTATCTGTGACACATCGCCGGCAAATGCAGCTCACGCCAGGGGCTATTGGACCAAAGCTTTGCAGTACTACACGGGGTACTCGGTTGAGGAGTTACGGGACACCGTAAGGATCATTCATGACTACCAAAGGGATTCCGAGTCGTCATCGTTGAAAGCGATTTTCAGAAAGTACAACAAAGCCAAGTTTATGTTTGTCAGTGCTAAGACTTCGCTGAACGAGGAGGACTTGACATTCTCTTGCTTCATGAGCACCCACCATTAACGACTTATACGCCATTATAATACTAGGGTAGTACATGGCTTGAAAGAACACTTATGGAAGAAATAACGCTAAAACATTATGTTGTGGATTGTAAATTTGAGGTCATTTTTACCAGTTTAATGGCTTGTATGTTGGGCGACGAAGCATAGGATGTTAGACATGTAGGAAGTAGCCCGGACGCTGAAGTTGTGCATGGTGGTAGGCCGTGGCTGGTATTCTTATTGTATTCCTTCATGGGTGGAACAGTAAGCCGTAAGCCGTATGCCATCTCCAAGAACTGAAGGGAAAGAGCCAGCCAGTAGAGGGTACAGTATGGTTGAGACTGCCAGTGCCCACCGGAAGGCACAAGCTTGCTGGTTTGACTATCTGGTTGGTTCCGAATCTAGAAGTGGATTCAATGATGCCTTCGGCTGATGATGGCCAACTAAGAACTAGCTAGCTAATAGCTAGTAGAGCACCAGGCGCCCAGACATGCCAGGACGTACCGGAAGTAAGTAGGTCTACTAGCTAGACAACAGTCATGGACAAGTTACTCCGCTCTCCACCAGAAATTAGTCGCTAGTGCTACTTGCTACTGTACTGCGACCAGGCACCGGGTAAAAGCATAAGCTGGATAGCCGTCTAGTCTACTACTAGTAGCTAGAACTTGTAGACTGCTGGCAGTGGCAGCTACTGTTAGAAGAGTAGCTACTCACTGGTTAGCTATGATAGTTGAATGAGACGCGGTGCCGCCGAGTTCCTACAGCTACCAAGCGTGACGTTAAGTTTGGGACAAGTGTGGATCCAACAAGACGATTTTTCCTGTCGCATCGGGACCCGTAATTAACGAATTTTGGTAACGGTCGTGCGTGCGGGTTCAATCCAACCATGACCGGTTTCCTCGTTCTTACCGGTTTAATTCTACTACCTCTATCAGGTAATTACTACTGCTTAACTACAGTAATACATTACGTGGCGGGACATCCATCTGAACTGGTACGACGTACAAGCAAGTGCGGAGTTAGTAATACCTAACTTTGGAGTAATAACTACGACGTACCATTATTTACCAGTAGTAAGCCTTTGAACGACGTCGTGGCCAAATTGTGAATCGTTTGCAATCCAAAATATCATCCGGGATCGATTCATCCAGCGATACTTTTTTGTCCTTCCGATTCATCTCATACTTTCAAAACACTCTTCCTTGTATCTCGAGAAGTGTCAATAAGCAAATACAAAGTCATGTGTAGCATTACGAAAGCAAGCTCGACGGAGAAGGAACCTCGGAAGGGTAGACCAATTGATCTGTCGACCATCTCTGTAGCTTTGGTTGTGGTGGGCGTACTTTGGTCTACTTGTGTTGAACATAAAATTCTAACATTGGCCAGCCTCATCAAGGCGTGCGGGATCGTGCTGAGCTTCCTCGTGTCGACAGCATGGTTTGTGAACTTTTATGTTGGGGGCAAGTTGCGAAAGAGTTTGCCCCTTACAAAGCATCTTGCTGCTATGTCAAAGAAGTCTGCGCCAGCCCAGTGCATTGTCGATCTTGACAAGATTGCCAACCCTGAGGGCTTGAGTCAAATGTGGAAGAATGAAGTCCTCAAGAAAGGAGAGACGTTCAACATTCTCCTCACAGGCGTGACAGGCTACGTAGGGCGTGCTTTTTTGTATCAACTTCTTCGCGAGATCGCCAACAATGAAACAAGCAGTGACACGAAACTCGACCACAAAGTATACGTCATGGCTCGTCCCATGCAGCGGAAAAACCTGACTGCTGCTGACCGCCTAGAGAAGCTTAGGGATGACCCAATGTTTGCGCCATACAAGAAACAGTGGGACGAGGTGGTAGTTGCCGCAGAGTCGGGCGACCTACAGGCATTGAATTGTGGCATGAATCAAGATGTGCTTGAAATGCTTTCCGCCGCCAATATCACGCATGTTGTCCACTGCGCCGCAGATGTCAATTTCAACCGTCCCCTTGCCGATTCAGCCGCTATCAACATCTCCCCTGCACTTCAGCTCCAGGCATTGGCCCAGCAATGGCTAACTTGTAAGCGCTTTGTGCATTGCTCCACCGCCTTCGTGAACCCTGGACACGGATCAGAAGAAGAGCCAATGGCAGAGAAGCTCTTTTCCCTTGGCGAGTTTGATCCTCAGCAACTGTACGATTCTATGCGGGGAGATCAGAAGCTTGCCATGGAAGCAAAGAAGAAGATGGCCTTTCCAAACAACTATGTCTTCACAAAGTGTGTCGGTGAACACCTAGTCGCGCGCAACAACAAGCACATGGAGCTAAAGATTGTCCGTCCTGCTATTGTTGGCCCCGCTTGGGCGCTACCTGAGCCAGGCTGGAACGGTGAGAAGCCGTCTACCATTACTGCTTTGCTTCTCCTTTGGGGTACACGAGTGATTAGGTTTGCACCTTTGACGAAGAAACCCATCCCAATGGTTCCTGTAGACGTGGTTGCCGTAGGGATCATTCATGCCATGATAGCACCACCAATGAACAAGGAGGAAACTGGCGGGCCCGAAACATGCCCGCCCATGAGTATTCGGAACTTGATCTGGTCTCATCAGTCGCCGCGATCCTGCATTGATGGCATTACAATGGCGAACGAATGCATTCCAGGAGCTGTCATGAAGCATCATTTTTCGGCAACCGAAACAGCGCTTTCCTTCCTTCTTATTGACATTGTGTACGCGATTCCACAGACTTTCCCTGTGTTGCATTTTATCTTCAACCTTGGGCCCCTGTACATTTTGCAATTTGTCTGCTGGGTAGTGAAAATTTGCGGAATCAAATCTGTCTTGGAGCAAGTCCCCGTTGTCAAGGTAAGACACCCTCTTCGATCGGTTGTTGAGCTTGCTTTTTCTTGAATGCAGCCCATCTCTAACACCTGTTTTACGAAACACCCATCCTGTGTATGCAGCTGCTAAGATTCAGTGATATGCTTTCGTTGTACAAACCATACATGGGCCGCGAGTACTACTTTGAATCTTCCTTGGAGGTACCTGAATCGATGGACATGCATCAGTACTGTGCGAGCTTGTTTGCTGCCACACACAGTTTCTGGGTGAGCTTATTTCCGGGAACCATTGAAGATCTTTCTGAGATCGAGCTTCTCCCTCAAGGCCGACTGGATCTGTGGTGGGCACTAACGTCTCCAAGTCGTACCGTCTCGAATCGTATTGTTGCTTATCTGAGTTGCAAGATTCTCAGAGAAACCCTCGGCAGTGCGGTTGTCGATGTCGATAGTATGGAACAAGTTGGGAGTGTAATGATGGAGTTGGAGGATGGCCTTTCGGCAAAGCCCAAGTCAAAGCATTGTGTTATCCTTGCCTCCACTCATCAGTCACCTCTGGATGATGTCCTCGCCAAGTATTTGGGGTTCTCAATGTCCGGTGTTGGGACAGATGTGCCAATTACGGTCGCGGATAGCGATTTTACGGACCCTCAACTTGAAAAACTTGATCAAATTAAATCAAACTTTGACCGGCACGCGACGCTGGCGGCAAACTTGCAAGACTCAAAGACTTCTGCTTTGTTCCTACGTACACTTGTCAACAGCCCCGGGGGGCATGATTACACTGTCATTCCTCTCTGCATGGAATACAAAGATAAGAGCGGCCAAGGAACGAATCAGACAAATCAACCACCCAAGGAACTTGGTCTAACAGACATGCTATCATTGTACTGGCAAGTTTGCGTAAAGGGAGGGTACAGTCAGAGCTACAGCGGAGTTTCTATTTCCTACGGCACTCCAACTAAAGTGGATCAAGCGTCGGACTTTTCATCTGTTGTTTCGCACGTGCAGCGTGAGCACTGCCGCTTAATGTCGACTTCCGATGTTCACCTTGTGGCTGCCGAGGCCGACCTAAAGATCCCAACGAAGACGCTCAAGGAAGCTGTACCTTATCTCAACGAAACCCACCCAGACTGGGCAAGCTACATGGTGGGCGGCAAGCTTCATGCCTCGACAGCGCCCGCTCCCCGAAATGGCGAGATCGATGCCGTCCTCATGGCAATTTGCTCCTTATTTGATTCGGCTGATTACTTGGCTATTCGGGCCATGGTGTCGTTGCACCAAAAGGATGCAGTCAACCCCACTGTCTCGGACGTGGTGAAGGAAATGGAAGCTCTCGATAGCGGGCTAAAAGAAAGCGCCAGCTCTTTTATCTTTGAAGCTGCAGCTTCGTTTGCTGTCAAAAAACGCTTGTCTGCCTGTGTAACTGATGGTGTAGAAGACGAGAAGAAAGAATTCCAATAGCTTGCTTGATGTGATGTTGGCCCCCAGTTTCGTTGTTGTATCGGTCGGTAAGTGAGGAGAGTGAGGCATATTCAAGAATGCCTGGTTCAGAGTTTGGCTTGTCTTGACCTTGGGTGCCATGGTGAGAATGACGTCAGTTCAGTAATTACATAAAACTTAAAAAAAAAGGAATGGTAGCGTTTTCTATAACTAGCACAGACTTTCACTTATGATCACTGCAAAGCAAGCCCCCCCAATGTTATCCTTATCTTCATGGCCGAGTCCTGGGCCTACAGGGCTTCAGTTTGTTGAAAGAATACTAAGAAGGAATCCTCCCGGTCCTCCTTCCCCAAGTAGAAATAAAAAAGAACTGGCCTGAAATTCATGATCATAAAAATGAGTACACCAGCTAAGGAACCCATTCATTCTCTTGAATGGATGGATGGTGCTTTCTATTGATTCAGCGTTGAAGGTTGTCAAATCACAGCTACTCACTAACTGTACATGCGTTGCTACTGTACATCATGAGACAAGCTAGCTCAACACAAACTGGGGTGTTATTGGGTCTCATGTGAGTCCTAAATTTGATTCTGATAGCTAGCCTAGTTTCCAGCGAGCACGTGTGAGACCAAGGCAAAACCCTCACCCGTGACTTGACTGCTGCCTCTCGTCGTCGGCCATCAGTTTGTCGACCATGGACAAGATCGGCAACACTCCTGACTGTTGCGATAATCATACCCGATGCAATTCAATTGCTTCCAATAAGTTTCAAAAGCTATTAGATTACTTTTGATTGTCTAGCTGTCGAGGTTGGAAAAGGAAGACTCCGAGTGTTCAGA
>ENA-ORBV01012542-ORBV01012542.1-microbial-mat-metagenome-genome-assembly--contig:-NODE-12542-length-13054-cov-5.382292_pt1 | contig 13054 bp, 14 predicted proteins | sample MGYA00237777_ERZ505514 | MGnify/ENA primary metagenome ERZ505514 (study PRJEB26160, sample SAMN06269048) | microbial mat metagenome | isolation source: Oligotrophic lake microbial mat | place...
ACACAAGCAATTACTTTGGTGAAACATTGTAGTTGGAAACTTTAGTTCAAACGAACAAAATTTACTGACAATTGCGCTCTTGTTGACGAGTTGTTGGTAACATAATAAGCATATTTCAACTGCAAAACCAAATGCATTGTGTAAGAAACATGTTTTTTCTTTGCTGTTTTTTTTCCTCCAATTTTTTCTTCATTTTGGGGTCCCCAAAGGAAGAAGATGTTATAGATTGGACATCTTTTTCTCCAAAGGAAACACTTATATTTTCTTGGTTTCTTTCCCTTTGCCCCCCAACTGCAAAAGAACATTGAAAAAGAAAAAAACAATGGAAAGTGTGCAAATCAACAGAACGAGACTGTCCATTTGTCACCACTTTTGGTTGTCATGATTTGAAAATGGGAAGAAGTGGACTTCTCCCAATGTGATAGACACAGAAAATGGGGTCTGTAAGAGAAGCACCATGGACATAGTTATGGAAGTGTGCAGATGTTAAGACAAATGAGCTGGTTCAAGCAACTGACAGAGTCGCGTTGTTCTGTTGTGAAAGTCATGTTAGTTCATTTTTGTGTTGCACAAACAAAGGTTCGATAATGCCAAGATGGGAACTGTGTAGCCCAACAAGCAACAGACCTTTATGTTGTTCTCCATCACTTCCCCCTTTTTAGATCATGACTTGAAAACAAGAAACAGTGGAGGTTTCCCAAAGTGGGCGGGAAATGGATTGGGATTTCGTAGTAGGGATAAGGGTATTTGAGTTGTCTGAGTCAGGCGCGTGGCGTCATCATCACCCTCCATTTTGAATCATCGAAGAAACTTTGCGAAGAAGAGCGAAGTTGATGATTGTTTGACGATGGCATGAAAGGCAAGGCACTGGTCGCCGCTGTTGCTCCTCCCACACTACGTTCCTCATACATTATATCAACAGCTTCTGGTTGACAGACGCTGCGAATACTACCAGTAGCAAGCAAGCTCCTGAATCAACAAATATAGTACCAGTAGTAATTGTTAGTACTAATTTTCGGTGGTAACAAGCAAACAAAGTAACAAACCATGGCACCTCCTAATCTGGGGTTACCACCCTCGGTTCCTCCGCCAAAAGGACCTCCTCTCCCTCTGCTCCTGTATGGCTTGTGTTTGGTTCCCATTACGGCATTTGGTACGTGACACAACACAGCACATTTTGCTTCTTTTTTTTTGCGTTGCACCCTCCTAAACGAATAGGAATGAATGGTTCGACTCTGGATCGATCTGCAAATGCAATGATGACGGAGTCTGTGGATAGATAGATGGAGGGCAGCCAAAAGTGGAAAACTATTGAATCCAAAAATAAGCTAACATGTTCCTCTTGCTCGTACGCCGTGATTTTCTGGATTATTCTTGCTCTTGTTGACAACAATGCTACACACACACAAATACTATTATTATATGATAGCCGGTTGGGTCGTGACGTATGGTACAAATGAAGAAGAATTAGAACGACGATTGCGTGCCAAATACGGGAAAGAAATTTCTCAAGTTGAAGAGAAGCAGCAACAAATGAGTGACTTTTACATGGCGACGATCAAAAATCCTGGCAGCAACGAGGAACAAGAACGACGATTGCAACAAGTGTTGCGGGGTGGACGTGGAGATTTGAAAAAGCCGCATGACTCGATTGATCGAAAATATTATGGTACCGAAGAGGGTAAGGAAAAGCAACAACAATATGCGGCAGACATGGCGGCCCATCAAGAAGAAGAACGCAAGAAATTAAAGAGGATTCGAAAGAAACTAAAAGAACTTAAAAAGAGGAGGGAAGCAGGAGAGGATGTTGGAGACAGTGATGACGATAGTGAAGCCGAAGAAGCCGCAGCACGTACACGACAAATAGTTGCTGCCACCGGTGCTGTTGCTTTGACTGCTGCGGCCGCAGCAGCCGCAGCGGACAGTGGCGAATCCAAACCATTTTACAAAAAGATTGTAAGAAAGAAGAAAAAGGACAAGAAATCAGCCCAAGAAGAAGCGCCCCAAGCCGACAAATCAGCACCGTCTGTGGAAATGAAGCAAGTATTGACGCTCACTGCCGTGGCAGGAACCGCCGCGTTGATTGGATTTGTTCTGGGGGGTAGCAGGCGATAATAACTACTGTAGATATATCTATCTCAGTCACAAGAAGTGTTTGTACATTTAGGATATGTTTACTTGTATGCGCTTTCCCCAATAGGCCATGTTCAGGGAACTAGGACCATTGCCATGCTATCGGCTAGACCAGGGTACTGTAGCGCTAGTCGTTAGGTGCTTCGTCCACGAAACAGTAGAACCATCAGGTTTACTGTATTTTGGAGCTATTCGTCTCAGAACGTGTGCTGCGACCAAGATGCCAAAAGACGCCGATAAAGACAAGCGAAAATGAGACTAGGCTCTCATGAAAACCATCTAGCTAGTAGTAGCTACCTGCATGATCGGCTTTTGTTTTGTCACACCTATAGAAGTGATGCTATCTGGTGATGCAAAAGAAAGGCGGGGTCAAACAGTACACATCGTTCGAGAAACTCTCCAACAATGAGACTCACCTTCCAAGGCAGCTGCATATCCGTCGCCCCTTTCCGGCCCACACCTGCTGAACCACACCAACCGTCAAGCAACAGACACAGCGAAGCTTCCACCTCCGAAAAGGGAGGAAGAAGTGGAAAAAGACCCATTGGTCGATGCTCACTCTAGATGGAAGAGACAGGAGATGTCGTTCACCATCCAATGTTCAAAATCATGAGTTGGACATGCTCCTGGAAGTCAAGGAGAAGTATCAAGCGATAGTTTTCCGGAACTTGAAGGAGAATGTTCAACTGATGGCCATGCAACTGGAAAGATTCACAAAACACCATCCCTGTCTGTCCTTGCTGTCGTTTGCCATTCATCCATTCACACGAATATGTCATGTCTTGAAAATCCATCCATTGGCGGTCATGCAAGGTACCTCAAAGACGTTTACTGCTTTTGTGTCTCCTTATTACGCACTCGGCTTGGTACACCTGGAGTGTGGAACTACTTTTTGCTTCACAAATGGAATCCATCCAGATTAAGTGCAACATTTTGTCAGCAAAGATTGGTTTTACAGGACATTCTGTTCCTTCCATCTGGGAACCGGTGGAAAAGGCCAACGCGCGGAGACCAGTATAATAGCGTATGCCAGATCTGCCCTTCCTCCTTCCTGCCACCAAAAGAGCGGCAATGGCCTATCCGATGTTCGCAACGTTTTTGGGCTCTTTGCTAACAGATTCACTATAGTAAAGATATCATAACAGATTCGTTCTAATCTAATCAATGCAGTGGCCTACAAGTACTAGTATTTGATGGGCCATCGTGGACTATTGTGCTTTATTTGAGGGCGGAGGTGACTCGGTGTTGAAGTAATGCGTTGAATCCTGTGTGGCGCTGCACAGGAGTTAGTAAGTATGGTACTAGCTACTAGCTAGTACATACTTGTTAGTGGTCGTTTTCCAGTTTGAACCCCGGTGGACAGAAGGACTGGCGAAATTGTCTCATGGTGCAGAGTTTAACACGTTTTCCCCAACAAGAAAGTTATCCTCGCGGTGCGAAGACAATTGAATGATAGCTAATAGCGATCATGTGTTGCTATTAGAGAAGACGTTGTGCTTCATGGCGATGTTGGCAAAATCAACGTCAGAAGCGGTCGTGTGATGGTTTTGTGAGACTTTTCTCTCAACTTCAATGGTGCCTCGCCCTCATCCTTTCCGGAAGCCTCAACAGAAGCCTCAATCAGTGAGTCTCACCGACCAGCTGTCGCAAACGAGAAGCTGCTTGCCCTCGCTGATGAATGAAACTATCTGCTGTTGTTGCGCTGCTATCGTTTTGCCACCAGCGATGCAGATCATGGTGGTACCATACCAGGTACCGGTACCAGGAGAACAACAAACTTACTGCTACCAGTACTTCTTAGTGGCAGGTACTGGTGCCAATGGCATATTCCATACCAATGCTCGCGTGTTGCTTGCTGCGACTCCTGGGAGTACAAGTAGCTTTTGGATGAGAAGAAAGACTTTCAATTCCGTTATCAGCGGATGATTGTTGCTATATGATGATCTTCATCCGCCAACAAAGACCTAAGGAGCAGAGTCTCTGCATTTGATGAATGTTGGCCGCCTGGTTTTGAGTTCCAAGAGCTGGTTTCAGGCCTTTGATATTCATGTTCATAACACCCACATGCATATAGCAATGCAGCGCGGCCATCGTTCGTAATGGCATCGTCCCAATCGCTAGATCCGTGTGGAAAGTTTGGTTGTTGAATGACAACAAGAGATCCTCTCTTTGGACAGCAATGTGAATTTCGCCTTACTGCCAGCCTCGTCACCGCGGTGGTATTCATGATTCATCTCATCGCGCCATCTGTCAAATTGACGAGCGAGTTGGACGGCCGGCCAGGTGCTGCCTGATCCTGTTTTCTGCAAACGATTGGAAGCATGACTGCCGGGCCAGAGTTACTTGGCTCATCCATCTTCACAAGCTGTCCTACTTTTCTCCTTTCTGCTTGAAGGTAAGAGCCAATTAAGGAGGCCAAGGATCACAATTTGGTGAAGTTTTGAGAACAGGAAAGGACAGGCTCCCGCTCGCCCACCGACATCGGACATTGCATCGCAAACAGAGGGTTGAAACTTCCGGCGACTACCACTTTGTGGCAAGCATTCCTGTAAGTGCTTGCTTCCCTGTATGATTCCCCCGCAGGGGTTTGACGGATGCGTTTTCCCTTCTTGGGGCAAGCATTGAGATAGGAGCAAATGTCGCTATTAAAAGTCTTGGTCCAAACCAGTTTTTGGAGTGCTTCGCATAGGCTCTTCCATGACAAACCAAAAGATCCGTACCTAACAGAGCAACCTGTCTCAAAAACCAACGCGAGCAGCAAGAAACCTTGATTGATTTCCTCTTTCCCTGGAAAACTGTAACGACAGCCGCTGTGGAACCTTCATCAACGCGGATTGATGTTTGTGTGCGTAAGCGACCGCACAAAAAGAAAAATCTCACTTTCATGACGCCTTGGCCTCGCCTACGCCTCGTGGAAGTTGGTTGATGCTTTCCTTCTGATATATGGTAGGTGAGTGTCTTGACACAGAAACAACAACCACAACGACACACTGCTCACTCAAAACAAAACCGAAACTGGGATCGTTTGGTCAGATTACCATCCGCACACTACGGATTGATTTGGGCATTATGAGTGAGTGCGAGTCTCTGAGAAAAAAATCTATAGCATAGGTAAGCTACTGGTTGCACCCGTTGGTACCCCCCGGAAGAAGGGAGAAAAGAAGGGTTGACAGGAAAGTTGGTGAGCATAATGGTGATCAAATGCTGGTTCCTGTTGCATTTTTCGGCGGTTCCATAAGCAGAGAAGAAGTAATATTCCAAACTTCTATGCGGCAGCTAGCTGTATATATTCAATTGGTTTGTTGTCTCTGGGATCCTCGCCCCTGTTGGTTCAGCGATCCATCAATGGGCAGGCATTCCTTTGTCGACCACAATGATTCAACCGCATGGTCAGTTAGTGTATCATCCGTTGATAGCCGCAGCATCCTCGGCCGCAGCACTGCGAACAAGAAAATAAGCATGGCTTGGTAGACGGTGGCTCTCGATCCATCTTTTGCTGGAGGCGCTGATCAATCTTGTTCTTCTTGTGGTCTTCTTTTGTTGCCGGTCCAAAAAGAAGGGTCAAGACATCCATCATGCACCAAGCAATGAATCGAGTTTGTTGAGGCTGTTAAGGCATGGTGCTTTCGTTACCTGGTACGTGCTGTACGTCAACGTGCTACCGGTATCAGCAGTAGTAATAATAACATCATAAATCTCTTCTTTCGTTTTCTCGTTGGTGTTGTCGTAAATTCAAAAACTATTTGAGTTATGACCGCTGAAATAAATGTTGGCCATTATTTTTACACTACTCCCTGTGTGCTGTGACACCAGCACCTTTGCTGTGACCCCAGCATGGTGCTAGTAGCATTAGTGTGCTAGCTAGTAGGCACCTTCCATGCAGTTGTTTTTTCACAGACATGTGCAACTAAATAACATTAAAAGTGCAATGTTCTGTGCTTCGAGCAAAGTGGTTTGTTCTTGTTGCTTCTGTGCGCTGTTTGCAAAATGTGCAATGGTTGAGAACGTTTGGCAATGAGCAACGTTTCTTGAGTTGACTCAATTGTTGTGACATCTTTAGCATCTGCTCCTTTTCCACAAAAAACACTTGAGAGAGACATTTGTTAAAGAGTTTTAAGAATTTGACATCTCACGACGGGAAGCAGTTTGCCAAACAATCTCCAGAATTTTGCTGGCAAACAAATGAAGCGCTGAAGCTTTGCAAAATCCAAAACTTGCGAGGGTTGCATTCCATGCACAACAAATTAAGAAAATGCATTTGTGTTTTTTGAATCATCATTGACGGGATCTCATGAAGCAGAAAACAAACACCCAAAACCATTTTTTGATCTGTCTCTTCATGCTTTTGCTGAAGAATTGATTGCATCAACGCAAAAGGTTAAAATGACTGCATTTGTTGCCTTTTTGTTTCACTTGCCAAATTTTGTTCTTTGTGTTGAAACATGACATTTTTTTGACTGTCAGCCCAATCTCAACACTGTCATTTTGCACTGATGTTGAAAATCAATTTGAGTGTGATGCCGCAAAGTTGCCCAAGGGGGATGACATCTTTGCTCAAAAGGCACAACTTTTGCATTGCCAGTGACAGGGTGTGCTTGAAAACACTGGAACTCAAGCCCACATGAAGTGTCCTCCCTCTGCTGACTGCTCACATGTTGGACAACCGACAGTCAAACACAAGATGACCAAATTGGATGTTGGTTGACATCGTTCGATGTTTGGCATCAAGTTGGAGAAGATTGTTCCAGATGCCGGTGCTTCAAGCTGCTTTGCCACTGGCTTTGGAGCTAGCAAAGTTCAGTGATGTTCTTTGTGTTTGACCACCCAGCGGAAACAAGAGAAAGAGACTCTTCACCCCTTTGTTGCGGCCAAACAAACAGCCCCCCAAAGGACCAATTGCAAGCAAACAATGGAGCAACCTGCAATGGAGCACAAAGATGTGGCTCTTTGTTGCTTATTTGGGAGAGGGTGTCCTGAAATTGTTGGAACCTGCAAACAAGAAGACATTTGGACAATGTGATCACAGAACCCTTCAATGTTTGATTTCTGCACACTCAGCAAACTTGCAATGGGTCCAATTTGCAAGCTTGCAGGTGCCCAGAGTGATAAGTTTGTCTTGTCAATTTTCAGAATCTTTTTCTTGTGCAAAAATCCTGTAGCTGGGTTTTTGCAACACAAGTTTGTGCTTTGTCTTGTGAAAGTGAGTGCAAGAGGAGGACAACATGCAAACAATTCAATCAGATTGTTGTGCTGGGGATGGGTGGTGGCAGCTGGAGAGAGGGAATTTTCTTATTGGTTGGCACAAACTTTTAGGAGTCATGCAATCTGGGTTGACAACCTTGATAAAAAATAAATTGATGATCATCACACATCACATCACATCATGGATAGGGATAGCCAGACATTGCAAAGCATCACGAATGACGAGTGACATTTTCTTGTTCCCCTCAGCATTGTTATCTCGTAGAAAATAAGAAATTACCTGAAGTTATTCTGGCGATCATCGGCTGAGGAGACAAGGATCTACGTACCGGCACATGATTTTTGGCTTCCCTTTTTTTGATCATCATCAGTTCAAATGATTCGTGTGTTTCTTCTCGAAGGACGTCGACAAAGCCTCGCCGCCCATGCCATCAAACAAAGCGTTGACTTGCCATCAATAAAACCCAACAAGCATCGGCAGGACAGAAATCCACATTACTACTAGCTAGCTAGAGTACCAGTAGCCTCTTCCAATCTGCCTTATCATCAAAAAGAAAAAGCTGTCCAAGCAGGCACTATTGTACTCCAATCAACTCTGCTAGACAATCACAAGAACATAAATTAAAGTCATTTGTACTACTAGTACCATGATCCTTTCTTCCTCTCGTCGAGGTGCTGTCTCGGCCTTGCGCCGTGCTCTTTGGCGCAGTTCTACATCTACTACTACTCGTCCCGCATTCTTTTCATCCACGGCATCTACCCCTGAGGATGTTGTCTCCGACTACACCCCCCTCTTTTCTTCCAATGTCTATTCGCAAGTTCCCGAATACCGAAAATTGATGGGTCCGGAAGCGGTCGAGACGGTGCAACTTCCCGACGGCCAAACATTATTGCAAGTCAAGGGAGAAGCTTTGAGGACACTTTCTCGCACCGCCTTTGCGGACATTGCTCATTTGCTGCGACCTGCTCATTTACAACAATTGCGGAATATTTTGGACGACGCCGAGGCCAGTTCCAATGATCATTTTGTCGCTTTGGAATTGCTCAAAAATGCCAATATTGCCAGTGCGGGAGTCTTGCCAGGATGTCAAGATACGGGTACCGCCATTGTCTTGGGCAAAAAGGGACATTTGGTACTGACGGATGGACATGATGAAGCCTACTTGAGTGCCGGTGCCGCCGATGCCTATCGTGAATTGAATTTGAGGTACTCGCAAGTAGCTCCCGTGGACATGTTTCAAGAAAAAAATACCGGAAACAATTTACCCGCCCAAATTGATTTGTTGGCCAGTCCAGGTCAAGAATATAAATTCATGTTCATTGCCAAGGGTGGTGGTTCGGCCAATAAAACATTTCTGTACCAACAAACCAAAGCCTTATTGAATCCTGGATCCTTGGAAACATTTTTAGAAAATAATATCAAGACGATTGGTATGTACTACTGTACAGGACAGTACTGTGTGTATTGTTGTCATTATTGCTTTGTGTTGCTTTTATTCTATCGAAGCTCCACACTTACCGTTGATGCTCCTATCTACATTTTTTGTTTGACAGGAACATCGGCTTGTCCGCCATATCACTTGTAAGTATTCCTTTTTTATTGATTTTGTCGGCGCATGTCGCGGCCCTGTTTTGAATGAAGAATGCCACTCACTCGGTGTCGGTTCACTCATTTATATCTTTCATGTGTCACCTAGGGCCATTGTCATTGGAGGATTGAGTGCTGAACTCAATTTAAAGACCGTCAAATTGGCATCGACCAAATTTTATGACGATTTGCCCACCACGGGTGATGCCAAATCGGGACGAGCCTTTCGGGATGTGGAATGGGAAGAACACATTTTGAAAATGACACGCAACCTAGGAATTGGAGCTCAATTTGGTGGCAAATACTTTTGTCATGATGTTCGTGTCATTCGTTTGCCTCGTCATGGTGCCTCGTGTCCCGTCGGTATCGGTGTGTCGTGCAGTGCCGATCGACAAGTTTTGGCCAAAATCAACAAAGACGGAGTCTTTATTGAACAACTGGAGACCGATGTCAGCAAGTATTTGCCCGAAGTGACGGACGATGCTCTCAGCGAAACCGTCGTCTCGTTGAATTTGAATAACATGAGTATGGATGAATTGCGGGCCAAACTATCCGAGTATCCCGTCAAAACACGCCTTTCCTTGACGGGAACCATTGTGGTGGCTCGGGATATTGCCCATGCCAAAATGCTGGAAAAGTTAGAATCCGGACACGGATTACCCCAATACGCCAAAGATCATATTATTTACTATGCCGGTCCCGCCAAGACACCGGCAGGATATGCCAGTGGATCCTTTGGTCCTACCACAGCCGGGCGTATGGACGCCTACGTCGACAAATTTATGGAACATGGTGGAAGCATGATTACACTGGCCAAGGGAAATCGATCCAAAGCTGTGACTAAGGCTTGCAAGAAATACAAGGGATTTTATTTGGGCAGTATTGGTGGACCGGCTGCAATTCTGGCCCAAAATTGTATCCGCAAGGTGGAAGTGTTGGACAATGAAGAAGACGGCATGGAAGCTGTTTGGAAAATCGACGTCGAGAACTTTCCTGCCTTTATTGTGGTAGATGACAAGGGAGAAGATTTCTTCAAAGAATGGCTGGGATAGATAAACAAACAAGAGGTCAACTTGTCACTACAGGTATTCATTTTTAAAAACACGCTTCCAAACTGGCAATCAAGTAGAATAATGGAGTAAATAAATATTGGTCAACATGGAAGACTTCTGTTTAAATATGTAGAAATCGGTAGAGTAAAATTAATCGCCACAGCCTGTTTAAGAGCAGCTGGACATTTGCTCATTGCATTATTCCCAACGCAAAAGAGATATGGACAGTGCCAGCACAAATGCTCGTGCAAACCAATGTTGCAAAGAAGATGCTGCTCCCGACGTAGGAGTGGTAAGGTCCACAGCACTTTCGACTCCTGGATCCTCATCAGCTTGTCCCGCCGTACCCATGGAATTAAAACAAGTCATGCGTGTGTCATTGCATCCTGTATTGATTCTCTTCACCAAATCTTCTCGGACACAATCGCAATTGAATCCTCCCGCATTGCTATGACAAAAGGCTTCGTCCAAGGTTGTGTTTTCCAGTGACTCCAAATTCCAACACAGATAAAACAAATCCGTATCGGCGGGTGCCGTTCCTTCATCCATGGTCACGGTGGTATTGTAAAATATGCGATACATATTTTCTACCCGCCTCGTATCCCACCGCTTGGCAATATCCCGTGCTCCACGAACGTTAACGGCACCGGCAAACATATTTTCCATGTCCAACACGTTACTCGTATCGAGCAATGACAAATCTCCACCATAAAAGTTGGTGGTATTCTCGAATAAAAACGCCATGTTGGTGACTTTGGACGTCGACCATCCCGACAAGTCGGTTTGAAAATAGTTGGTACCGGCAAAGGTTCCTTCCATGTCGGTCAATTGAGGTGTCTTCCAATTGGAAATGGGGAGCGTATCATCCTCGGTGGACGACGATGATTCACCAGCAGAGTATTCGGTAAAAGCCGCCCTCAAAATTTCCAAAGAATCCGTATTCCAATTGGATATATCACCCTTAAAGTTGGTCGAGTACGCCAACATAACTCTCATATCCCTAGAAATAGAAAAGTGGATTTGAGTGGGGTCAGGTTTGGTTAGCAAGGGTTGTACGATGCATCGCATTCACCACATTTTGCACACCCACATTCTTCCATGTGTACACATATAGAAAATAATTTTGGGGCTTACCTGACTTGACTGGTATCCCATGATGCTACATGGACGGCCAAATTGGCGGTATTAAAGAATAAAGCCCGCATGGATGTCACGCGAGACACATCCCAACCACTCAAATCAATGACACTCTCGGCCTCCGTGCGCTGAACATCGGCAAAGACTTCTTCTAACGACGTCACGCCCGACAAATCCCATTGACCAATGGGTCCTCCATAGGTTGTTTCGACGAGTGTGCGATTATTGTTTTGGTCGTCCAGCCACAGGGCCACGGCTTCTTGAATGTTTTCATTGGTCAAGGCAATCACAAACAAGTCGCCTTGTGTAGGCACGTATTGGCGTTTTTCTACCGTAATATCTGTTAGTGGTAGTATGGACGAAACAGCGCGGTGGCTGGATAGCAACACGATGATCAAGGTCAAGAGCAAGTGGTTCATCGTGGATACACTCTACTATTTCTAGTAGCGTTTGTTTACTTGGTGATCCTCGTGATGGTTGCTTGCTTGTCAGTGAGTGGTGCCACTCTACTGTTCAGTGGGGGTCCAAAAACGAAGCACTATTGTTCGGTTATGGTGGTGTGTGTCTCGCTGCTGTAGCTAACAGTACGACGTACTAGAGTGTTGGCAGCATGCATCATCATCAATAGCATTCTAGAGTACTGGTACGACGTAGTAGTATTGATGATGGTTTGATTCCAAAATGTGACCGTTGCATCTTTCGCGGCAAATGAGATTTATCCGTTCAGTCAAATGTTCATTCACGAGTATCCCAAATTTCCGAAACAAAACGGTCAGCAATGTAAAGAGTAAACGTGCGACCATTCGTGATTCATGATCAATGATCCGTGACGATGTCGTAGTTGCTAAGTACTGTATTTATTTGTGTCGTAGCGAGTACCGGACACTAATCATTTTTATGCTGCATAAATCTTTGCTTTAAATAAATTTATGCAGCATAATTTTATTTAATGCAAAAAAATTATGCAGCATAAAAATGATTAATGTCCGGTACTCGCTACGACGCATCTACGACATCAACGACGTCATCATTCAATTGTCACGAATTACGAGTCACGAGCATCATGAACCCTAATAGAAAGATCAGTCACGCACGGATTACCTGTTGGATTTTAGCGTTATCCCCACGATTTCGATCATGCGATCTCCATTCATTGATTGTTGTTTTCTCGGATTATCACATTAATCAAAAACCTACCATGGCAACAACGACAGCATTACCACGAGCAGTCTTGGCTTCCAGCATATTGTCTGTCAAGTATGGGGCGGCGCGAACGACACACCATACGCCGTCGGCTATAGTCCGCCAGCGTCTGTTTTCTTCTGCTGCTCCCAAGGAGGCGGTCAAACCCCCGACGCCACCACCCAAACCGGACAGCGGCAACAATTTCATGTGGCATGCCGCCACCGCAGCAGCCTTTGGAATTACCTTTATTGGTGTTCGATATGGCTTGAAGAACATGAACATGGGCGACGAAGAAGACGCTGCTGGTAGTGCCGATGAAGCCGTCCCACAAGCCGATATTATTTCCAAGGTTTATTTTGATGTCTCGATTGACCAACAACCGGCTGGAAGAATCATCATGGGTCTCTATGGTGGCGTGGTCCCACAGACGGCCAAGAATTTCGAGACACTCTGCAAAGGCAACGAAAAAAAGGGCGATATCAATCTCTCTTATTCCAATACTATATTTCATAGGTGAGTCATGTTGTGATTATCATGTTGATGGTATTTATTTGCATGACATTTGGTCTTTCTAATAACCTCATGCTTGCTTGCTTGCTTAATCGATACCCACAGAATTATCCCCGGTTTCATGGTAATTGATGCTTCTAAATTTTGCCAATAATTCACTCAGGTCGGGCCTGGCCTTCCTCATCTCTTGCTTACATACAGCTTTCTTCCTGTCTCTTATACACATCTGACGCTGCCGACGAATAGA
>ENA-ORBV01012543-ORBV01012543.1-microbial-mat-metagenome-genome-assembly--contig:-NODE-12543-length-13052-cov-6.083699_pt1 | contig 13052 bp, 12 predicted proteins | sample MGYA00237777_ERZ505514 | MGnify/ENA primary metagenome ERZ505514 (study PRJEB26160, sample SAMN06269048) | microbial mat metagenome | isolation source: Oligotrophic lake microbial mat | place...
GCGAGTCCTCCGAGACATTGTGAGCTTTGACAACGAGACAGTCACAGGGAGTCAGCCGCCTCAGAGTTTTGGCATACTTTTTTAAAAAGGTATTCGGACTGCAGTTTGCTAAAAACAAAAAATGATAGTTAACAGAAAACAATTCTAGAATGTTAAGCTTTTTCGTCGTCTACGGGGAAGTTTTCGTCCAAGACTTCGTCTGGGGTCTCTTCAGCAACGGCCACTGGCTCAGGTGCGAGTTCGGGTTCGGCCGGTTGCGTGGCGGCCAGGACTTCGTCGACAGAGTTTACGAGGACTTCTCGCGGTCTGGATCCGTCGGCTGGGCTGACAATGCCGTGTTCTTCCATTGTTTCAATTAGTCGCGCGGCGCGGGCATATCCGACGCGCAGTCGTCGCTGCAGCAAGCTAGTGCTGGCTTTGCGGGCGTCGACTACCACTTGGATGGCATCTTTCCACATATCATCATCCATGTCGTTGCTTTGCTCGACCACAATGCCGCCACGGCCGTTTAATTGCACTGGCTGACTAACAACTTCGTCGTCGTATTGCGGTGCACGTTGTGCTCGAATAAAGTCGGTAACTTTGTTGGTTTCTTCTTCGTCTATGTATGCCGCCTGGACACGTTTTGGTTTTGGCATATCGGCGGTCAAAAGTAACATATCGCCAGCGCCAAGCAGTTTTTCGGCACCCATTTGATCAATAATTGTGCGTGAGTCAACTTGACTGGCGGTAGTAAACGCAATACGCGCCGGCACGTTCGCTTTAATTAAACCAGTAATAACATCGACGCTCGGGCGCTGAGTGGCCAGCACCAGGTGAATTCCGACGGCGCGAGCTTTTTGGGCAATTCGCACAATCAACGCCTCAACATCTCGGGCAGCCATCATCATCAAATCTGCCAACTCGTCGATCACGACCACAATGTATGGCATACCTTCTTCTTTCTTCAGGCTGTTGTATTCAACGATGTTTCGTTTGCGAACTTCGGCCAGCGCAGTGTAGCGGCGTTCCATTTCGGCAACCGTCCATTTAAGCGCGCTAATACATTTTTCGGGTTCGGTAATAACTGGGGTGAGTAAATGCGGAATGTCTTCGTAGGGTTTTAGTTCAACCTGTTTTGGATCGACTAAAATCAGCTTGAGATCGCTCGGGCTATTACGGTACAGCATGCTGGTCAAAATTGTGTTGATCATCACCGATTTACCAGAACCAGTTTGACCAGCTACCAAAAGGTGCGGCATTTTGGCCAGATCGGCAACAATTGGCGTACCGGAAATATCTTTACCAATGCTGAAACCAAGCGGGCCAGTGACGCCTTCCCATTCACCGGATTGCAAAATACTGCTCAAGCGAACTGTGGCGGATTTTACGTTCGGAACTTCAATACCAACGGCGCGCTTGCCCGGAATCGGTGCTTCAATACGAATCGAGTGCGCCGCTAAATCAAGCGCCAAGTTATTATCAAGCGCGCTGATTTTGGTCAATTTAACACCGGCCGGCGGCTTCATGGTGTACTGCGTGACGCGCGGGCCAATGTTGGCGCCTTCCATCTCGACATTAATATTAAAGTTAGCAAAACTTTCTTTGATCATGGCGGCGTTGCCTTCAACATCGCCGGCGTCAGCTTTATCTTGTTTTTGGTTTAATAAATCGACCGATGGGAACTTCCATGTCGGATCACTGGCCACTGTCAGCGCGCTGTGATTTTGTGCAGGCGTCATTTTTGCGGCGCTGTTTCTAAAACTGCTCAGCCGCGGATTTTTGTGCTCAACTGGTACGCCTTCATTTAATTGGAATTCTGGTGTTTTACCTTTGAGCTCGCCCAAATCAGTATCTTCGCCGTCTTTCTTTTTAAACATTCCGCGTAGTTTCAGCAAAACCGACGGAGACACGCCAAATGCCAAAAAGAACGCCAGCAAGCTAAGTACTAAAAACATAATGCTGGCTGGCGTTTTGGTCAGCAAATTAAGCGTAAAACCGCCGAGTAATTCACCGATCCGTCCGCCGTGTCCGCCAGTAGTTTGTCCAAACGAATCGACTCGGGCAAAGACGGTAAATAGCCAGCTTGATACAAATACTAAAAATGCGATCATACCAGCAAATTTTTCGAGCGGGATCTGCTTGTCTTCGCTCAAAAACTTCCAAAAGCCTAGAAAAACCAGCGCTAACGGAGTTAAATACGCGGCCCAGCCAAGCGCCCAAAATGCCGCATTAAACGCGCCTACTGGTACTGTGCCGCCAGCACCAAAACCGCCTAAAAGCAAAAAGCCCGCAAATAACACCATTAAAATAGCGCCTGCTTGCGGCCAAAACGGAGATTGTTCTTCTTTGTCTTGTTTCTTTTTTCGTTTGTTTTTTCTTTTTGCCATATTCGCTTACGATTATACTATCTGTTCGCCAGATGAGCTAAAATTTTTGTGCAAGTTCATCCATTTGTGCTCGACTAAGCGCAATCTGCGACGCGTACGAGGTAATTTCCTCTTCTTGCTCAGGTGTGCGCGGCATTGTAGCCTCGGCCTCGGCGATCGCGAGCTCTTTTTGCAGGCGCTCGACTCCAGCCTCTAGGCGTTGGTATTGGCCCTGAACATGTGATTGTAAGCTTGTACTCATGACGTTATTATAGCAATTTTTACATCAAAAGTCAATTACGCTTGCGCTTAGTTCCGGTCTAGCCGATTTGGTCGCGGGTGAGCAATTGAGCGCGCATTTGGGCGAAACGTTTTTGCTGCTCAGCAGCGATTTCTTCTTCTGTCTTTGGTTTTGAGCCACCGTCACTACCACTTTTTGGGTTTCCGCCGCTAGCATGTGGTTTTCCGTCGCTTTTACTGCCGCCTGTAATGACGTTCACCACTGGAATCACAATTGGTGAACGTTGCGTTTGATCGTACAGAAAGTGCGTGATGTAATCTTTGAGTTCTTGCTTGAACCGGTCCAAATCAACGCGTTTGTAACGCTGTTGTACGGCGCGGCGGAGTTCGGCACGCAACCCATTCATCAGCTCTTCGTTGTCGCGAATATAGATAAATCCACGGGTAATGATGTCGGGACTGGTTGCCAATTGACCAGATTTTTTATCTATTGTTAGTACCACTGTTACCAAGCCTTCTTCGGCCATCATAATGCGATCTTTTACCACAACATTACTCACAACCGAACCGGTTTGATCCACCAGCAAACTACCGTGCGGAACTTGACCAGCAAATTCGAGCTTGTCGCTGCTGAGCATGTAGGCATCACCATTTTTTGCGAGCCCAACGTGGTCGCGGGGCAAGCCTTCTTCGACCGCAAGATCGCCGTGATATTTACGGCGCAGCATACCGCCATGTACCGGAATCAGAAACTTTGGGTTCACCATGTGCAGCATTTCGCGGAGTTCATCACGCTTAGCGTGTCCAGAAACGTGCAACGGACCGCAACCATCAACTTCGTGGGTTGGGTGGCGGAACAAATGCAGCCCCATTTCTGCCAAATTATTACCAATCATGTCGTAGCGAACTTCGTTACCAGGAATTGGCGACGAACTCACAACCACAGTATCGCCAGCCTTAAGCTTGATGTGATTGTGGTTTCCCTCGCTCATACGCTGCAGCGCCGCATTTGGCTCACCCTGACCGCCAGTACACATTACCAGCAACTGTTCATCTGGAATATTGTTGGCGTCGCGCATGGCAATGAATGTGCCTTTTGGAACTTTGAGGATTCCCTGACGCACGGCAATTTCGGCGTACGCCATCATGCTGCGGCCATCAAGCGCAATTTTGCGACCATTGGCAACTGCAGCGTTAATGATCATTTGCGTTCGGTTCATATTACTCGAGAATACTGCGCAAAAAACTCGACCCTGAGCCTGCGTAATGATGTCGTGGAAACTTTGCTGCAAGGTTGATTCTGTCGGCGTTCGGCCTTCGACATCGGCATAGCTACTTTCGCTGAGCAACAGCGCCACGCCTTCGCGGCCAAGTTCGAGCAAACGACTTTTATCGGTTGGCATATTATCGAGTGGCTCTGGGTCGAGACGGAAATCGCCGGTGTTAATGATTCGTCCGACTGGCGTATCGATACACACTGCGCCGGCCTCTGGAATTGCGTGCGTCACGCGAATTAGTTCAAAAATGAACACGCCAGCTTTGAGCCGTTCGTGCGCATCCATATTCATAATAATGATTTGCGGTGTGTACGGTTCGGTGCCCGTTGGTACGTCCTCGAAACCCTTCTCGATAATGCCCGAAGAAAATCGTGAGCAATAAATTGTCGCCGGATATTTTGGCACAATGTGCTTCAAACCGCCAATATGGTCAAGGTGTCCGTGCGTAATCACATACGCCTTGATCTTGTGTTTGATTGTTTCTAAGTACGACGGATCAACTATTTCGTAATTGATGCCCGGTAAATCAACGCTCAGGTTGATGCCACAGTCGATGATAATTGCGTCGTTTTGGTATTCGATAACCATGCAGTTTTTTTCGCCGACGTCATCTAAGCCGCCAAGGAATGTTAGTTTTACTTTGTTAAAATCGTCGACAATTGTATTGGCGCGTTCTAGTTTTTTGCCTTCGGCGCTTTGGTATTCGTTGACCAATTTTTGGGCCATCTCACTACTTCGCCGCTGGGCGCGCAAGGCTTCACCGCGATTTGTACCATTTGTACCTCTGGGCGACGCGCCAGTTTTTGGTCCATTTTTTGGACCATTGCTGCGGCCATTTTGTGAGCCACCACGAGGACGACTTTGTGCGCCGTTTTTGGCGCCATCACGATTATTATTAGACCGATTCTGCGGTCTGGGTGGTTTGTTGTTAGGTTTTTGTTCTTCGTTCATTGTGTTTCCCCTTTCGTTTTATGGAGAATATTAATTTGTTTCTAATAAATGCGGCAGATTGGCAAAATCATCTATGAGTGTTTGCCTGAGACTGCCATTATATAGCGCTGCTGCCGGATGATAAAAAGGCAAATACGCCTGTCCTTCTTTTTGCACTACCTGGCCGTGCGCTTGGCTAATTTTCAGCCCAGGCAGAAAGCATTCCATGGAATGCCTGCCCAGAGTGACAATTAATTTTGGTTGAATTATTTCTATCTGTTTTTGCAAAAACGGTAAAAAGGCTAGTTTTTCTGCTGGCCGTGGATCGCGGTTGTTTGGCGGACGATATTTGACGATGTTTGTAATGTATATATCTTCGCGCGCCAGGCCAATTTTTGCCAGCATTTCGTTTAAAAACTTCCCTGCCGCGCCAACGAACGGGATTCCTTGCTCGTCTTCTTTTTTGCCAGGTGCTTCGCCGACAAATACCAAATCAGCATTTTCGTTGCCTTCGCCAAACACCAATTGTGTGGCGCTGGCAGCCAAATCCGGACAAATATTTTCATCCAGAATCTGCTGATGCAGCGCGTCTAACGCTTTGATTTGTTGCTTACTTTGAGCCATAACCCTTGAACATTCCCACAAGATGTCGCACTACCATCACTGCACAAACTGCCGCGAGTGCGATATACCAAGTGTTGTTAGTGCTTTCGCGGGCGAACAGCACAAATGCGCATCCAAACGCACCGTACACCGCAATCATCACAACCCGCGTCGCGCGAGTATAGTGATGCGACTTTTTAGGTACTGTTATTTTATTTTTACGCTTCTTTGCGACTTTTTTAGCCATCTGGTTTCCACCTTATTTTTTAGGTTTAGCGTCGACTGCTTTCATGCTGAGTTGCAGGCGGCCGCGGTCATCGATTCCCATCAGTTTGACGGTAACGTGATCGCCTTCGTTTACGACATCGGTTGTCTTTTCGACGCGGTCATTGCTAAGTTCGCTAATATGCACGAGTCCTTCGTGACCAGGCATGATTTCTACGAATGCACCAAAGTCGAGCACGCTGACGACGCGGCAGTTTTCGTAGACTGTTCCGACTTCTGGATCGTCAGTAATTTGCTTGACCCATTTGATTGCGGCGTCGATGCTCGGCTTGTCTGGGCTTGCAATCATGACTGTTCCATCGTCTTTGATGTCGATTTCGGCGCCGGTTTCGGCGATGATTTTGTTGATCATCTCGCCACCCTTACCAATAACGTCGCGGATTTTTTCTGGGTTAATTTTAATCGCAATTACTCGTGGTGCGTACGGGCTCATTTCGCGCTTTGGGCCTTCCAAGGTTGTCAGCATGTGCTCCAAAATATGAGCGCGGCCGATTTTTCCCTGCATCAAGGCTTGTTTCAAAATCTCGACTGGAAGTCCGTGCACTTTCATGTCCATTTGCAGCGCCGTAATTCCTTTTGGAGTTCCGGTCACTTTAAAGTCCATGTCGCCGGCAAAATCTTCGGCATCAGCGATGTCGCTCAAAATGTAGGGTTTGTCGCCTTCCATCATTAGTCCCATGGCAATTCCGCTGACTGGTCGTTTTAGTGGCACGCCAGCGTCCATCAGCGCCAAGCAGCTAGAACAGGTTGCAGCCATGCTGGTAGAACCATTTTGGCTCATGATTTCGGTTACTGACCTTATGGTGTACGGAAAGTCCGCTTCGCTTGGTAATACTGGCATTAGCGCGCGTTCAGCTAGATAGCCGTGGCCGATTTCGCGGCGCCCTGGTGAACCAATACGTTTTACTTCGCCGACTGTCCAGCCTGGTGCGTTGTAGTGGTGCAGATAGCGGCGTTCGCCTTCGCGCTCCATCGTGTCAACCATCTGTGCGTAGCTGAGCGGTGCGAGCGTTACAATGTTCATGGCCTGCGTCATACCACGAGTGAACAGGCTTGAGCCGTGCGTCCGTGGGAAGATACTTACCTCTGACGACAACGGTCGAATTTCGTCGAGTTTGCGACCGTCTGGTCGCAGGTTGTCGTCGATGATTCCCTTGCGCACATCTTTGTGCAGCGCTAATTGGAAAGCGTCGTTGTATTCGTTTTTTTGTTCGGCAAAATCGTCAGCAAGCTCTGCTTCGAAATGTTCGTGCATGCTGGTGCGAAGTTTGTTCACCAAATCGTTGCGTTCTGGATACGGCATTCGCAAACCAACGCCCAGTTTTCCTTCCAGCCACGTATCAACACGCTGTTGGATATCGCTGTCGGGCAAAATAAGTTCGTATTCTTGCTTGGTGACGCCAATTTTTTTAACCAGTTCTTGTTGGAGTTTAATTGCTGGCTGCATTGCTTTGAAGCCAAACTCGATGGCTTCGGCGATTTCGTCCTCGGACGCCTCGCTAGCTCCGGCTTCTACCATCATGATTCCTGATTCTGTTCCGGCTACTACTAGGTCAAGTTTGCCGTCCTCTAATTCTTTGCCGGGCAAAAACGCGGTTGGCTTGCCGTCTTTGAGGCCAATTCGTAGTCCAGCAACCGGGCCGTCAAATGGCGCGCCGGTCAACATAAACGCTGCTGAGAGCGCAATCATCGCAATCGCGTCTGGGCGAAAATCCGGGTCCAGGCTCAAAACGGTTGCCACACCTTGCACTTCATGGCGGTAGCCTTTTGGCCACAGCGGGCGAATCGGGCGATCAATCAAACGGCCAATTAAAATGGCGTCGTCGCTTGGGCGACCTTCGCGTTTAATAAATCGCGATCCGCTGATTTTTCCGGCTGCATACATTTTTTCTTCGTAATCAATTGAGAGCGGAAAATAATCAAAGTCGCGCAAACTTTTGTCGTTTACCATGGCTGTTCCCAGCACAACGGTGTCGCCGTAGCGCACCAAAACACTGGCGCTGGCGCGGAATCCAACTCGGCCGACCTCTAGGCTTAGCGTTTTACCACAAAACTCGGTTTCTACTTTTACAATTTCTTTTCCAAATGGGTTAATTGTACTCATTTGTTCCTTTCTTTTCGACGGTTCGTAACATGGTGCAAATATACGACGCTTGTGCGTTCCTCATATATCTGTGGCTATGTCACGAACCAATCATTAATCTTCTGTTAATGTGCACAAGTTTGATGCCTCGATGACTCGAGAAATTAATCTATGCAGATTAGCGGCGAATGCCAAGTTTTTTGATCAGTGCCAAATATTCACCACTGTCTTTTTTAGCAATATAAGCCAAGTGTCGTTTGCGTTTGCCAACCATTTGCAACAGTCCACGGCGAGCCATGTGATCTTTCTTGTTGGTTTGCAAGTGTTCAGTAATTTCTGTGATGCGGCTGGTCAAAATACCAACTTGCACGGCGCTACTACCGGTGTCGGTTTTACTCTTTTGCAAATCAGTTATTACTGCTGTTTTCTTCTCTTTTGCTATCATTCGGAGTTTATCCTAACACACTCTCTCTGTTACCGCAATAGTTTTACTCGGCAATTATCCCTTGACGCCATAATACTTCTTTACTATACTGTTAACAGATATGAAGTTCACCATCCAAGAGTTTAATCAGCAGTTTCCCACTAGTGACAGTTGTCTTGAGTACTTATGGAAAATGCACTTTGCAGATAAGCCTTGCACCACATGTGGCTTAATAGATGGCTTTCATAAGCTGCCAAGCCGTCCAGCTTACCAGTGTGAATGTGGTGCTCAGCTCTATCCACTTGCTGGTACACCATTCCATAAGACCACTACTGATCTAAGGACATGGTTTTTAGCTATCTTCTTTATGACTAACACGCGTTCTGGTATGTCTGCTCTCCAGTTTCAGCGTATTTCTGGCGTAACCTACAAAACAGCATGGCGTATTTTCAAACAAGTTCGCCTAATGATGGCTGATGATGAGACCCTGCTCAGTGACAGCGTTGAAGTTGATGAAGCCTACATGCACCCCAACCCTCAACGTCGCAGTACAGCTAAGCCTCATAACAGCCAGGTTATTTTTGGAATGGTAGAGCGTGGCGGCCGAGCCAGAATACGACATGTCAAAAGCTCTGGTACTCGCGTGCTTATTCCTGAAATTCAAAGGAATATTGACCAGGCAGCAACCATCTATAGTGATGAGCACGGATCATATCGATTACTTAAAAGGAGAGGTTTCTTACACGAAACCGTCAATCATGGCCGTCAACAGTACGTTGTTGGCCGGGTGCACACTCAAAACGTTGAGAACTTCTGGAGCCAATTCAAGCGTGGCATCTACGGCGTTTACCGACATTGCGACCCGATCTACCTACAGCAGTATGCTAACGAATACGCTTTTCGTTATTCCAATCGCAAGAGTGATACACCCATGTTCGAGCTGGTGCTATCGAAGCTTTTGACTCCCCGATCTCTATCAAATTAAGGTTTGTAGCGTTCATAATCCTTGCCCCCAAGGGCGAGGGCAACATCACGCTTGTGTCAATCTGTTAATGTTCAGATATAGTGGTACCTACTTTTATAAATACACGGAGTAGGAGGGTTTGGCACAATGAAACAACTAACCGCACCAGCAATAACGAACAAACAACAAGAAATACTCAAGCTGCTCTATACCTATAGATTCCTTACCAGAATACACATACAAACAATACTCAAACACAAAGATAAAAAGACCATTAACCTATGGCTTAAAGACTTACGAAACAAAGAATATATCAATTGGATCTACAACAAAGACCACTTTGCAGAAAAAACTAAGCCAGCAATCTACTACCTCGGCATTAACGGTATCCGGCACTTCCAGGCCAGAGATTCTCACCCAAGCGAAGAACTCCGCAAACGCTACCGCGAACACGAACGCAGCCCGGGCTTTATTGATCGCTGTCTGAGCGTTGCCGACATCTGCATTAGCCTCGAGCAAGCACGTAATGAGGGAGACTATTCCCAAACCTGGTATTTCTACGAAACGGAAGCCGAGTATCGCAGCGACAGCTACTACCACTTTATGAGTGATAATGAACTCATCCATCCACATTTATGCTTTTCTAAGGAGCAATACGAAGGTATGGGAGAGCCTGAGACAGTTGAAAGTTATATGTTAGAGATCTTTGATGCCAGCCTACCGCGCTACCGATTGCGTCACAGGCTTGGCAAGTACGTACAGTATCTGGACGAAGAATTGGGTGACTGGGAACAAAAAACCTATGGCGATCCAGCACCAACTATCTTACTCGTCTGCGCCACCCTCACTGACCTGATTTATGCCAAACGAAGAACCAGAGGACTCATGAATGATATCTGGGACTTTGATGATGAGGATAGGCCACATGTGCGGCTTACGACTACCACGAAGCTGAAGGAGCATGGGGTGCTCGCTGAGGAGATTTGGGAGGAGGTATGAAGACAGCAACCAACCAACTTGATCATCATATTTGCATCATACAGCATGGCATGGTATAATATTGACCAAATCTTTTAAGTTTGGAGTTTACTAATGGATGTTGAAAAATTTGGTGAAATAGTTGGCGCATCAATTACTACAGGCACACCGGCTAATCCGGATGTGTTGTTAGATACTGTCTTCACTGAAGATGAGCTGATGCGTGCAGTAGAAAGAAAGGGTTTGATGATCGGCTCTTTGGCTACCGCAGAATCCTCTGCCTCCCCTGAAACACAACCCCTCCCTCTCACTCCAGAAGAAGCAGCCTTCAAAGAATCATTGCTTGAGCGACTTAAAAAAACCTATCGTACCTACGCTTTTGCTATGAACGTCATGAACGGTGCTCGTGGTAAAAAAGCCAAACTTCCAGTGGCCGACTTCTTGGTTGTCAAAACAGCTGCCGAAGGCTTCCTGACAGACGACCTCGTTCGCGGTGCAAAAGCAGAAGTCGACAAGTTTACCGCTCACCCTATCGAGAATAGCCCAGAGGCCGGTTTTGACTTGCTGCCACTGCCAAATACTAATCTAACCGGTGACGATGAGACTGCACTTGCTGACCACATCCAAGGTTTGTTTGCGAGCGCCTACAAAGGTGATGCGCATGTTTACCCACCATTCCATGACAATGACACTGCCCACCAAGCAGACGGTACCAAAGCAGCCGTTACATTCGTGCTTGCTCCTACGCACCTCAACCTCGATCACGGAGATGTTGCAAAACAAAAAGCTGACCTTGAAGCTCACAATGCCGATCCAGATACTACTACCTACCAAACTGGCAATGACCTTGCGGCCATGCTGCACATCAAACACTTAGCTGACAACAAACTTATTGATACCACCACAAAAGGTTACGTCGAAGATCGCTTCTGGCAAACCTATTATCGAGATGTCCAGAAAAAGCCCGTCGGCGGCTTTGTGCCGGACGTCTTTTTCAGCGACCGCGCCAGGTTGTATCGTGGCTACTCGCTCGTTAGCTATGACGAGGCCTCTCGTGCCCTGGTGGTGCCAGCTTAAGCTTTAACGCTTGTTTTGTTACTTATGTTTTTTTGCGATGAGGAGGTAAGATAGTATCTTTCTTTCTGTCTCTGTAATGTGCATCGATTTGTATGTAGTTACGCTACTGTAATTTATTCTCTCTCGCATTTTCTTGGTCATATGCCGATCAACATGTATTTCCGTGTTCGCGTATACATAATGCCCTAGAAAGTGCAGACTGTTCTTGACTGGTAATACGATGTTACTAGACGGGTGTATGACCAATTTTAAGTAATTTTTCAGCCACACCGAACAGCGTTCTTGTGCATTGATGGCGCTCTGTTCGTTCGGGAAAAATAGTAAAAAATCATCGCCGTAGCGCATATACGCCTGAGGTTTTATAGTATGGCGAACAAATCGGTCAAACTCGTTAAGGTAGATGTTGGCGAATAACTGACTCGTCAAATTACCAATGGGAATGCCGCGCCCTGGCTGGCTGGCTGGCTGGCTGGCTTCTCATTATGAGTATAGCTGCTGATTATTTTGTCAAGTAGCTTCAGAGCTTTTTGATCAAATATTTTTCTGTGCAGGCATTGACGTAATACCTCATGATTCACATGATCAAAGAACTTTGTGATATCGGCTCGCCACACGTAGCTTGTCGGATGTCTATTACAAACAGTCGCCGCTCGTTCCAGTGCCTTGTGTAATCCTTTGTTTGGTCGACATGACCAAACATCTGGGTCAAAAGAACTATCTACAAGCGGCACCATATAGTCATATAACAAACGATGTATCACACGACCCCTAACACTCGCCACTGATATATCCCGCCGTTTCTTTTCATTAATAATTCGATGGGCATAATTGCCGTGCGTATACGAATCATTATTAACCTCGTAACATAACCGCAGAAGGTTGGCCTCCAAATCACTCTCGAATATGATAATGTCTCTGCTTGGTTTTTTGCCTGTACGGAATGCACACCATGAACTCCAGATATTTGTTAAACTGAGGTCTATGGAAGAACTATCTGTCATCACTATCACCTACGAAATTCATAAAAAATTGATTGATCTAAACACTATTATTGATAAAAAGTATCGTCATACATTGAGTGAACCATGCGTGTCCGCCTCACTTCAAACTTTAGAAATGTTAGTTTTAGCGAAATACGCTCCAAAACAGGTGAAAGCAACCTATCTAGTTAAAGCCAATTCTTATGCTGAACTAACGGCTTTGCAACTACGGATTATACTAGAGATGAAGTTGGCGAACGAAACAAATATACTAAAACTACAGGCCAGGCTAACAGAAGCTCGCAAACAAATAAATGGCTGGCGCAAAAGTACGCCAGCCTAAAGTTTTCTAAATTAGTCATCATCAGGGCACGAGAGGCATTGTCATTGCTAACGTTCGAGTTGTCACGATACAACTTGGCGTTGTCGTTGACATAGACGTTCGGCACATTGCCGTCGACGGGCGTTTATCGTCTGCTTGTGATCCATTCACAACTGCTGCGCACAGCAGAGCTACCTTCTTATTTCAGCGGTCTAACCGCTTACAAACAGCACATAACGTGGTGACTAATTATTTTGTTCTTGTTGTGCTTACAGCCGGGCTACTTCTCTATATGAGTAATCAGGCTACGCGTAAACAATCAACTCATTATTAATTGTATAGCACTACCCCAAAAACATAAGTAACAAAACAAGCGTTAAAGCTTAAGCTGGCACCACCAGGGCACGAGAGGCATTGTCATAGCCAACGAACGAGCTGCCACGAAACAACCAGGCGCTGCCGAGGACATAGACGTCCGGCACAACGCCGTCGACGGGCTTTTTCTGGACATCTCGATAATCTGTCTCTTATACACATCTGA
>ENA-ORBV01012547-ORBV01012547.1-microbial-mat-metagenome-genome-assembly--contig:-NODE-12547-length-13051-cov-3.359642_pt1 | contig 13051 bp, 19 predicted proteins | sample MGYA00237777_ERZ505514 | MGnify/ENA primary metagenome ERZ505514 (study PRJEB26160, sample SAMN06269048) | microbial mat metagenome | isolation source: Oligotrophic lake microbial mat | place...
GTGCACCATCTTAAGCAGGGCGCAGCCACGACTTCAACCGCATGGGAGATGTTCCATGACACCTCGGGCATTCCGTTTTACTACCAGCAAAGTTCAGGGCGCAGTGTTTGGGAGCCACCTACAGCTGGAAATGATTGACTACTGATTGATGGGTTGTGAACGGAAGCGCACCAGTGATTAGCGCAGGTTGTGCGCGTTTATTGTTTCGACATTTGCATTGGTAAGCTTGAACTTGTATCATGCATGATTGAAAATCAATACACTGCTCACATCGATTCCATGTGCAAACACGTCGTATGGAGGACAGCGACCACACTGGCCCTGCTAGGCTAGGTGCCCTCGACAGTACCGATGAGGAGAAGATTAGCATGATCAGTGCATCAACATATGCTTCACCAGCGCCATCAACTCAGGTGAGAGATATTGGCCCATTTCCGCTTTGGTCACCCACGCGTAATCTACGAGCTCTTTCGGGTCCAATTGCACCTCACCACCCATGTACATGGCGTGGAAGAAGAACACCTGGGCCAAGCACAGCAGAGTACCCCAGGCGACCATCCGTAAGTGATTCGACAAGCGTGCAGATGGTGTGTGCTACATTATGCGGGGGACTATACCTTAGATCCGGCGAACTCGTGATCGAACTTTTTCCTCGTTTCCTCTGACCACTCATATTGCAGGTGGCCGATGGGGGCATTGCCCAGAAAATGAGTGCCCAGTGCAGGACCACACTCCTCGCGCAGCTCACGTTCTGCAGTCTGCGGGTGTCAATATGCCCAAAGATCCCACGATCATGAAGCAGACAGAACATAACCTTCAGATGCACACGAATGCACGAACACACACCTCGCGCATGGTCTCACGTTGCTCCCGTCCGCCTTGCGGGAACTGCCATGCGTGCTGTGCGCGATTCTTTTTTACAATCAGATAAAGCCTTCGATCCAGCTGCCGGTTCAGCGATCGCATGTTCTTGGCTCGATCATCAGCGGTGACGCGAGGCGCAGGCTCAAACACGAAATCCGCAGCCGCTTCTGCGTCGGCTTCGTCCTGTTTGGCAGCATCGGCAGCATCTGAGCCAGCCTTAGGGTCCTGGAACGGGAAGTTCCGTGTGCGCTCTTGCATTTGGCGCTCTCGCCATTCCGTCCATTCGAGCTCCCACGGCTCTGGGTCCCGCATGATCACGGGCAGTCTCTCGACCACCACACCGCTCACCAGGCGCCAATAGCGGTCACCCTCCATCATACCAGGGCCGGGGATTGGTGGGTTCGGCTTCGGTGTGGCCGTAGCGAACGTACGGGAGTGGTCACGACCTGGATCGACGAATGAGGGGACAAACAGTAAATGCAGAGGACTTGAGAACATGCGCTGCCAGAAGCAATGACGCACCATGGAAGCCAGATGGCGGTGCGACCACACGCGACACAGTGCCGTGTACAGTAGCCTTGGCAACGTCACTGACGATGGATACTGAAGACGGCGCATGTAGCGAGGACTGCCCTGCAGCCAATGCTCTCAGGCGCAGCACTGGTGCACTGAAGTTCTGACTATGCAGCAACGCTCTAGCGTGTGATCCACATAGCCGGTGGAACATGCCCGTACTGTGCTTATATATGTCTGCAATACCAGACGCTTCCTCGCGCACTAACTTGAGCGGCTACCACAAAAAGGCGGCACAAAACCTTGCAGACTGTGAAGATCGCGCAAAAGAGACAAGGCCTGCAATTCTTTAGTCCCGGGCTAACTGGGAACGTGGTTGCAGCAGGAATTAGACTAATTGCATCCCTTGTGGCTGCGAACGGTCGCCAAAGCTCGAGATACTACTAGGCGACAGCGCTACTCACTTCAATGGAGGTCCCCAAGCACGTCACGGAAGGTCTTCGTCTTCTAGGCTCAGCGAATGTGAGTGACGCGGCGTTCAAGAAGCTGGTAGCCGTGTCCATTCAGAGCGCCATCCAGAATGACGAGGACGGCAGCGGCAAGCAACCTGAACAGGTCATGACCAGTAAGTTGGGGACGACAGCTGTTGTTGTTGTTGTGTATTGTCTGTGTCTTGCGGATGCTGCTTTGGCGATTGGAATCAGGGGCACTGTAGATTCCACGTGAAGTGTCGCGCTGTGCCTGATGACTGCACCACTTGGCTGCCGTGCATTTCCTCTGATCCTGATAGGCGATGCAGACCTGTCGAAAGTGGATCCCCTGCTTCGCAAACAGACGTTCGCAGCAGCAGTCAGCTTTGTAGCTGAAGCCAGCAAGCACCAAGCCTCCAGCGTGGATTTCAGGTAGCTCGTCCGCTGCGACGTGTTCGCTGTGGATTGTGTGCGCTGCTTCGAACCCTACGTTACCTGATGTCTGTCGCTAGTGGTGTGAAGCGCATATATGTGCATTACTGGTTCTAGTGGATATATCGCCGGGTCAACCGCGTGTTTGCTCACGCTTATGCTGTGCGGACTGAACGGCATTCTGACCCGTCTGTGTCGTGATGATGATGCTTAGACACGCCTTAGAAGAAGCCAAGCTGCCTGAGGATAGAATACGGAGCTTCCTGAGCGCATTCGAAGCCACCAAGCCACAGCTCACTGCGACACTGGCCAGATCAACGTACACGTTTCCTCGCATTGTTGGTACGTCATCACGGCTCGTAGCTGCTGCGAACGCTGCTGTCATCCTGTATCCTGTAGCGCGCTGTGAGCTGCGCTGAATAACGAGGTTGTATCCGCATCAGCGGTCCGGAATTGTTGCGTTTGATATCTCTCTCAATACGCGTATCATCGTCTCATCATATGCAGATTTGATCAACACCGTCCCCTCTGGTCTGTGTAATCTGTTCAGGCCTGGATTGGAGGCTTGACTACTACATCAAGTCAGACATGCTGGAGCAGATCAAGGAGCCGCTCTACTTCATCACGCTCAAGACACAGCAGCCCGATGGTCGCATCGAGGACGTGCAGTTCACCTGTAACTTCCAGGAGCTGCAAGATTTGCTGGCCAAACTGAAAGATGGCGCGAAGCAGGTTGATCGAGTACTGGGAACTACTAAGCCGTGAACCTGGTGTGAATATCGTGCACATATCGCTTATTGATTCAATCTATGGCCTGGGCGATGTTGTGATTGAATGAGCAGCTGCGATAAGTGAACTTGATGTAGTACAAAGGTAAACTGACGGTGATTACAGAACGTTTCTTCCCGGTGATTACACCAATATCAATAGATCTTTTAAAAGACAAACGCACGTTAACACGATACAACAACACAACGACATACACACGCGTTCTGATCCATGAATGGTTTGAGAGCAGTGACATATGGTCAGCGTAAGCATGATTGCAGCTGGGACAGCACTGCCCCTTCTTCGACACCACACTGCCGTAGAGACATGAAGTCAGCCATCACGGAGCCCTTGTACAACAGAGTCAGCAAGTCGACTGGCAGGCCCAATCGTTCAAACACTCGATGCTTGAAGTCCAGCACATCATCGCCCAGGTCCACATCATTGAACGAATGTACTGTACCGTCCACACAGCGCAGCGCCACGCGCGCGAGGGCACCTCCTATATGCACTCGCTTGAATCGTTTACTCACCTCGCTGGACAAGGGCGATACCCTCGCCGCATTGTGTGCCGATCCATGAACCGATGGCGGCTGCACGTGCGGAATGCTACATGCCGCAGGACTGGCAAGATATCCTCCCACTTTGTGATCCGCCTGCGATGCTTCGAAATTCGGTGAATGGATACGAAATGCAGGCGGAGCATCTTGCGGAAACGCGCGTTTGCAGTGTCTTCTGTGTGGCAGCGCCATGGACTGCGCCTCAACCATGGTCGCATCTTCGCCGGTTGCATTGTCTGATGGATCAAGATCCATGCCCATCACGCACGACGCCATGTCGACTAGTAGTGTCCTAGTTTGGAAACAAATCTGCAGACCGGTATCAATGCAGGCCTGCTGAAAGACGGTTCACCGGCCTCTGGATCCGGTTGCTGCCACTTAACCAGATGCACACCGTGTGCGGATGGATGAACACGCGAAAGATGTCAATCGGACGGACGCCAAGCGCTCACGCAGTCTCCATCGTCGTGAGTGAAAGCCGAAAGGTTCAAGCACCAGGGTCAGCGTGGATGGTTCGATTGCAGCCAGTGTAAACGCTTCGAAAAAAATGGCGATTCGTCGTCGGATGCTCCGGATCCACTGCGATCTGGGCTACTATTGCTATGGTATGATGAATGATAGAGTGGTCTACTTCCATGTGGCGTAGTGTGGTGTGTGGCATGGGGCGGGTGCAGCAATGACGGTGACTGATGAGTTGATGATTTGTATATTGCATAGCAACACTGCAGCTAACACGAACGGGCGAAGGGCCAACACGATGGCATGAGGTTACCAGCAATTGGGTACACACCAGACACGTTGTCCCAGCTCCTAGAAATATAAACACAGCAGGCGAAGCATAATACACGGGGCGGGATGACGCCAGGCAGTAGCGGCAGCATAGGCGAGCTGTACAACCGCAACGTCAAAGCGCCATCCGCAACCGAAGATGATGATGCACAGAAACGGGCAGTGCAGACCACAGGCGGGAATCAAACACACGGTTCACAAGCCTCGAAATGTGTCGAGAAAGCGAGACACATCTCGAGTCCGTGGAAACGCGCGAGCGATGACGGCCAAGCTGCACTCCCCGCAAATGCAGCACATCATAGAGCAACCAACGACGAATCCTCCGGGCGAGACGAGTGTTAGTTCACTTGAACACAAGCTCCATGCGCCGCCAAGCATGTCCGACAACCGCCATCTCTACCGAACGATACGAGATAGCAAAGGTATCTAAGACACACGTGCTTCGAGGAAGGAGCCGTCTATAAATCAGGAGCCATCATGCATCCGGAGGGGCAATGGGGCAGGGTAGGGTGCGCATTGGTCTCTTGACTCGACTGCGCCGAGTCCGCCTTGTCATGCGCCATCTCCTTGTCCGTTGACGGCGACAGTGAGTTCGCTAGGGAACCAGCGCCACCATTGCCTCGGTCATTGCTCGCTTTCGATTCTGAAGAGTGATCATCACGCGAAGTGCGCGGTGCGGGCAGACAGCCCTGAGGGCACGAGTTCTTGCGCACCACGGGATCCATGCGGCGCAGCGATCTGAACGATGAGCGGATGGTCGACCCAGCCTGGGGCTGGCTGCTCGCCGCTGTAGCGGACTGCAGATCTTGCAGGTCTGATGTGCTTACCACCGTGGCGGGGTGAGAGCTGATCACGGCGGTGACATACCGCTTGGGCTTGTCCGATATGGGCGGAGGGGGCATGGGTTGCGGGTTCTGCGACGACGACACTGGCGGCGGGATAATCGGAGGATCCGATTTGCCCACCGGCGGTGGTTGCGGCTCGCCCTTACCAACGGGCGGAGGCTGTGGTTCCCCTTTGCCGATAGGCGGAGGTTGCGGTTCAGGGTTCTTGCCCACTGGAGGGGGCTGAGGCTCTGCGTTCGCGAAGAGCGCGTTCGCGTTGACCGCGCAGGCTGAACACAAGAGGACCAGCGCCAACGCCGAAATGGAGACACGCGCCCACATTTGCGGATACACACCAACGAACCGAACGCGACACTGCGTAGACTGCTATGCAATCTAGATGAGTAGGGTGAATCGAGGGAGACGATCTGACAAACCAGCTGTGGTGGGAATGTCACGACAATATACTCGCCGCTAGTCGCAACTAGCAATTTGCATGGGGTGCTGCTAAACAACCCCAACTTGCCGCCTGTCGAGATATTCGCTGACAGACAGCACCTCTGCATCATCGATACTGCTGTTCGGACTGCTAATGGCGATTGTATACTCTTGCTAAAGTGATGACCGCCGCACCGCTCAAACTTCTCATCATCGGTGGCGGCGTGAGCGGCTTAACGCTTGCGCATTCGCTCGCTTCCGCCCCTGCCCTGCTCACAGGCCGCGTTCGCAGACCGGTATCCATAGTGGTAGCTGAGCGATCTGCGCGCCTAGGGGGCTGGATCGAATCAGAACGTGTTGATGGATTCCTCTTTGAGAAGGGACCGCATTCCCTGCGCGTACGCGGAGGTGCTGCGACCCTGCAGCTGATCGAGCAGCTGGGCCTGGCGTCGCAAGTGATTCCTTCACACCCGGATGCTAACGCGCGCTACATCTGGAAACATGGCGTCATGCATGCCATGCCCAGCAGTCTTCGCGAGATAGGCAAACTGTTTTCGTCTCCATTGTTTGCGCCACTTCGATCGGCGCTTTGGCGAGAGCGCACTGTGCCTCGCTGCACGGATCCTGACGAAAGTGTGTACGATTTCTTCACCAGACGGTTCAATCGCGAAACCGCGCTCACTTTTGCGGACCCTATGGTATGCATTTGCTCTAATATTCTAGTGTGCACGGCATGAAACTGAGGGATGTTGTTGTGTTTTTGACTGATCTTTTGCATGTTGTTTTGGCATAACGACTTCTGGGAGCAGGTCAGCGGAATATACTCAGGCGCTGCTCGCACCCTGTCCATGCGCGCGTGCTTTCCAAGCATCTTTAATATGGAACAGACTCACGGCTCGCTCACCGCTGCGGTGCTGCACGAAATGCGGCAGTCCATTTCAAACAAGCTGTTTCGCGCCGCTGTCAAACCAGTGACGCCAGCAGATGCTGCATTCGCGGCAGACCTGATACCAGAGTCCGAATTCGTGCGCTCAATGCGACAGGTTCCGATGTATTCGTTTCGAAATGGTCTACAAACGCTCACCGATGCGATGGTGGAGTCGCTGCGACAATCGAGCAGCGCTGCAGCTTCAGTAGATCTGAGATTGAACACCAGTGTGACCAGACTCAAGCGGCCTGCACACGCTGATACAGCTGCTGTTGCTTCGAGTACGGGTGAACGACCTCAGCCTAATGCATCCCGAGGCAGTCACGCTGTGGCTGCTGTGCTGAACGGTCAGGAGGAGGTGTTCGATCACGTGATATGCACGGCGCCGTCGGACGTCACAGCGGATCAGCTGTGCTCCAGCCTCGTGCGCGATGAGCCATCAGCCTTGACCAGTGCTACTGAAGGTGCCGCTGGCACCAAGAGCAGGGCGCAGCGAGATCGAGAGATCGCTTTTCAAACGCTGCAGCAAGAGTTGCGAGACATTCCTTACGGTAAGAATCACTAGCTGATCACATGATCAACTCGTCCATCATCATGCGAGCAACGTTTGGGGATCACCTCCGGCACTGCCTGTCTAACGCACTCTGTGTCCGCCACTGCAGCGTCTGTGTACGTGGTGAATGTGGGCTACCGGGGCAAGGACCTCTTGCCGCCTGCCAAGCGAGGTTTCGGTCTGCTGGTACCGCAAGATCAGAATATGGAGATACTGGGCATCATCTTCGATTCGTGCGTGTTCCCGACGCAACACGCTGCATCCGGCGGCGAGGGCTCACCCTCGGAGACTCGGCTCACCGTCATGATTGGTACGTGGAAGCCCAGCCCAGTGGTAATGGTGATACCCTTCTCCAGATATCATTGCTGCAGCTCTAATGGCTCACGCACTCACATCACATGCCGCTGTTGAACGCATTCAGGCGGTACGCGTGACCCCGGTAATGTGCTGCTTACGCCGGAGGCCGTACAAGAGCTCGCTCTAGACCGAATCGAGCGATGCTTGGACATACCCACATCGGTCCGGCCGGACGCTGTCACAGTGTCCCTGGCCAGACACGCCATTCCTCAGTTCCCGGTCGGTCACGTGGATGCGGTACAGCGCATTCAAAGCACCACCCGTCAGCTGCTGCCGCGAGTCCACCTGTTGAGCCCGTACCTGACAGGTGTCTCAATCAACGACTGCGTCAAGGCGGCTCAACACATGTCGGCACAGCTGCTGGAGCGGATAGTCACACATTAAAGGTCACGGTCGAGCTTCGCTTGTATGTTGTATCGAATTCTGTCTGCCCTAGCAAGCGTGAATGGAAATGTTCGTAATGATGGCTGTACTAAATAAGACGCCAACTGCGTATAGATACATCTTGCACAATATGAACACGATAACGGCGGTCACGCCACATGAGGCAGCAACACAACCGAATCCCAGCTCAAGCGTTGTTGATGAGCAAGGACTGAGGGCAGTCAAGCAGCTGCGACGATGCACAGCAATCAGGACTGCAGCGGACATACACACGCACGCACGCAAATGAGCACTTCAGAATCGCTCTTTCATGCGGTTTGCGACTGCTCTCATCTGAGTGTAGACCGTGCCAGGAGGAGCGCCTGCAGGAACAAAGCGCCCGCGTCAATACAACACGTGCAACGGAGGGGTTTCAATATGCGACATCAATCACCTAAGATGAGACGCACAACAGCGTCCTTCGCAGCGTTGATGTTCTTATAACTACCCAGAATATGCACATGTCTGTCACGAAACACAAACCAGATCACGAAACGACTGAGCCAAGCGGTTCATATGCAGCGCGCGTGTCAAGCAAGCCAAGCTAATAGCAAACACGCAAGAGGCTCAGAATGAATCAAGTGTTATCATATCCGGGCTGTTCGGAGACTAAGCCGGAACAGGGTACCCCAGGTCGACGTAGCTGGTTCATAATTCTCATCAAAGCCAACACAAGCGCACGCTAAACAGGTAAAAACAATTGCTGACTTACGTGTCGGCCAGCACGATACGCGTTCTGGTTGAGTTCTCAATCGTGTACTTGGTTTTGCCACCCTGTAATGAAAGCAGATGCAAATCAACCATCGTGAGTTCGTTGTCAAACCAATACGGAGAGCCCAGGTGGCTAGCAAGGGTACGATACGTACAATGCCAGCAATGCGACCGATGGCGCGAGACAGATGATCACCGTGAAGGGATTTCACTGTGCAACCACATCAAGCAAATAAGCATACAACAACACACTATGTACCAACCCATACTCAGTCAGCCAGGGACATACCATCCTTGATCTCGAAGGTGTCGATGAAGAGGTCGTCCATTCGTAATAACGCAATGGCGTCCTGGCAGTGCATGCAAACGGGAGATACTTGTGAAAAAGCAATAGCACCACGGACCGAACGCGGTATAACCTTACCCTTATCTCGAACCCCATTGTGAAGGCCTTGATAAAATCTGCCGCCTTCTGGAGTGATGCTGCGGATTCCGTGAACTGATTTGTCTATCAATCACAAACGCGCGCACGAGAACAATCAGAGACATGCACAGTTGGATGCATCGGGCTGCACAGTGAACCATGCGGCAGTGTGAGCGCTGAAGGCTTTAGACGGCATGCTGTGACGTGCCTACACGCACACGCACCTTGAGCTCGACACATTTCCTCTTGACGTTATACCGAATATCCAGCTTCATGTGCTGCACCACCGGTGTGTAGAGATCCATCCAGTGCTGCTTGAGTGGAGTTAATCTGAAGCACGACGACGACAACAGAGGAGCACATGTGTCAGGATCATAGGTCAATCTACAGGACAGTATGTCAATGCAAGCAACTGGAAATATGTCAATACCTATGGGCTGGCACACCCACGCGCATAAACTGATCCTTGCCTGTCGAAGCCAACAACGCGACAAGCTAAGCAAACAGAGTCTGTGCAAATCAAGAAGAGCCCAGCGCAGAAAGCGGCTCAAGTTGCAAGCATTGCTGTTACCGTTGCCAACTTGTTCCGGTGTCAGGGCAGGGAAGTCTGGCAGATCGTCAGGGCCATTATCCTCCGTCATATCTGCATCCATAGTCTTCGTCTGCAGAGCAATCAAGTGCACACACAGTTAGGAACGCAGGTTTGGGGAAACACTTGCAATCGCTGCTGCGCTCGTAACATGCAATGCGCGAGCACATCATAGCAGAAGAAGAACACTCACCTCATCGTGATCCATGCTTTGTCCCAGCTGGTATGGCATGGGTGCAATAGGGCACAGCAGATGCACGCACATCAAATGCATCAGCACTTGCCCCATGAGACATACAGCTCAGCGTGCACATGCATACAATGCATGCAAGTGTACACACGCATCAAGCCCCACCTACCGCACTGGCAGGCACCGCCTGGGTCGACGTGTCCATGTCATCGACATCCATCATTCTCACAAGAGGACTATAGACAACACAGTGGATGGTGTTCGAACTGTTGCAGATGGTCTGTCACCGTATCTCTCCTCGACGCAAGTGCAAGTTGCCAACCTTCGCAGTGCATTGAACAAACACGGACTGCGGAATTTTCGGATGAAATTAGCGTGGGCTCCAGCCGGGGAACGGGTTCCCGAAATGTGCAACGTGTCGTTGACGCTGAGTCATTTTCTGTCACGCTTGCCAAACTCTGAACAGCGACACAGCGAGTTGGTGATTGCCGTCATGACACATCGGTGACCTGGTATATATTCTCGTTGGTGGTATATCACGTGGTGTGGACACATGTCACAGACTCCAGTAAGGGCCATCGCGGTGCCTGCTCGACCGGACAGCGAACGGAGGCGTCGACAAACTCAAAAGGCACTCCGACGCGTCACTTCGTCCTCGATTGAGCGCAGTGCAGCCAAACTGGGACTACCTGTCGATGACATCCAAGATGAGCTCTTCGAATGGCAGGGCGATCTGCCCCAGGTGCCGTTCACAGAACCCCCTGACGGTAATGTTTGAATGCTCCACAGCTGCTAATGCTGACGTGGTATTGCTGTGCCTCGCATCGATGGGGTAGCCTGATATTTTATGCATGCGGCTTGCTTTTCTGATGGCAAAGTTTGTTTGATCTTGTGCAGGTATCACACGTGTACCGGGAAATTTGTTAGAGTTTGAACGTTTCATGTATTTGGGCACGCTGATGTGCCTGGACTCATTACTGTATTGCTTCTCCTTCCTGCCCATCAAGTGTGTGATGGCATCATGGACCGTGTTAGCCTCGCTGGTGGATCGTCGCGTGATGGTGTATCCTCGCCACACACTAGCACTGATGCAGGGCGGTATTGTACTAGCCTGCTGCCTGGCGCTCTCGCTGGCCCAGATGGACCTGAATGATGTCTACAGCAGAGTAGGGCGTGCAGCGACATGGACACGTCTGCATACTCTGTTCTTGGTATTCGCAGCGCTCGATACATTGATGGAGCAGCTGGGTCAACGCGTCACGGGTTACCTGTCCTGGTGTGTCTCGCACAGAGAGCGGCGCACCGTCATTCTGTTCACCACCTGGCTGTCGGTGTTTCTGCACTGTCTGGTGCTGAACCTGCAAGTGTCCACGCTGCATCAAGCCATTGATATGGGCAATGAAATCCTGTCCTTGCTGGTGACAGTGAAGTTCACCGCCACCGATCTGAAGGCAGGCCTGCGGCTCACTAACCTGTCCAGCGAGGATGTGCTTAAATCGTGCGCCAGCGACATCGTCGCACGGTTCAAATGGCTCATTCTTCTCGGCATGATCCTCATATTTAAGGTGTCCTCTTTCATCTCACACTACATCGATGTGGTCGACCCGTCGGAGACGTGGGAGCCCTTTGTTTATTCCAGCCCGTTGTGCTGGTTCAACTGGGTTTCGTGGATGGTTCGCGCCTCACTTCGCTGCGTATTCGGCACGCTACCCTCACCGTACTCTCTCACGTCCCCTGTGCCTACCTCCTCGTTCCTGCAACAAGCCACCATGCCACCTACCTCTGCCACGTTCGGTGGTGGACCCATGACGGTCAATTGGAGTGGCGTGACCTCATTGGCGATGACAATGCTGATCTGCTATGCGTCCGCTGTCATCATTGACTGGATCAAGCACGCCTTCCTCATTCTCATGAACTCTGATCACCTCGATGCAAACGTGTACAAGTCGTTCCGTCAGAAGTTTGGGGCTGAGTTCTCGACAGCTCCCAAGTTGGGCTTGGTACGTGTCTAGAGTGTGATAGATACAGTTTGCTGCAGCTTGTTTGCAACTGTTACACCGCCCGCATTTCCAAAGCTGATGCTATATTTGTGGTTATGTCTTCTCTATATCACCGTGTGCTTGTATAGAGCGATACCCGTCACCAGACGCACTTCGCGCAACAATTTGACTTCGTGGCACTGCCCGTCACGTGCATCATCTTGCGCGAGCTCTGGAACAGCATGAACCGCGCGCGCATGTCTGGCTGGCTGTCAAGGGGTGGCGTATTTCTGTTTTTCTGTGCTGCCAAGATTGCCACACGGCTGTTGTTACGATGGCACGCGAAGCGTCAGGTTGGGGCAGATGATCGCGCCGCGGCAGGGACTCCGTCATCATCCACCAGCTCCACCTCTAGTCCCGAGCCAGTCATGCTCCCGCGGATGACTCGCGTGCAGAGCGTATCTATATTCAATATATTTCGTCGAGGACTGTTGGGGTCGGATTCCGATTCACCTAGGCGCGCGGCTGCGGCAAACTCCGGCTCATCATTGGCGCAAACTCAGTTGAGACATCGTCATGTGTCCTCGCTGCAAGGCTTGAATGAGCCCCGCCAGCCGTCACCGGCTCAAGCGAGCTCGGGCGCAACTGTACGTCACGACAGCATAGATACCACGCGTGCGCTTTCTCCGCATATGGAGGTTGAGCACGAGGACGTCAGTGATGGCTTGTCAGCTTCTTCGTCCGATGTGGAGAAGGTAGAGTAAGCCTGTGAAACACAACTTGTGTATGCCGAGGACACATATACTTGAGATCTTGAAGGCTTGCAGTGGTGCATTTCATTTGTATGAGTCGTGTTTCACAAGTTTCGGTAGAATGGTGTTTTATGTCAGCACAACTGGATAGATGCAAACGCTGTGAACGCGTCATGACGGCTGCTCACGAGTATCCAGCGCCCGGTCGAACGCGACGACGACGATCCACCCGCGGAGCTCGAGGTGCACATCGGCCCCGATGCGCTGACGCTCGTCGAGCGTGGTCGCACCGAGAACGGCACGACGAAGCTCATCGTCGTCTCCGAAACCGACGACACCAGCCATCTCGTGGTCGAGCGCGGCACCTGGGCGAGCGACGCGGTGCTCGGCAGTGCGGTCGCATCGCTGCCGGAGTTCATCGAGCTGTTCGCGACCGAGGCGCCCGCGGCAGGGCTCGAGCTCACAGTCGGCCGGCTCGCACTGTTGT
>ENA-ORBV01012548-ORBV01012548.1-microbial-mat-metagenome-genome-assembly--contig:-NODE-12548-length-13050-cov-5.807138_pt1 | contig 13050 bp, 7 predicted proteins | sample MGYA00237777_ERZ505514 | MGnify/ENA primary metagenome ERZ505514 (study PRJEB26160, sample SAMN06269048) | microbial mat metagenome | isolation source: Oligotrophic lake microbial mat | place...
CACCTCTCTATTCGTCGGCAGCGTCAGATGTGTATAAGAGACAGGAGCACTGCCCAACACTGTAGGGCAAGTCTTTGCCTCGGGGTGACCCTCATCTGCCAATTCAAAATGGCATCAATAGTTAGTCTATAATGAAATTCTAGAAACGCCCCTCAAAATTAAAGCCATTACAAAAAACCACCAACCATACCGGCGCAGTGGGGAATCAATTAGTAGTATTCTAATATTAATTAGACACATGATTGCCTAAATTTATGCATGCGAATTATATTATTGGCACCTCCTGTCGGCGCCCTCGTATATGTGCAGTAATGTAGTGAGAAGGATGTGCCGGTATCAAGGTGGTCCACTAAAGTAAAAAAAAACTAGTTGAAGCCGGCGGTGGTCGCTTTTTTGCTGGCTTGTAAGTATGGTTGCTAATGAAAGGAGTGCGAGGGCCCATTCCAGCCAGCCCGGCCCAATCTTGCCCAGCAGTTGGGATGATGACCAGTTTACCTCGGATGTTTGATGACCATAATCCACCAATTCAAAACGAATGGATGCTGCTCCAAAATTATAGCAGGGATACCCTGTCAAAGTCGAACCATTCCGTCGTCGCAAATGACTGAAACAGAAGTGGAGTAACGAAGGAATGAAGTTGCAAGCCCATCACATTCCCAACAATTCATCCACTTCTTCCATATCTTGTGGTGGTCCTTGAAAGAGAGGATAATTTTCATGGACATACTCTTGTGTGGTTTGCGGCAAGTCTTCAAAACGTTCCACGCGATGTCCTCGTGCATGCATGACCCCATTGCCATCCCGACAAAAGGGGGGTGTCGAACCTTGTCGCATCCACGACAAGACGGGAGGCGGTGGCGATGCTTGTTGTTGGATTGGCTCCTTACTACTCGTAGTAGTAGTACCATCCTCGGCAGGATGTTGCTGCAAATCCAAATAATAATCGTAAAATTCCCAGGCTTGGTACCGTCTCGTTTTGGGTTTCGTATCGTCGTCGACCTGTTCCTCACCCTTTTTGGGAAGAATGGGTATTTCAATATCAATAAACAAGGGTACTTGAAACATTAGCAAATTTTGGGATCCTCCCCATCGAGGAGTAATGGGCATACAGGGTACCAAACGTGTACTTCGGACTACATATGGTTGAATGGGTGTCAACATGACATCAACCATTCCAAAACTATTGAGCGTGCTTGTATTGTTGTCGCCGGATGCAGGAGGTTGTACTGGTAATTGTCCTATGACTTGTCCTTGTTTCATATCAAAGACTTGTGCATCATACCGAATGGGTCGAACGGGCTGACCCTTCCATTCCGTCATGATTTCGTACGTTTCGGGATGCAAAAACCAAACCAATTTGCGACTAAAGATGCGCACTACATCTTCGCTGTCGTCTTTTGGCAATCGCACGGCATGACTGCACTCTAATCCTTCAATCCTGGCTAGCATCTTTCCAGAAGGAGATTCATACAATTCTCCATCGGCGGACCAAAACACCACATTGCTATATTGACCATGGGGTGTGGAGGGTTGTAAACCGGATCGCATTTGGACAAAAGCGTCTAGTGAATTGCATGGACTATTATCGTTGATAATTGGTTGCTTGCTGGTGCTGCTACCGGAAATCTTGCTCATGTCGTTCTCGTTGCCTTTCGTTCCATCTTTGTTGTTGCTTGGGCTTGGATCACAGCCGTGATTGCCAATCATTGTATTGCGATTGTCAAACTTTAAAGTGCTAGAAAATGCGTTACTGCTCTCAGGAAGAAGCCCCAATAAGATGAGCGACGCCATTAGTATTACCAACGAACGAGGCGACGGCGACAACAGCATCATGCTAGGGCAGGATTTGCTCTCTTTTAGTTTTGCCAATGTTGATATCATCCTAATTCTTTGCTTTTGTGTTTCGTCTCCAATGAATGTCAATAATAGCTAGAAGTGCGAAGGTTCTTGAAACAGCCTACAGATGAGTCAATTGTTGCGTCCTATCTACTGCAATTAGTACCAAATCGAGTGCGATGGATACCGGTAGGATGACGCTTTGACAACAATGGGATGCAGTCAGTCGGTCATGCAGTCACTCAGCTTGCTTCTGGAGGTGGGAAAGTTGATTCTAACAGCTAATTTTTGGTCAGACACTGTCTTGGTCTTTCGCTTTTGTGCATGCAGTGTTACGGCATGTACTCTACCGGTTCTTCTCCTCTAGTAGCTAGCTAGCTGGCTCCTTCGTCACCCACTATTACAAGGGGGATCGGATGCATCCAGACGTTGGGATATATCGAAGAAAGAGATAGCGAAACGTCAGCGCAAAGAATTGCTCGTTATCGGAATGTTGCCAAGTGCCAACACGTCAGATTCTTGGGAATGACATTGCAAAAATCTTAAAATCAAGTTTCACCGGCTGAACAGCTGTGCGACCCACAGCGCATGGTTAGGTCCGGTTTTACCCGGAACCAGAATCTTCGATTTGATATTTTTTCATTTTTTTCATTTAATGATTGATTCATTATTATTGATTGGACGAACGATGATGGACGTTGTATCGATGGCGATGATGAACAACGCAACAACAACAGCAGCAGACAGCATCGTCTCATTATCATCTATCTATTAGCTACCTAATATTGAAGCACTTGTAATCCTCCAGTAGCAGCGACAGCACTCTTTCGCAGACAGTAGTGCCAATTGTGAATGATCTCGTTCCACCATGTTCTAGTCGTCTTTGGCTTGGTCGCTGGTTGCATTGTTCCTACGATCACATGCTTGACGTCTCCTAGTAGTATCACTAGTAGGGGTATCCGTGCACTGCAACAAGTCTCGACGTCACCTCTTGTATTTACCATTGATAATTATGTCAATGAAGAATTGTGCGATATACTCAGCAGGAATGGAGGAGCAGACGGCGGCAGTGACGAGGAGGAAGCTTTACTAGCACATGCCCGCTTGCAATTCGCCACCATGATTGCAGGCGAATTATTTGCAGGACAATGGGGTCCCAACGATGGCTTGAGATTCAATCTGGCGTCCTCTTCCGATGCCAATAATGACAAATCACCCCTGTCCATAAACGGCTGTCCCGAAGGGCTTCACGTCGATACGAACAACGACTCGACCTTTCGATCCGTCACGGTGATTTTGTACCTCAATGATATACCCTCCGAATGTGGAGGCGCCACAGTATTTCCACTGGCCAATGCCGAGGATAAGGACCCAGCCATGATGGCGGCCACGAGGCTTTTGAGCGACCAAATTGCTCATACCCGAGGCCCACGTGCTACGTTGTCCAATGGAATATCATTATCCAAAAATCACAAAGCGGATGCATCCCTTTTAGAGGCAAGCGTCGGCATGGACAAGGCTCCCGGACTCCGAGTCCAGCCACAGGCGGGTCGCTTGTGCATATTTTTCTCCCGCTTGGACAATGGCGACATTGATCCACGATCCTGGCATGGAGGCGAACGCCTCCTCTGCCCACCCTCCAAAAAAGTGGAAACCGAAAAGCGCATCCTCACCCTTTTCAAAGAAGTTTACTATGCTGGACAGGATGCCCGTCCCGAATCCTACGAAACGACGTTTGAAAGGTATCTGGCTCCCCAAATTCAACAACAGCGCCACTTCCTTCAAGCCTTGGCCGAGTCACATGCCCAGTACTTTCAACCAGAGGATGATTGAATTTCCCTGTTTGCTCGAGCGAGGCAAAGTACATGCAAACAAATTGCGCCGGAAAGGAGACCATAATGCATAACCAATTATCTAGAAAACAGTCATGTAGTCATAATGAGAATAGTATCATCTCCCTGATTCATCCGAAGGAACGCTTCCAAAACGAGAGTGCAGCCAATGGATTCTGCCTTGGGAGACATGTTCGATCAAGATGATCTTTGGTCTGCTTCTGCTTCTGTACCATTTCATCAGAGAGCAACACGTCGCCGCGCCTTTGAGCGTTTCAAACGACGCCACAACGAGATTATAAGTGATTAGTGCCTTACTCTCTGTCTAACAAGAAGGCATATACAATACACAGCCGTGGCCCATAAATATCGCTATTCTCCGTACCTGTCCCAGAAACATCGTTTGAGATCTTTTCTTTAGATATCGACCACATCTTACTACTGTCTTCCACACCAAGATTACTCACCAAAAATTTAATTGCTCCTTTGAAAACTCCATCTGCTACTGCATCGAGTGTAAAGTCAAGATCACCATGGAACCCAGGACATCTTTTTCCACCTTGATTCATGGATTCTTTCTTCGTACCCTTTGTGATGGTTCCATTCGCTGCCACCGCGTTTCTAGATTCTGTTGAGCGGTTTTAGGAGGCTCTCAAGATGATGTCTAGACATTTTGTATCAAGCGATGATGCGAAAAAGCAACTCCAGAAAAGAAAATGTTTTGTATGAGGGTAAAATAATATAGCTAGCTAGCTGTCTGTGTAACGATTAGAAAATACCATTCAAGATACCGCCTTCCACTAGGCCCGTATTCTTGACGAGGGCGGCACCAGCCTGCATGTAGGGGTGCGCAAAGTAGGCCCCCAAAGTACCCACGGCAATGAGCGCGTAGGGCGCTCGTAGCAGCTCCTTGTAATAATCGGGTGGGAGTATTTGCCGTCCTTCAATAATTGCCTGAAAGGGGAGGATGCTGGTTCGTTCCTTGACTCGTAAAAAGTTTTCTCCGTGTTCATCATACAATCGGCGATCACCATTCCAGCAAGCAAAGGCATGGTGCCCCACGAGTAAGGCCATGGTCAAGGCCGTAAACGAGGTTCCCACCATGGCCAAGTGAGCCGCACTCCACATGAATTGACCCACAAATTGAGGATGTCGTGTAATTCGAATCATACCCGTCTCCCACAGTCTAACTTGAGGCTTGTCTACGGCCGCCACTTCTTTGAGGTTAAAGACGGATGGATACAAAAAGAAAAAGCTCGCAAAGTTGATAACCCAGGCAATACTGTGGGCCGTTGGATTGCCACTCAAATCATAAAATTCAATTCCGTCGTGTGCATGAGCAATAAAGTACGTGATCCAACTGTACGCCAAGCAGAGACTTGGAAAGGCAAAAATCACTCTCCACATGCGTGCTCCCACAATTTTCTCTCCGAAAGGTCTTAGAGAGGCAAGACCGGAATGGACAATGGGGAAGATAATACCAAACATCAAAGTCACAAGGTGTGGATTGCCTCCGGCAATATGCTCCAAAAAGGCTTGAAAGTCATCGGAGTATCCAGTCGGATGATATACCCACAAGACAATGACGGCCGTCATAATGGTTCCGACAGCCGCCGAAAAGGTATACCATCCACGTTCGCCGAGGGCACCCCAATTTTCCTTTTGAATGTCAAAGGCTCCCGCATCTTCGCCCACCATGAGATCGTTGGAACGATCGGACGGCACGGTTTTGGTCACAAAGGGAATTTGCGGCAAATCATTCGGGGCCGTCTCGCCAGGGGCGGGAGCACTTAACAGAACTTGACTTGCAAATTTAGAAGAAGGCGAGGAAGTTCTGGTAGAGGGACAAGTAAAGGCCATCACAGCAGGCAGTTGCTGGGTGATGGCAAAGAGTGCCAGGAAAACAATCGATAGCAGCCTTGACCTGCAGGATCTCAGCGAGATCTTTGATGTTGGCATTTTTGTCTTTACTTATCTAAAGGAAGCTGATGCTTTTGAGGCTCAAAAGAGATATTTGCTGGCACAGAATGGTGGACGTCCTCCTCGCTAGCTAGTTAGTTGGTTGCTGGTCACCATTAGCTAGTACAGCTAAGCTAAGCTAGAGCTAGCTAGCTAGTAGCTCTATGATGTTTACATGATCTTCAAATTCCTTGGCGGTTGTTGTTTGAAGTAGGTGATGGATTGATACCAGGTACGTACGTCACAAGAATGTCGTCATCCTAGGGACTCACTGCCTGGACTCCACGACCGGCTCTTTGGATCGTGGCAAGACCGAATCTGATGCACAACCCAGTCACAAGTCACAGTCACAGCCATAGGGGTGATGTGGATTTCATTAATCGCGTGAAGATCGTACAGTAGTAAATCTGCCGGGTAACAACACGTGAAGTTCGTACCGCATCCTACTCAACGGGGAAGGGAGTGAACCGAAAGTTTTGTTTTTTACAAATCAACGAGTCTGGGTGTTGATACGTACTAGTACTGGACAGTCACCACTTTGTGTTTCTTTTCCCTTTTCCCTCAACCCACCAAGACTGAAGTGAACTAGTTGAACTGAATCGAGTCGAATCGAATCGAGTGCCTTGGAACTGGTTGGTCATCGTTGGCTATATTGAGAAGCACAAGCAAGGGAAAGATTCATTAAGAAGGAGGGAAAGATATTATTTTCAAAGAACCATCGGTTTGGCAGGATCCTGAAATCTTCTCGATCTTCCACTCCAACAAATAATCATTTAGTTTTCTATAAGCGCATAATCAGTATACAATATGTCAGAAGAGGAAAAATTGGCCCCCGAGGAGTTTGAGCGCCTCTTTGAACTAGATTTGCCCGAATACATCGCGGAAGCTCCAGCATGGATCCGAAAAGTCGAGCCGATTGATGTGAGGGAAGGCGTCGGGGAATTGCTGGATCAACTCCGAAAGGCCTCCAAAAAGACCAAGAAATTAGAGCATGTCCTCACCACCAATCGTGTCCCGATTCCCCAAGATATCCCCTACGTCGTGGCCAAACAAAAAGTCATGGAGATTAACAATCGCATCATGTCGGGTGGAGACATGGACGAAAGAACCTACATGGCCTTGTGTACGGATTTGGAAAAATATACCACCGCCATGATGGCCAGTGATGAATATCACGAAGAAATGCGTCAAGCCGAAGCCAAATGGGAAGAATCTCATCGAGCCGATAACATTGAAGCCTTGAAAGCCTTGCGACGTCACATGCCCGTCAATGTTCGATCTCTGAGTGAAGACGCTTTAGTCAATGAACACAAATTGCCACGGCCCATTGCCCGTAAATTCAAGCGTACCGATGTCTTGTCGTTGATTCGAAAGGCGCCGGGAGATATCGAAAAAATGCATCCTGGAATTTTGGAAAATCTCAAAACGGGCGGACTCACCTTGACGGAGCGACGAGCACTCTATGAACATTTGCGGACGGTGCATCCCAAATGGATGAAAGCCAAGGATGAAATGTCCCAGCGCAAGGCACAGTGGTACAACAATTTCAAGGCCAAATTTAAAGAAAGTGCTGACGCTTGGCTGCACCACAAGGATCAGTATGGTAGTCCCCAGGGACATGGGAAATGTAATAAAATTGGGATGCAATGTCCTTTCAAGGCCGATGCGGCAGTGGATTACAGTGGCAATTATGGACAGCCGACCGGAGATGTGTACGAACAAGATCAAGTCACCAAGGCCCCCAAACCATTTGTCAAGGAAGACGATTCGGCTCCCGCCAAAAAACCTGCGAATCCCATGGCGGCGGCCCTGGCACAAATCAAACGTCCCAGTGCCAAACCATCCTTTTTGGGAGAATTGTCCAAAAAAGCGGCGCCTTCCAAATCATCCACGCCTTCCTCGGCATCGGTCCCCAGTGTGGTGGCCAAATCCAAAGCTGTTCCCGAAGCCATTGCCAAGGCCGCTCCCAGCAGTCGGGAAGCCATGGCATCGACCAGCAAACAAAATGTCATGCAACAAATCAAACAGAAAACGCCCGAACAAATTGCCGCTGAAAAAGAAGCCAAAAAGGAAGAATTGCGCAAACAAAAATATGCCGCCAAAAAGGCATCGAGGGACAATGTTATGGAAACGCATTACAAAAACAAAGACGACGCACTGAATGAGGCCCGTGTCCTTTGTTATACCATGGACGATGCCATGGACGATATGGAAGCATTGTTGGAGGATTGGATTGCCTATGTGGTGCGAACGGGCAGTAAAACATTGGATCAGGAAGCCATTGACGAAGAGATCTGGGATTTCAAAGAAGGCATCCGTCCCATTGAAGGAGTCATTGATCAGTATCTGGAACATATCGACAATGTTGGTCCCAGTACGGTCGAATGTGAACTAGCCGAGGATTTCTACTTGTGTACAACTGTCTTTTTCAATTTTATGCAATGGCGAGCCGCGACGTTGAAACAAAAAGACAAAGAATTGAACGACAGTCTCAAAGAGCACACGGAAAAATTGAAGACGCTGTATCAGAAAAATGCTCGCAAACTCAAACAGTTTGGTGTCACGGCCGAACGCACCCGCAACATTCCATCTGCCAAGGAGATCATGGACCGGAATAAGAAAAAGATTGCCGATGCCAACAAGCCAAAACCAAAAGCTGCCGCACCTGCCCCCGCTCCTGCCACGGCTCCGGCTCCCGCTCCCGCACCTGAGAAACATTCGAGCATCACCATGAAGACCAAACCGACGCCTGTCAAAGAAAAACCGAAACGCAGTAGTAGCTTTTCCTCTCGTACTATTGAATTCGGCGGAAAAGAGCACTTGAAATGGCAACTCATCCATCAATTGAACGATGCTCAGAAGATGGTGAGGCGCTTGGAGTCGGCCATTAGTGGTGCGGGATTGACCATTCCGGATGACACCATCCCCTATCAAGAGGCGGAAGCCAAGATTGCCGAGATTTCCCATCGCATGGCGGAGATGACCTTCAAAGATCCCGAATATTTTACGCTGGAGCAAGAAATGGCCAAATACACGGCGGCGCTCCTGTCCTCGGACGAATACCGTCGCGAAACGGAACGCCGCGAACGCGAATGGGAAGCAAGTATCCATCCTCTCAACCGGGAGGCACTGAAACAAATTCGTCGTTGCATGCCTGTCAATGTCCGCAAAATGTCTGAAGCAGAACTCGCGGAAAAGATTCCCATGGAAATGGCCCGAAAGTTCAAACGCACCAACGTCCTGCAACTCCTTCGTGTCAATCCCAATGATGTGGCCAAATTTCATCATTCCAACTTTGAAGGAATGAGTCTCGCCGGAATGACGCTCACCGAGCGACGTGCCCTGTACGAGCACTTGCATTCCGTGGGACCGACATGGTTCAAGCAAAAATCCAACGAAATGATTGAGCGTAAGTGGCAGTGGTTCCAGTCCATGAAAAACAAATTCCGCGACGATTTGAAAAAGTGGGAAACCCACTTGGATAAATTTGGCCCGCCAGAAAACCACAAGTGCAACTTCATTGGTAACCAGTGTCCAGTCAAGGCGAATAAAGTGCTCGACTATAGCATCGCTGACTATGGATTCCCCGAGGGAGCTGAGTACGAAGTAATGGAAGTGGCGAGGGAAGATTTGAGCCACAGTAAAAAGCGAGCCACAGAATTACGTGCCCAACGCGATCAAGATCGCCGGAGTTCGAAAGGAGCCTTTGCGCCGGGCATTTCGAAAATGGTTGGTCAGTGGCAGAAATAACACTGTGGAAGAAAATGTGAATGTATCGATGGTTACATGGGTCTATTTTTATTATGCGTGTTGGTTAGTGAGGGTTACAATAGCTAAATGCGGCTGGATACTGTAGAAAGACAGTTTTTTATTTGACACCTACTTGGCTTGGATGACAATCCTTTCATTTCGAAAATTCAAGCCAGCTAGCTTGTAGTGAACGATATGCTGTGTAGCCGGTAGTTAAGTAGAGTAGTCTTGGGTGAGAACCTTTGTTGTTTATGTATTGGGCAGGTCTTAATTATGATGTGTGCTTTATGATCGTGTTTTGTCTAACGACGATGATCATCATCATCTTCCTTTTTCTCAATGCTCAGTTTCAGATCTTCATGATCTTCTAGAAATTGATGAATCACATTGCTCTCATTCATATGAGATCGTCCCGGTCCAACATTGGAATCATGATTTCCCATCTCCAGACTTCTACGATAACATGCCCACATGGCATCCTTAATGACGGTACGGAATCGACCATTTTCGAGTTCGTACAAGGCACTGGCGGTGGTTCCTTGTGGCGATGTAACGTTGTTTCGGAGGATGGCAGGATGCTCTCCGGTTTCCATGGCATACAAGGTCGATCCCAAGAGTGTATGATACACGAGGGTTGTTGCTTTGTCTCTTGGAAATCCCATGTGCACACCGGCATCAATCATAGCTTCCATGAGCATAAAAATATAGGCTGGTCCGGATCCACTGATACTGGTGGACATGTCGACATATTTTTCCTCGTCCACAAAGATCTAAAGTACGTGTGGGCATTTTGTTTTTGTATTTAAAAATTCCACAGAAAAAGGCAGCAAAATAGATATTGACAAAAAGTTGAGTCAGACAAATGTTGCCAAGCTTATAACAACCCGACCAAACAATCATCATAATAACAATATTAATAATACACTTTACGTACCGCTTTGCCAAGACAGCCCAAAACTTTTTGTATCAAATCACGTTCATTGACGGTAATGTTTTCGGTACAGCACCAAACGGTCATTCCTCTTCCAATCATGGCGGGAGTATTGGGCATGGTACGAACAATTTTCTTGTAGCCCGTACCAAAGTAGGCATTCAAGGGAACCCCGGCAATGACGGACAAAAAGGTGGCATCTTCGGAAATGGGCGTCTTTCGAAATTCTTGGAAGAGTCCCTCGTTGATATTTTGGGGTTTGACGGCACAAATCAACAAATCGGCATCCTTGATGAGATCCGGAATCGATTGGGCCAATTGAATGTCATTGTGCTTTTCTTGGACGGCTTTCATTTGATTGATGCTGACATCAAAAATAGATACCTTGTGGGCGGGCTGTAATCCCTTGTTAATGAGGGGATGAATAATCGCTTGGGCCATTTTGCCAGTCCCCAAAAAGGCAACCTTTTCAAAGGCGCCATCGCCACTTGGCGGTGCAGCATCGGAAGAAGAACTTCGTGTGAAGACATCATCCGAGGAAGAGTCGTTGCCGGTCCAGAAGCGATCTCTACCAATGGAACCCGTGATGGTGGCACTACTGCTAGCAGCTCTGCAGGAATACCTACTAGCAGTGGTAGCCAAGACCATTGCTGTCCTGGATGATGCTAACCTGAACATGGTGTGTAGATTTTGGTTATCCTTTCTTTAACTAATTGTTAGAGTCTTTGACGGAAGATATAGAAATAATAAACTTTAAATGGGATACAAATTGAGAAGACTAGATCGGCAACCAATGATTGATCCACAGCAATATTGTGCAAGCCAAACCACGCGGTCTTGAATTTGTTGGGTCCCCTTCAGCTTTCTCAAAATGCGATCTTGATCCTCCCGTTGAAGTTGGTTTCGATGGCCGGAACGCAAACTTTGGATGGTACTCGATAGGTGTTGGTTGGAGCGCGATATTTCCCAGTTATGTTCACTCCGAGCTCGCGGGTCATCACGACCAGTAACTTTTGCTGCTCAGGAAGAAGGAAAACGCCTGTATGTCTCCTCCAACCACTTGGAACCTTGCTAGCTAACAAAATTTACAGTAGGACATAGCATGGCATTTTCCTTGAAATAATTTGTGTGATAGTGATCATGAAGTGTCTAACCTCTGAGGTCACTTGTTCACGACCGAACACGGAAGTTGCAATGCTCAGATTAATTTTTTGTTAAATGCATTGACAAAATTTGTTTTGATTCAATTGGTTGTGCAAATCAACATTGTGGAGGTTTGAATCTAAGACAACATGGCCCTGGTCACCTCACTGCATCTTTTGCTAACATCTGCTGGTAGATAAAACAATCAATAATTGAATGCATTTGCTTCAACTGCAGTCCGTCAAATGTCATGACAATTTCACTCACAGACAACTGTGACAGCCACTGCAGCGAGAAACATGACACGTTAAAAAAGTTCAAAGATAGCCATTCTTGTTGTTGCAACTGCCAAGGAAATTAGTTGGTGAACACAGAAGACTCCCAATTGATCCATGGCATCAGCAACACACGTTCACACTCACATTTCTTAGCAAAATGATTGCCGGCGGCAATGAACTTGTGTCTGCCAGCACAAAGACCACCCGGATGACACAACAGTCCAGGAGTGGATGCAATGGCACAATCTCATTGTTTGAACCATCAACCAACAGAAGGACACTGTGTCTGGTTCTCTGAAAGACTTATCTTTTCTGGTCATGGTGACCCCCATTTTTCTTTTCTTTTTCTTTTTGAAAGACACTGCGCTGATTCTTGGAAAAACTTGCATTTTCCGGGTCACAAAGATCATGTTTCTTTCTTAATTGAACAATGCTCCAGTTCCCTGACATGGCAACTGAAGAACATGATGCCAATTTCATCACCCAAGAGTGGTGATGCCATCTACGAACCCACAAGTGGTTTACAAGTTTGAAAGGCAAGAAAACTGCCAACCTATCATTCATCTCCTTTGAGCAACTTCTGGCATGTGATGCTAACTTTTTCACGACATCTGTTTTCTCTTCCGCCTAGCCGTCAAGGATGTCACCTGACCTTGAGCACCCATTGTTTGTGCAACAATCACTGCCCAACAATTGCATCGAATTGGATGAGTTACAAAATGTCTCCATGCACATTGAGTGACAAACAACTTCAATGTGCACAAACTGCAACAATTTTATGCTTACAACACCCCAAATTGGGCACAAAACAGAGTGTCCGTCCTCATGCGGGACTCATTCATCCGGGATTCATTTGCGGAAGTGGCGCTCCTTAGCGGCACGAGACTAGTTGCTGCTAGCCCTGTCTTTCACAAGCAGTGAAGAACCTTGCTCAGAAGAGCAACGAACAATCGTCAAAAGACGCCGACCTGCATGACATGACAGCTATGTCTTTCCGACCATCACACACGATTAGAACATGTTTTGTTCTGGATTGTCTGACACGAGCTATCATTGCAAACAAAGTCACAACAAAGTGCACAACTTGCACATCGATTCTTCACGTAGAAGCATCATTCATCTCAGCAGAGAGATAATTACGCCAAAGGGTTCTTGAGCGGAACCTCTCTCAAATGTCACTTTTAGTTCATTTTAAAGCTTGCAATTTTCATTTACAAACAACTCAAAAGACCTGTAGTTTTTAGCACAGTGCATGCTTCCAACATCTGTTGATAGAACAAGTGTGCACCACATCCATCCGTGCACGACCCCATTTGATGCC
>ENA-ORBV01012549-ORBV01012549.1-microbial-mat-metagenome-genome-assembly--contig:-NODE-12549-length-13050-cov-5.057273_pt1 | contig 13050 bp, 9 predicted proteins | sample MGYA00237777_ERZ505514 | MGnify/ENA primary metagenome ERZ505514 (study PRJEB26160, sample SAMN06269048) | microbial mat metagenome | isolation source: Oligotrophic lake microbial mat | place...
CCTCTCTATTCGTCGGCAGCGTCAGATGTGTATAAGAGACAGGCAGACTACCATGGTTGCTAATGATTTGAAAAGGAAAGACAAAACCAGGAACATGAAGGATGTGTCTTGTGAACGAGGCGTTCAACACCCAAATTTCATGCCAATGCTAGATTTCTGCTGACGTGCCTTAAGAAATGGAATCCTGTTTGAGCACCGTGATGTTCTTTGTTTTTTGCCCGATTTTGGGTTCTTTGCGAACCCTGCTTCACGGATTCCATGATAAAGACAGGGCCAACTTCCGAACATCGGTGCCATTTACATACCAGTGCGACATTAGAGGCACGATTGGCTAAGAAGGGCCCGAGCTAAGAGCAGCCATCAAATCTGTCACTCTAATTAGCCGGAGGCCTGTTCTTCAAACTGCCGACCTTGAACGAAGAATCCAGTCGAATCTTCTTATCAAGAGTGCACAAGTTATTATTCGAGGTTTTAATGTTGCCGACTGGAGCTAACCACTGGTTTTGCGTAACTAATAAAGGAGTACTAAGTACCTGGTTGTCGTCGTACTGGTTTTTTTCAACATACCTATCATGTCCAGTGGGGAACATAAAGCATTAATGTCTTTTTCCTTCATATTGTCTTCGAAGCGGCGCGAACTAAAGAGATTTGAAAATCAATAAGCAATCAGGAACATTTTGTCCAGCCATATTCAAAACAACCATATTGAAGAAGGTCATCTTTACTGCATCGATGGTTACACACCATGCTATAGGCCTTTCGACTCCGATCACAGTCGAACTTCTTTTTGTTCGTCCCCGACGTATCCGTTCAAGGAAGGTTATTAGGTCATTCTATCAGTATAAGCATTACAGTACATTGTGCTGAACTTGAATGCGAACCTCGCACAGGGAAATACGAACTGATAACCTACTTCAAGTAGAGCATGTGAGGACACATTTAAAGTCTCTTTCTTCAACATGTGCGACATTCGAACAGTTTCCTCAAACTTCACCACGAAAAAGCTAATGTTACTGATGTCAGTATGTCCGAGCGCAGCTCCGAAGAACTTTCATAAATGTCGTCTTGCATTTATTTTTTGGAGTATATAAAAGTTTCGAATCTAAACTTTGAATAAGAGTTAAGACAAATAGCTTCTTCAACCACACACGGAATGGATCACCAAAAGCTTTAAGTAACAATATTTGCATATCTTTATGCTCGTGCGTACTGTAAGTGTCACAATTGTAACGGAAAAAAAGGGAATCGCCATACAGTACCCCAGCCGCCACCCAATACTATATACTGTAGTAGTACCGGTGTGCTAAAAGAGCTGCTACAAGTACGGACGTACCGGTCTTTAGTTCTAACTGTAGGTAGAAGGAACGAGTAAATATTGTAGCGTGGCCTTCTGCAATTGTAAGTAGACCAGGCGGGTCGTATTTCTTGTCTTCTGTCCAATTTCAAAACAATAGCTTGAAATTTATTTCCGCTGTTCCCTACTACTAGTACTGTATCTACAGCACTGTTGCTAGCTAGCGGTGCTATTCGTAGTAATGGTACATAACTAGCTAGTAGAGGTTTTTCACGAGCAAACCTACAAAAGAAGACCTACTGTACGATACCTACCGTAATACTGTAAGAGTACAATCTTTTTGTTTTCCCTGACGAGGAAAGCGAATTCATACTCTCGATCTCTCACTCTACTTCACTACTACTAGTCAGCAGGCCCACATTTTATCTCCATGAAACACACTCTAACAATTCACCGAAATAGAAGTAAAGAAGAACAGATTGCTATACAAAAAGGGCAGGCATTCAGATATATACATACCGCGCACCACTATAGTAATAGTATTTTCGAACGGCCATGAGCGAAAACAAAGCTAAAATCCCCTATGAGCTGATCTTGAAACGACAGGCGAGGGCAAGGCTCCCGGATAAGCTCATGGATCACTTGGAAAATGAAGAGCTTGTCGATGTCATCTCCTGGTTGCCAGGCGGCAAGGCCTTCATGATGGACTCTGGTACCGTTCAAGAAAAGCTCTTAGATGTTCACTTTCAAGGCACCAAGTTGACTTCGTTTGTCAGGAGTTTGAATCGATGGTAAGCCGTAGTACGGGTAGCAGCTGAAGTTGTAGTCGGAATTAGGGGCAAAGGCCCCAGCACTTCCGTGTTGGCGCTCTACCCCTCCCAAGGCGTCCATGCACCATCTCCTTTTTCCGGCACTCACTCAACTCAATTCCTCCTTCCCTCCCCCAACCTCCCTTTTGAACATCTACACACAGGGGCTTTCGTCGTGTGAGCCGTCAAGACATGCCCAAAACGGCCATTTGTTTTCACAGTCTTCTCTTCCAGCAAGGTCAGCGTCAACTTTTGAAGGATATGAAACTGGTACCCAGCCGAGCGGCTGCCTCGTTTCACCAGGCATCCGTCTTGTTTGAGGACCGAAAGCCACCGGCAGCCATGGCAACACTGGCGGGGGTTTCCTCTTCTGCTGCTTCCACCTCGCATGCGAGTCAAGTGGAAGCTCTGTTTCGTCGTGAACTCCCACCGGCGGCAACGATGGGAAAGAATCCAAGCCATCTACCCCCTGCAGCAGCAGCAGGTACCACCAGTGCATCAGCAGCAGCCGGTGCGGCAACGTTGGAGTATACGAGAGGTGCGTCCATGATGCTGACTAAAAGGGAGCTGCTGATACAATTCTTTTTCTCTTGACTTACCAACCTCTTCTCTTGTATTCAACTCCTCGATTCTTTACGTCATCTTCTATTGATCTGCTAGGAGGGGAAACTGCCTTACAACAATCCTTGGCAAATTTAGCTCAGCAGGAACAAATTCGTCACCTGTTGGCTTCACAGCAGCCATTGGCAGCAGCCGCACCTTCCCCTCCTCCTGCGGATGCCTTACTTCAGCAGAAGCAACAGTCCTTTCCACCACACTTGGCTGCCGTGGCAGCCGCCCGTCGTCAAGAGTTACTGGAACGAATACAGCTGGAAGAAGAGGCACTGCGAATCTTGCAACGAGAACATCGTTTGCAACAACAACAAGAGCAACAGCAGCGCCAGCATTTACTTCAACAGCAACAGCAGCCCCAGCAAATGTCTCAGCTTTTGCAGCACCTACAACTCCAAAACCTGCAGCGACATCAACAGGAACAACATCCTCAGCCGCAAGCCCTTCTTGCATCATCCACCTCTGCCTTTTCCAACGAGTTGCTCATGCAAGATCTCCTTTCGTCTCGAAACAACGCCAGCAACACCGCGTATTCTCTGGCGGCTGCTGCTGCAAGAGGAGGAATCGATGCTGCAAGGGGAGGCGGAGCAGCGGCCGCACCTCAACGGCCACCAGCAGAAGGAAAACAAGATGATCCAGGACACGAAGAAACCTTCCAGAATTTGCTGGCCCGTTTTTATGCAGGTCAGCCACCAGGCTGAAACAACGAGAGAGACCGTTGACCGAGAAGGGAAACGGAACTCGATACTCTCGGGGTGTGATACGTGTTTGTACAGCATTCTTTGATTGCTTGCTTGCTTCTTCAAACCTGAGTACCCAAGTGAATAGACCCTGGCTGCGGAGCACTTGTTACTGCCACCGTAGACCGACAGACTGTTTCCATTTCAGCTGGGTATTCTACAAGCAGAAATATCCAGCTGCACAAGAGGTGACCACCAACGTGTCGTGTAAATATTCCCCATCTTCTATGTAATATGCATATGGGCTAGCTGTGCAATTTTTTAGTTCATTTTGTAAATCTCGCCAAAGCATGACACTACTTCTTTCCTAGTAAATGTTGGAACTGCATAAATTCAGCAAAATAGAATAGTAGGAATAGTAGGCATGCATGAGTGGGGTGAATAAATGCCGAGATTTATTTGGATAGTAGTCAAAAGGCATGATTGTCGGCGGCTTTACGAAGTGCTGAAAAAACGGCAACAGCAAAATGTGAGATGTGGTGTCAACGTCCCTTCATTCAGGTCACTGCTATGCAGGATGCCAAAAAGTGTCTTCTGCTGCAAAGTGGGACCAATAGGAAAGAGAAAACATCACAAGATGTCCCATCTTCAAAAACTAAACCAGAGCCATCACCAAGGAAAAGCATTGTGAAAATGGCAAAGAAAAAACATGCAAACAAGTCATGCTTGCTTGATCAAAAAAATTGAAACTTGGACATCAGATGTTCTTTTGTTGTCAATTGATTGATGTTGTGAACCACAAGGGTGAGTCAGGTTTGTCACATTGTTGTGAACAATTGTGCATCATTAATGAAACAACCAATGCACTCTTTTGTGTTAGCACAATGTGCTCATCGCACAAACAAGAAAGGGATGTCTTTGTGTGTGTCCAACCAGAGGATTTCTTTTTGATCCAAATGCTAGACTGCTAAGAGCATTTTTGAACATTCTTGCTCCATTTGTCTGAAAGATGAAAGGAGACAACCGGAGAACTGTCCCAATTTTTCATAAATGGCTTGATGCACAAACATGTGATGAACAATTTGTGTTGGATTGAATGAATCATGATGAATCCATGTCAACAACCAAGAAAAACACAAACACACCATCAGGATTGCTTGGCAAATTGGTTCATCATGAACATGAAGATGTCACCAATTGACTTGAAATTTGTCATTGTCTTCAAAATGTTGTTGGGCTCAAATGTCTGATTTTGGCCTGATCTCACTCTGCAGATCCAAAAAGAAGAAAACAATGCAGCCCAATTTTCAGAAGACATGTTGTTGATTGCCATGCTCAAAGGTCATGCCTTTGCATTGTTGCTGAAAAAATGCAAACTTTGAGATTGGAAAAAGGATGTTTGACTGGATCTTCACATTCTTCTTTCTTTCTGCATGTCAGAAGATCTCGGGACTTTTTCTGCAAAAGAAGACATCTCGAATGTTGTGGATCATGAGTGTGTCACTGCAGCTTGACTTCATCAATTGGCACAAAATGTGCATGACACAATCATCACACAAAACAGCAACATGCAAATGACAAAAGTTTGTTGTTTGATTTTCACTCACTCAACAACCGAGCCCTGCTGGACACATTAAAAACAGCAGACAACAACAAGGGACTCACATGTGTTTCATCACACTGCTGCTTTTTTTGTTTCCAAAACAGACTGTTGATGATGTGCCGCTGCAAGCTGAAGGTCTTTCTGATTTGATGCAAAGTGCAAATTCCAGTCATTTGAACATAGAAATGAGATCAGATCAACTGACATGTCTCTGGTTTGATTGCCTCCTGTTTTCACCGATTTGTTCCATTCTGTTCATCAACAGAAATTGATGATTCAGTCAGCTCACAGCAAATGCTCAAGCTCTTGAAGTTGTCATCAAGTTGTCGTGCAAAAGAATGAACCCCAATGCAAAGTCCACAATGTTCGTGAATCAATGTCATTGTGACAAATTGCATGGTGCTCATGACATTGTTTGAGAGTTGATCACACAAATTGATTTCCAAGCTTGCTTGTTGTTTCAAGTTGATTCAGAGATTTGATTTTCTTGATTTGTGAATGAAAATGACGGCAGCGCAAGCAAATCAATCATCTGCTTTCAGTTTGTTTCATTCAGAAGACATTCCAATTGGTCTCTGTGGTTTTCACACACCCAAAACACTTCATTGGGTCATCAAGTTGTTTTTTGATTGACCCTTTTTGAACAATTGTCACATGCGTCGTGAACCTTGCATGCAAAACAGTCCTTGTTGACAGAAAGGTGAGCAAAATCAGGGCATGCTCATTGCTGCATGCAGGTCTCAACAAAATGTGAGCAATCACAGCTGTCTTGTTGTTGCACAGTTGCAGAAGGACGGGCCATTCATTGGAATCTTGCATGCAAGGCGGGGGAGTCCTGGGCTGAAAAAGTGGGCCACCCCCGGATCGAAATATCAACGAATGACCCATCACTGGATATGGCTTTTTACTTAGTTGGTGCTTCCTGAAACGCACGACGACGCACTGGAAGTGCTTGGAGCGTGACATCATGAGAGTCATCCCGAATGTAGAAAAAGAAGCACTCTATGGTTTTTACAAGTTTTATGATTGTTAACGCGGGGTCTTACTCCCTAATTCGATGTAGAATTGAATAAAAGGAGGACGGTTACAGGGAACTGTCGTGCGAAACCTACTTGTACGCATGCAACAATGTTCAATAGTACTGCTGGGCCAGCGACAACAGTTCGCATTTAGCTTTTGCTAGCTAAGGAGTGTGACTTTTGACCACTACTGGCTACTTTAGCCGATGCTACTACTAGTACATCTAAGTAGTAGTTAGGAGAAAAACCGGTCATTCCTTCGTTTTGGCAATCAGTTTCGCTATAATTTAAATCATTTGTATTTCCTGGCAAATTTGATTGGTTCTGGAATGACCCTGAATTTTAAGACCCTGGCGTCAAGAAAAATACTGTACTCATCCTTACAGTATTCCGGACATTTCGGCGTAATCTAAGTGGAATCTGGTAATTTCTACAGTGTACCTGTAGTTGTAGAACTACCTAACGTTAGTACTGTTGTTAATCGAGAAGCAATACTGGTACCATACTGTTCGGTTGATACGACGCTCCACGTCTATTTTTGACTACTGGCGGTAACAGAAACGAACCGCGAGGAACAACGAAACAATTACAGTGGGTATCCCATAAAAATAGAAGGCCAAATTAGCTCGGGTCATTTTCAGTAGAGCCTGTACTAGTAGCAGCATAGCCGCCGAAAGACAATACAGCCAAGGGCAGCCGGGGCTTCAGCTCCGCTTCCTTCCTACGGTAGTTACCCTAGTAGCTACAGTGCACATTATTAGTTTACCAAAAGTAACACACAGCGCTACCTAAACTAGCTAGCTACGGTACTAGCTAGTAGCTACAATAGCTAACCCATCTCCCCCTCCAAACAAAAGCCTCCTCTAGCTCTTCCCAAAGCAACAGGCACCCAAAGAAATCAGAAGCTCCCAACCTCCTCCTCTTCTTCTGCCTTCCCAATCCATCACAACCAAGACACCCATCAAGACATCCCAAGTCCATCATGACGGGCGGAATTTCCCATTCCGCGTTGGCGGCCTTTGAAACGCGCCATGGCGAACGCAGCGGCAACGACAACAAGGGCAGCGGCAAAAAAAGCAAGGGCGCCCGGAGTACGACCCGGAGTCAAAAAAGCAGTCGGAAATCCGCGAGTGGCATTGAGGACGCGAGTGAATCTGGCGTCAGTGTCAGCAGTGCCTATTCTCATTCGAGTCATTCCCATAGCAGTGTTCCTTCCGATTGGCAGTCCTCGCACATGAGTCGTAGTGAAGAAACCTCCAAAGGCGTGACCGCCTTGGATTTGCAACACCAATTGAGCAAAGTGGAAAGTGCCAAAGTTTTGAGGTTACGCATCGCCGTGATTGTGGTCTTGGTCATTGCGGCCTTTCTCATTAGTGGAGCCATTTTTGGGATTACCACCCAAGGTCAAGTCCACGACTTTCAAATGCAATACAATGGGGCGGCCAACAAGGTCATTGACGCCTTTGCGCAAATCATGGACGAACACATAGCACCCATTGCGGGATTGGGTGTCTTGGTCACTTCGTCCAGTCATATGACCGAAGAACTGGTGGGTCACGACGACGCCCTGAGTTCGTGGCCCTTTGTCTCGCTGCAAGATTGGAGTGTCAAGGCGCGGAATGCTCTGCAATTGTCCGGAAGCTTATTGGTGGGCATGTGTCCTGTGGTGGTCGATGACGAGTTCCAAGCGTGGCACGAGTATAGTCAAGATCCGGCGAATCAAATTTGGATTCATCAAGCCGCCGCCATGCAAGAACAAATGGGCATTGAAAACTTTGATTCGCAAGGGGAATTCATTCAAGGATCGTCTCTTCTCAATAATGATCACAATGGAATCGGCGTTGTCGATGATATGCATTACTTTACCAATTCCTCAAACGGTCCCATGTCCGTTCCAGAACAAGCCGGCTTGAATTATTACTTGCCCACCTGGCAAATTTCGCCCTACGTTCATGAAGGCCTCGTCAATGAAAATGTTTTGCGCAACAGTCAAGAAAGCCAAACCATTGTGCAAACCGTCTTGAATACCGGGACGGCCGTTCTGAGTGGGTATGAAACGGCACCCCCCGGTGGTACCAACAGTCCGGATCCGCAAACCGCCATGTATGCGACCCTCCGGAGTTTGCAAGCCCAAGAAGAAACCCCCTATTGGGGAGATCCCATTACCACCTTGTTTGTTCCCATTTACGAAGATTTGAGCACCACCGCCTCCGGTGCGGGCCATAAAGTTGTGGGCGTCTTGACGGCGCTGATTCATTGGAAATCCTATTTTCGTTTCGTCTTGCCGGAACACGTTCAAGGCATTGTGGTCGTCATGGAATATACGTGTGGTCAAGAATATGATCCGACCCATGCGGAAGATACCAACAGTAACAACAACAATACAACCACCACGACTGACGAAGACGACGACAGTGGCAATGCGACCCGGCGCATGAAAGAAACAACCAGCACAGAAGCAACTTCCACTTCCACCTCCGCTTCTACTACAAGTACAAGTAGTACTGCCCAACAGCAACAAAGTCAACGAAAGGCCACGACCACCATTACCATTATTGACGTGGCCGACTTTCAAACCGCAGCTCCCTCGGACGACACCGAAACGACTAATGCGGATGCGGCCATCTTTCATGTCGGTGACTTTCAAACCGTATCTCCCACGAACAACAAGCCGGCGGATGCGGATGCTCCTGCGGCGACCGTGGACTATTGGGGCACTCCTGCCAATAACAACAACAATCCAGAAGAAGAAGAAGTCATTCCCGATTATTGGCAGATTCCGGCCAGCAACAACAACGCCGCCGGCGCCAACACAACCGACGAAGGTGAGGTATCCGGTTATTGGGAGATTGCTCCACCTCCAGGCGAAGAGACGACGGACGGCAGTAGTGGCGGACCCGTTCTCGATTATTGGGGTGTTTCGGCGTCGGCCGGTACCAATCCGCCAACCGCACCCTCTGGCGTTGGTGGGAACAACGAGTACTGGCAAGTTGTGAGTGGACAAGAAGAAGAAGAAGAGCAAGACAACGATGCAGAAGAGGTCATCCATTATTGGGAAAAGCCCAGCTACGACCCCGCGACAGGTCCCGAACCGCAAAGCCAGACCAGTGCCCTCTTGCAGGAAGACGCCCCCAAGGATCCCACGGCCGGTGTCTTTTCTTACATTCTCAATGGATACGATGCCGATGTTTTGGGATTTGGGGATTTGCACGATACCCGCTTTGATGATGATGTGCGAGAAGGAGCCTTTCTCAAGGACTTTTTGGAAGATGGAACCGTGGCCGGTGTTCCCATTGACCAACGATGTACTTACAAGATTCGTGTCTATCCCTCGCAAGAATTCTATGACACCTTCATTACCACACAGCCCCTCAACATTACATTGGTCATTGTGTGCGTCTTTGTATTGGCCATTGCCATGTTTCTCTTTTACAATCGCGTCGTGGAACGACGGCAACAAAAGATTTTGCGAAAAGCGGCACAGTCGACGGCCATTGTTAGTTCCTTGTTTCCAAAGAACGTACGAGAACGACTCCTCCAAGACGGTGGCGAGTTTGATGCGGACAAACTCGACTTTGGTGCCAAGTCCAAACTCAAAGGCTTCATGGCGGGGGAGGGCAATGCGAACGATGATAATGCCGCACCGATTGCCGACCTCTTCCCGCACTGTACCGTGTTCTTTGCGGATATTGCTGGTTTTACGGCGTGGAGTTCCACAAGAGAGCCAACGCAAGTCTTTATCTTGCTGCAGACCCTTTATCAAGCCATGGATGAGTTGGCCAAGAGGCGAAAGGTATTCAAAGTCGAGACGATTGGTGACTGCTACATGGTACGTATTTGTTTTGGTTTCCAAATATGTTGTTTCATAACACCGGTGCTCCTCGTTTCCTCATGCCCTGCGTCACGATTCCTATTCGAAGGCGGTTACGGGTCTTCCCGAGAAACAGCCAGCGCATGCATCCATGATGGTCCGCTTTGCCTACGATTGCTTGGTCACGATGAAGAAGATCACCAAACAGCTAGAGAGCAGTCTTGGCCCCGACACAACGGAACTTGGCCTCCGAATCGGATTGAATTCAGGTACGTCTTGAGAACGCTTTCGGGATGGCATGCGGCCGTGAAGGGACGTGCCACTAACGCCAATACCATTCTATCTTGTTACGTACTACAGGTCCTGTGACAGCCGGAGTTTTGCGGGGCGAGAGAGCGCGCTTTCAGGTGAGAACAACGGGCATTCTACAAGAGTTACAATTATTATGATTACAATTGTGTTCTGATTTCCACTTGCTTGCTTTTATTCTTCTTGTCCTCTCCTTAGCTATTTGGGGACACTGTAAACACAGCGAGTAGAATGGAGTCGACAGGAACAATCGGGTTGATCCAAGTCTCTCAGTCGACCGCCACCTTTTTGAAAGAAGCAGACAAGGAACATTGGTTGAAACCTCGTACCGATTCTGTCCAGGTAAATACGGTCTCTTGTAAACTTTCTCGGCAACCTCTATCCATCTGCCTTTAGCGAATGATAGCTAAAGCCTTTCTTTTTTGCATTCTCCCACGACGTTTGACTCACAGGCAAAGGGAAAAGGTAAGTTACCTAAGTCCAAATTGGTTCATATGCTTGGCATATTGATTCTTATTGTGCGAAACATCCGCTTACACCTTGTCCCCCCCCACACACACACACACGTTCGCAGGCGTCTTGAAAACCTACTGGGCGAATCCGAAGTTTAAGCATTCGACCGAGAGCCAAGGAGCTTCCAGCTCCAGGGACAGCGGCGAGCCGGAGGAAGAGGAGGCCGAAACGGAAGAGGAAGCACTTGATCAAGCTCAAGCACGCCTGGTGGACTGGATTGTGCAGCTCATGTCGGCCGACATTAAAAAGCTTGTGTATGCCCGCATTAAGGCGCGTGTCGCCCCAAGCAATGAAACGGCACCACCATCCTACACGCCACCGGAAGGTTCTACCTGCATGGACGAGGTCAAGGAAGTCATTCACATGCCAAAGTTTGATGAAAACCAAGGGCACCACCAGAATGGCGATTTCCGAAAGATTGAAATTGATATTGAAATTATCAAGCTTTTGGGGCAATACGTCTCCGCGGTCGCGCGCCACTACAGGTAAGCTTGCACCACGCGCGTTCTTAAGGGCGAAAAAACAATTTGGCGTGGCATCTCACCTTGTTTCTTTCTTCTTAAAGGGCCAACCCCTTCCATAATTTTGAGCACGCTTGGTAAGTTGAAGCCCTATCGTTCCGGTTGTACACACACAAATTTGCCACTTCCTGTTCCTCTCTTACCCTTCGCTTTAATTCAAACATCAGCCACGTAACAATGTCGGTGAACAAGCTTCTTCGGAGAATTGTAACACCAGAACTCTCCGAGGAAAAGATTGAAGAGATTAAAAATTCGGACCAAGCCAAACTGGCTCTTCATTTGCATGACTACACTTACGGCATCAATTCTGATCCTCTGGCAATGTTTGCTATGACTTTTTCCGCGCTCATTCACGGTGAGTTTTTGACGCTTCTTCTGGCCATCCCATAGATGCAGCCATATCAGGTTCTGACACTTATTTCATTTCTGCACACAGATGTTGATCACCAAGGAGTATCCAACATGCAACTGGGAACGGAGAATCCTGCCATGGCAGAAAAGTACCACAACAAGAGTTTGGCAGAGCAGAACTCGCTAGACTTAGCATGGGGGATACTCATGGAAGATCGCTTTGCCAACCTACGAAGCTTCCTGTTTGTTTCGGAGGAGGAACTACTTAGATTCAGGCAGCTAATTGTAAATGTGGTATTGGCGACAGATATCTTTGATAAAGGTAAGCCAGGGTGATGAGTGCGGCGCCAGCTTTCACAGAAATCGAATCATGACTCACCACAAGAACCGTATTCTTTTGAACCTACAGAGCTCAATGACTTGCGAAAGAGACGTTGGGTGCAGGCCTTTTCTGGAGAGTTTGCCGACGACAGTGTGGATCACAAGGACTTGCGAGCAACAATCGTTATTGAACACAGTACGTCTACTCCAGGATTAATACAGACTTGTTGCCGTGTCCTTTCCATCTAATAATCTTTGTTTATTGTTTTTTGTCGATCCAAACACAACGTAACAGTTATCCAAGCGTCTGACGTATCACACACAATGCAGCACTGGCATGTGTATCAGAAATGGAACAGGTAAGACGGATGATTTAGTGCGCTGATTGGTTTCTATAAGGAGACTGTGCTTACCATTTTCCCTTGCACGACTCTCTCCGTCTCTTTCTCTCTATTGCTACAGATGCCTTTTCCGTGAAATGTTTGCGGCCTACAAGAGTGGGCGCCTTGGAAAGGACCCAAGTACCTTCTGGTACGAAGGTGAAATTGGTTTTTTCGGTGAGTAATGGCTGAAAACAGTTCCATAACTATTTGATGCACTTGGCTCGCTGTCGATTCTCACCGGTGTCTTTGTTGCTTCAGATAATTATATCATACCTTTGGCAAAGAAGCTGAAAGAGTGTGGAGTGTTTGGTGTTTCCAGTGACGAGTACCTCAACTACGCCCAGCAAAATCGCAATGAATGGGCAGAACGTGGAGAAGAAATTGTCGAGGTCCTGGCTAAGGACGCTGAGGCGGAGTATCTTGCAGCAAACCCTATCGTATCCACTGACTGTGCCAATGAGACACAGCAGACCGCCGAGACTTCGGATAGTCAGATCGACAGCGAGAGCGACAGCAACATCAGCACCAGCCTCAGGGGAGCAAAGGTTGCGATTGAAAACAACAAGAAAGGCGCAACTCCCTCTCCCGCCCGAATCAGATCGAAGGCATCTTCCGGCAATATTCCACGAACAAACTCTGTTAAGCTGCAGCGTCCAGTGGTGCCTGAAGTCCAATCGATGAACAAGGCTCCCCGCAGAAGTTCGGGCCCCGAGCAGCAGTAAAGTTATGAAACCATGGGGATCGTCATTCTGAACTTGGAGCTTCTACCTTTCTGCATACGAATGCACAGATACTATCATGAAAATACATAATGAGGGAAGAAC
>ENA-ORBV01012550-ORBV01012550.1-microbial-mat-metagenome-genome-assembly--contig:-NODE-12550-length-13050-cov-4.367764_pt1 | contig 13050 bp, 9 predicted proteins | sample MGYA00237777_ERZ505514 | MGnify/ENA primary metagenome ERZ505514 (study PRJEB26160, sample SAMN06269048) | microbial mat metagenome | isolation source: Oligotrophic lake microbial mat | place...
TCCACATACCAAGAAGAAAAGCATGAACTTTATCAACTTAATCTGCAATACTTTATTGCAAATGGGGGTATCGTTCTGGATGGAACCTGTCCAGACTACTCCCCAAGTAGTGTTGGCAACAATAATAAGGCCCTTCATGACACGATCATTGTCGTGGGACATGAATTCTATGAACAATATTACTCTGTTGTGGAGAAATGGAAGGCCAGTGAGGCTACTCGGTTGTCCTGCCCACAAAATCAGTGGACCAATCAAATAAGTGTGGTGGCCCGCCGGCCAGTATGTTATGACATGGAGTCGGCCCGATTAGCCTTTCAGGGAGGATTGGGCGTAAATATTGTGGACTATGATTACTTTGTCTTTCTCAATTGTGGCATCACGGGTCCTGGGAACCCAGAGGCATTAGAAGGAAAACCATGGACCACGGCCTTTACTTCCAAGTTCAATGACAAGGTGAAAATGTCTGGCTTGTCCCTCAATATGTTTGGCCTGAATGATAAAGTACAGGAGCCACATCTTCAGAGCTTTTTATATGCTTTGGATCGTGTGGGCATTCAAGTGATTCGAGACAAAAAGGCCATTTTTGACTGTGTGGCAGAGCCAGCCGTGAGTGAAAGTAAAAAGCCGCTGACGGAATTTGATAAACTCCTCCATATCGTTCGACGCTATGAACTTGGAATGAGTGCTGCCATTTTGGATGCAGGGTATGCCCTGGCTCCCTATTTGAATTATCGACAACCCAAATGTGATTACTTACTCAAAAGTGAAATCACCTACGACAACAGCCAGAAAAAATGTCTCTTTGGGGACATGTGGCATGCCAAAGTTCTGAAACGCATGTACTGGGGGCGGATTCCGACACTGGACGAAGTTCTGTTTTTCAAAACGTCCCGCTTAATACCACTGGAGATTGTCCAAAAAATCGGCTACAATGCCGAGAAAGACGTTGTGTGGGGCTTGCATCCGCATTTTCCCAGGCCGACAGCTTAGCCCAATCAAGAAGTACAAAGCATTGGACGACACCACATGTGATACTAGAGAGTAGAAAATTAGTAACTTCAGAAAGCAAATTTTGTATTTATTCTTGATCATGTTCCATGTCTGACTACAGCTTTTCTGTTGCCAGATCGACGATGAAAGATGGACGATGACTGCTTTCCAAATCGTGGCCCTCTTGTGTGTCTGCTGGGAACCTTGGACGAACTCTACACACCACAAGTACCCTATCTTCTGGCTGACTAGCTAGAGAAATAGTAATACTGACACTTGCTAAAACAATATCTCTTTTTATATGTAATCGATAGAAGGTTTGGCTTTTATTCGGATGTAGTGTAGTTATACAATATGAACATGGTATATGAATCGTCTTCTTCAAAATGATATGCATGTAGGATTGTGAGGGGCCCGATGGTCGTACGAATGAATGCCTCGCTCTCGGAGGTCAAGTCTCGAAAGACGATGACTCCAAGGAGCTATCCAAAGGTCTATGGATGCAGTACTGTAGGGAGGTGATGCCTTGGTTACCAAGAAATGGGGCCATCTTGGCGGGCCTCGTCCCTCAGCAGCTGCAATACTTTTTGAGTGGCCATATGAATCGTCATTCGTTGTGCTTGTGCAGCTGTGCCTGTCCCGACGGCCTTGGCCGAGGCAGCAACCTGGTGCAAAGAAAACTTGGTGACGGAGCAACGGCGGTTGAATCGTCGTCTCTTGTTGCTTTGGTCGCGGTTCTTGGCCTCGTACAATCGCATCTCTTGCAGGGACGGAATCTTGGGGGGGAACTTGGGTTGTTCATAACCATAGTCAACTTGAGGTTCATATCCCAGCGAAGATGCTGCTATAGGGGCCACAGCTGCTTTACGAGGGCAAATCTTGGGGATCTTGATAGAGGAGGCCTTGATGGCAGCAGCCGCGGGTCCAACAACCTCAAAAAGCTCGTCGGAAATCTCCCCAAAGGAAGAAGGTTTCATAATCTTTTGAAGCAGTTGCGGTTCTGGGGTGACAGAGGCGGTGTGCACCGCAAACGCAGAAGGCTTGTCCTCTCCCTCTGTAACCACCGTGGGAGAGTAGCAACGCTTGAAACCACGAGGAGCAGCATCAGCTGCTCCTCGTGGCAAGGAGCCGCTCTCGGCAATGGCATCATCTTGAATGATTTTCTTCTGGGCGAAAGGCACTGTCACCGAAAGTTCAGAGGTCGTCATCTTGTCAGAGTTCATATCGGTGGTAGTTATCAGGAGAAAGCAAAGAAGGATTCGAATAGTGGCGAATAATTATTTGTGAGTAGACGAAACAAAATTTCGAATTTCTTCGCGTCATCTCACCCGATTCCTACCAGATCAGTAGTTAGCAGTACAGGGCATCCTTTCATGCAAGGCTTCAAACCTGTCATGCTATCCCACTAAAGGTTCTGACCAGCTTCAAACTGCAACTCAGGAACCGCATCAACGGAATCTACAGTGGTCAGGAACCCTATCAAGTGAATCTACAGTGGTCCCGGCATTTACAGTTCGTACTACAGTAGCTTCTCCAGTAGAGTAAACCGGGCTTTTGGAGTAAATCTGACGTACTGGAGTATGTGAGTTGTTGAAAGAAGATCATCGATTCTTGAAGAGAGAATAAAGACCGGTTAGTTTAGCTTTCAGACCATTCTCATGCCGGTTCATACTTTATAGCTACAGTAGTACTTGTACTGTATTATCAGAACAGTACTAGTATGCATTCTCAAGAATGCCGTACCATACATGATTACTACAGAATGTCCATTCTACTACGTTGGCGCTCCCAACAAGTCATAGTGGTACTTTGGCCGGGCTGCTGAAACATTTTGCATAGGATAGTCATTGAGAATACTCCAGAGTATCTCCCAACCGCAATTGACGACCATACAGTATGGTTCGCAGCACTGGTAAGGAGTTCTGATTCAGAACCTTTGTGTATGCAGTCTTTTGTGTGTGTCTTAATGAAGCTGACGTCGGAGCACTTGCGGTTGGTCACTTTCCAATGACTGCGATAGAATCTTTAACATATTATCACCTATGGTCAATCACTAAAGCCATTGCCCCCACGTCGCATCGTAAATGCTTCGGATCTAAAAGTGAAACTTCCCTTCGATTTCTGTACTTTTGGGTATCCGCTGGGTTGAACATTTGATTAAAAGATAACGCTGTTTTGCGTGGGGTGTAGAACGAAGGAACTGGCGAATTATCAGTTGTGGTGATGCCTTCGCAAAAACTTCTTCTTCAAGTGTTGACGATGCCTTTTGCCGGAGTTCATTCTCATTTTCATGACTGATGACTCGTTAATGTCGGCTTTCACTGGTCCGAGGATCCATTCTGTTGCAGTAAATGCAGTGTAACTACTTACTAGCTCTACTAGCAAGCTCTAGTAGTCGCGGTGGTCAAATTCTTTTTTTTGCTCCTTTCTTGCTCCAAACCAACCATCTTTGTGGTTGCAAACTGGAGCAACATTTGCGGATTCCATGGCCATCAAGATTCTGCATTCCTCTGACAACTGAACTTGAATAAAACACAACATCTCAAGTGCAATGGGATCTCCATTTTAAATCTTTTAGCCGTCAAAGGATTCCTGATTGTCAAAATCTTGGGGTGTTGTTTTTGTGATTTATCATGTCAAAGTGCAATGTCACAACAGTTCACAATGTGCATTTGGAGAAAAAAGACATTTGAGTTTGTTCTTCCATTCCAAAACCCTTCCAAAAAGACAACATCATGTCAGCAGGTTCAGTTTAGCGTTCAATGGGGAATTGAAGAACAAAGCATGAAACTGAAGACAACAAAACATTGACATGCAACATTCAAGCACCATCTGTTTGGATTTGACAATGTTCACTTTATGTGATGTTTGCAGCTTTCAAATGTGACAAACATGATTTTCCTTGTCATTGTCAAGCATGCTAGCAACAGTGACATCACTAAGATCCAATTCTCGCTGAACAATTCAGACAATGCAAAACCAATTTGTTTGGCATGACAACTGTTTTTCTGTTAAATTCTCTGCACAGTTTTGAACAACACCGCATTGAAAATTCAATTCCCTTCTGTGGATGCTTTGGAAAGCTAGAAGATGGAGGCATGTGGTCAAATCCAACTCTCAAGCAAACCAAGAACTTGAAAACAATGTTCGAAATTAGAGAATTCAATCACAGTGCTCAAACTCCACTGTGATGAACAACTGAATTTGTCATCCAAGGCAGCAGTTGGAAGGACCACAACATTTTTTTTAAAGTCAGAGCCAGAGCAAGTTGTAATGTAGGTCTTCCTTGCTGGGCTCTCAAATCCAGTTCAAGGAACAACTGAATGTGTTGTCCAATGCAGCAGTGGGAAGGACCCCTGTTTTCTCCCAACATGTTTTTTTTAAGTTGGAGCCAGAGCAAGTTGTAATGTAGGTCTTACTTTCTATGCTCTCAAATCTAGTTTAAGGAACAACTGAATTTGTTATCCAATGCAGTTGGAAGGATCATTCATTGTGTTCTCCCAAAAATGTGTTTTTTGTTACGTTTCCAGATTGGACGCACACAAAACAAACCGGAATTTTCTCTACCCCCAGCGTTCCGAAACCATTAATTTTCTTGACGAATCAATCCATGCGAGAGATGCTCCGATCCAGATCGCTGGTGCAGAAGGCTGCAAAAAGGTCGCCTGTTATTTTCGCACACATCATAATGTTATCATCAAAAGCTATCTATCTATCTATCTATTAGTAGCCATCTTTTGTTGCTCTTACTATAGCTAGCCAGCTAGACCTGTTGGCAACAAGTATCTCTCTCCATCAGCAGCAATTGTTATACATGTGCGTGTTCTAAAAATACAGATGCTATATTTTATTCCTCCCCGACCATTCATTACACGCGCGACATTGAAAACATTCCCACGGCCTACCCAAAAATTGACTCGTCCATGGATCCACAAGGAGCAATCTATATTGAATGAATGCATTCGATCCTTCCTTCCATTCAAGAGACCATTCTTTGCTGGCGCAACTTTATTTGCTTGTGATTGAAAATCGCGACAAGTGGAGCTTGATCTGAATAATTCCACCCACACAAGCGCTGCACTGCTACCAAGTACAGTTGAGTACCGCTAGTCTCTGAACTCTGTATTTTCACAGTCCACACGAAACATCGCGCCGCGATCGACTGCTACTCCCTGCTACTCCCTATTACTAGAACGACAAGCAAAACAACAACAACACCCACCAAAAAACCATAGTGGCGACGGCCGATCCGTCCTTTTATTTCCATCCCCTACTAGGTTGCCAGGGATTTCTTTTTTTGTAGCAGCGACGACGACGACGACAACAGCACCACTACTCTCTGGACTCTGGACTTTCACAGTCCACGCGAAACTCCGCGCTGTTATTGACTGCTACTCCCTATTATCGGAACGCCAAGAAGCAGCAGCAGCAGCAGCACGAACAACAACGTCCACCAAAGCCGCCAAAAATATCAACCAAGTGCCTACAAAGCTAGCTAGCTGACACCCGTAAGCAAACATGGAGGAAGATACGTTTTTCGAGAGGACCGTTTTGCTGGCACTCCAATCACCAACCTCCTTTTCGTTGCTACGAAGTGCTTATGATGCCTTGTTGGATGCCTTGGAAGCCAATGAACAGGCCATGCTGGAGGCGGGTAATGACAAGGGTGGTGGCGGCAACAGCGAACAAGAGAATGAGAGCGAGCTACTAGCGTCAGAACAAATCACGATTGGTCGTCATGCGGATTGGTTACGAGCGCTCCAAGTCATTTGCCATTTGTTGATGGCGATTCTGGACCTTCATGGGCAGTCTACGGCGAGTAGTACAAAAAAGACACCCACATCCCAGCAACAGCACATGTTGCTGCAACAAACGCTCAACCGGTCACGACTTCTTGTTCAAGTCATGGCACAACAACATCCACTGTTGGTTGCTACAAAACATGACAACACCCATACAGTAGATGTGCCAGAGTCCCCCTACACCCTTTTTTGGCAACAAAAAGACACTTCTTTTGACCACATTCGTATCTTTGGCCACAAGACCAAGTCAGGATTGTACACCATTGATTATGGCGACAGTGATGATGAGGAGGAGGTTGACGGCGGAATTTTGTTGACCCTGGATCGCCAAGCCTTGGAAGAAGAAGAGGAAGAATTGATTCGCATGGCCAACACACCCATTCCACCACAATCCATCTTGCAATACGACGAAGTTGACGTTGGTCTCTCCGAACAAGAACGCATCCAGCAGGAACAAGAAGAAGTCGCTTTGCAAGCAAAATTACAAAGCGAATGGTCTCTGGAAATCTATCAAGAGGCATGTGAGAGGCAACTGCAGCAAGAACAAGAAACGAACAAGCGACGTCGAATTTCATAAGAATGAATTTTGGATGTTGTGTTTTCATTTATGTAAATTTTTTCTGTTGCACATTGTTTTTTCTTCTGCTAGCTGCCTTTTTGTCGACCATCTTGAAAGACCTGCGCCGCACTCCTTTTTGTCGACACAAATGCTACAATGCTTTTTTCATTCAGCAAAGTCGCTTGACACTCCCGTTCCAGCGACTCTGCTGTGACTGTTCTGGAGCCTTCGTTCTGCTTCAGACTGTTTGTGCGGTCAACTTGTGTGTTTCATGCCAGTTTCTTCAACATGTCCAATGCGACAAACACAGTTCTGAAACAAGCGCAGTTCTGATCAAATCACTCGCAACTTTCGGACCTCCTGGATTCCCATGTTGATCTTTTTGTGACAAGAAACGTTCCGGTCCACCAGTGCGAAGCTTCATTGTGAGACGTCTTCGCGTCAATGGGGACCGCATGGGTCTGAAAACAAAAGGCATCCTTCCAAAACAGTGTGCATGCAGTGTCATGACCACTGCTGGCGTGTCGAGACTGCCACTGATGTTGGAAGCTGGCGCCCCAAGTTTTGATCCACTCAATGGGCTTGTCCATGGCCTGAGCCCACGCTGCAATTTGCTCAACACATTCAGCCTTCATCTGCCACTGATTGTTTGCATTGGTTCCATGGTGTCATTTCTTGACAGCAGGCAGTTGACACCACTTGTTCCAGGCAAATGGCTTGCGCGATTTGACAGAAAACTGGAGTGGGGAACATCCTCCCGACAGGTGCAATGACAATTCACACTGATTGTCATGATTGGAATCTCATTTGCCCCCCCAAAAGAACTGCCCAGCACCTGGATCGAGGAGACAGAAAATGAACAAATCAAAATGACTTGAGTGTCAGTTTTGAGACAAAAAGAGAAAATGCATTGCAACAACCACTCAGCCAGCTCACAAAGTGAAGTGACTTTGAAAGATGATCGTCACAACGCTTCTCTCGTCACACCATTGTCACGGGAAATCTTTTCACAGCCACATGGATCGTTCTTTTTGGAAAGACAAAGCAAAATTGACCTTGTGGGATCAACATGGCAGAGCTTGGTCCCCATTTGTTTCTTTGGTCGCTCCGCAGATGCAGATTGAGCTTGAGAGGTGACACGGGTGACTGCCGTGGTGAGGCAATGTCAGCTGTGCATTCCGACAAGCTGCACAGACAGCATTGACCAGATGCTTGCAGTTGCCATTTGCTTGTTGGGCCAGGCACGGCTGTCTGCACTCTGCACAATGCCAAGATGGGCTCAGAAGAAGTTGTGGTGACAATTGCTTTCCAGTCCACTCATTGGCTTTCAAATGATGTCGTTCCCAACCTGAAGTGCAAGGGCGGGAATGGGAGCAATAAACGCTGATTCTCAACAAGAGAGTGACAGAGACAACAAAAGAAAAGAATGGACTCAAGAAGGAGGGGTGGTTGCTGCTGCTGCTGCTGCTGCTGCTGCGCATTCATGACCTCTCTTGAGTCCTTTCCAATGATGTGTCCCTCCGCAGACTTCCAGCAGGCCACAGCAGCAAACCCCGCCTGCAACAAATCACCAAAAGTGCCAATGTTTTCTTTTTTGTTCTTCAAAAACGCGGAGAGAACCTGTGTGTCTGCTGCCACGGATTTCTTTGGCCCAGAGCCAAACCAATGACAAGTGATGGCAGTCAAAGACATTTGCAACAAGGCAGCACAACCAGAAGACATCTGTCAAAGTGCCACTCCACTGCATTTGAACAAAAAGGATGACAGTGAAACCAAAAAGAAGAAAAAGAAGAACAACGACCATGACGACAGCAAGGCCGCAAACTCTCCTAACAATTTTTGCTGTGGTGCTGCAAGTTTGACTTGCAAGATCCGACAGCTCCCAATCCTCCTTGAGGCTGACTTGCACGGCCCAAAATGATCCCCATGGCCCATTTGTTTCGAGGAGGAGCGACAGCGGCAGCGGCAGCTGAAACAGAAAAAGAAGAAGATTGGTGAAGCGACAAACCAACCAACCAAACAACGACACAACACAATGCAATTTGGATGAATTTTCTACCCAGATTGCATAACACAACTGTGACATCTGGACAATCACAGGAACCCAAATCAAAGCTCGCTCACCACACTGCAATTGAATGTGGTTGCAAATGGAAACGCATTGCTCGACATTGACTTCTGTAACTCGGGCGCACACTGTCCCGATTTTATCAAGCCAACGTTTGAATCCATCCAATCGCACGACCCGCGTTGCGGTGATTGCACCGAACTACAACACAACCAGCAGCACCCGACAAGGACCACACCTATCCTTGTACCGACAAGCAAGCAAAGCTACTGTATCACAAAGCCATCCAACGTTTGCAATAACTAGAACTATAAAAAGAACATGCCGCTTCTTTCATTGACCAACGATGCGACCACCGAACTTTTCTTGTCCTTGCCAAACGACGGGTTGGCCGACATTCTTTCCTTTGTGGGTCCCGCGGATGCGGCCCGTGCAGCCATGACATGTACTCGCTTGCGTGATTTTTCCGCCTCGCCGCAAGGGAATCTCTTGTGGAGGACATTCATTCACCGTGAGTTTCCATTGTTTCCCGTCGAAGAAAGGAAGGTCTTTGCCGCTTTCAAGGAATATAAAAAGAACATGCGGCCTCTTTCATTGATCGATGTGTTGGTGGCCGGATTTTTTTGTGCGATCATGACTGCGTATGTGGCTGTGATCAACGCTGTTAGCGTAGCGTTGTTGGTGGCCGGATTGTTTTGGGCTATGATCACCGCTGTTAGCCGAGCGTTGCAAAACGTTGCCAATGACGTCTCCCGCAACCAACCTGAGAGGCTCCGACATTATCGAGCAATTAACGGCATTCTCTTCCAGCTAGCAGTAGCTTTTTTTCGTTGGATGTTCAGCGAATCCACGCATTTTGTTTCGGAGGCACTGATCTGTATCATGCATTTGCTCATAATTTACAACCAGCGAGACCTCATTCCGCTTGTTCTGTCCGTCACCCTCATGGCAGTTGCTTGGAAGGGATTCACTTGAATTCCGTACAGCGAGACAACGCTGTAACGCCAAACGATGATCGAAACACAACATTCTTGGCAAGACGCGTCTCACATTGAAATGCGGTTTGAAAAACCTGTCACACAGCTTCTCAAAGCGAGCTACATGCTTGGAAATCTAGTAGCAGTAAAGTAAAAATATGACATGCGAGACACTGCGGGTCCCATCGTATCGCGTAACTAGTAGCGCATCTACTTTGTCTAGTCTAGTCCTCTCCGCCAATGCCCACGACCTCCATTTCGCCCACATACCTCTTCCAAGGACAAGGGACTTGCGGGACCATACTAGTAGTAAGGTGCGGGGTCCACGACACCGGTACAAGCCGTGAGTGGAAGGCCGGAGAGCTTGGGGCAATCCTTCTCTGGGCTGGACCGGAGCGTTTGAACGCGGTACTTTTCGTTTCCAATTATTTGCGCGCCTTTGAAAAGTAACCAACCCCGGTCTGTCACATTCCGATGATAAAGTCAATGAGGGTGTTGAACTACCACTTTGTCTCAACTCACACGATCTGTCGGTAAGACAACAATCCAGCAGTGTTTGGGTAGCATGCGTGTGCGTGTAGATTCTTCGAAAGCTACATAGGCTGCCTATTAAGGCAAAAAGGTTTAGGGTTTAGCCTAGCATGCCATTTCTTCGAATCTGGTACGCATAACGTAAGCATCTAATTACGCAACAGTTATGGTTTATAAGTGCTATCGTAATTTTTCTGACTCCGTACACTCTAGAATATTTACCTTTTTGTATCTGCTTTTATGCTCCGTTGTCTATTAGAAGTTCTTGCCGACTGTGGATAAAAGTATACGTAGTAGCGTCAATGCAGTCGCCTAAGCATATTTCGCTTAATAATAAGGATCTTTTGTTTCCAACAAATTGATCCGATGGAATATGCCACTAGCCGAAACCATAAGAATGGATCTGTTACGCACGCACAGACATCCACAAGGTGTATGGAATTTGTCGCAAATCCAGTCCTGCCCTGGGCGAATTGGCCACTACGAGCCAAGGCAAATGGATGGTGGTCCCAGGAATGGATGTTTCCAACGATGGCGTCATTTCCATATTACAAGAGTATTTCAAGTCCTCGTGGTCCGAGCCGATTCCCATTGATTTGTGGATTCACAATGCCGGTGCTTCGGGGCCTCCGGAACAAAATGCCGGCGACGCTGCCTGGCTGTTGGACTCCCAATCCATGGCCAGAATTTCCATGGACCGAATGCGATTCACCTTTGAACTCAACACGTTGGGTCCTCTTCGTGTGACACAAGCCTTGTTGCCCAATTTAAAAAAAGGCAGCGGCCTCTGCTTCGGGCAGTACTACTACAAAGGTGATTATCATTCGTTCTTCGGCTGGATCCATTTCCAGTGTTTCTTCGGGAGGACTCTACAGGTATCGTACTTCCAAAGCGGCGGTCAATATGGTTGGCGTCAATTTGGCGGCCGGTTGAAAGCCACGCCATGTCGCTCTCGGATGGATTCATCCTGGAACGGTCGACACTGGCATTTTGAATGCTCGTACGGCGGCCCATCGAGATGTCGATGGTTCCGTCAAAGGGCGTCTTGATGGCGGCCGATGCCGTGACATTGGAAACGACAGGATCCTTTGAGGATGCCAATTATGGAGAAGGAATGAAACCGATTCCTTGGTAAAATTTTAACAAACAGTATTACTACTACTATGGTGCTGTACTGCACAAGACGAACTGGACTGGACGTTCTGGATGTCGGCCAAGCTGAGGCGTTGTCAAGTTTTTTCTATATTTTTATTTGCAAAAGTCTCGAGTCCTAAAGCATAATTGAACAAAACATATTTTATACTGTAGAAACAAACTTGGATCTGACTGGCCGGGCAACTGCCTACCAAAAATCAAGATGTTTGGAATGCAAAATCTTCCAACTGTTTATTTCGAGACATTCAGCCTTGCAAGTTCCGTTCGTTTGTGTTTGTTTCCATATACAAAGGCCCTGATTATACAACAACAAGTATGTAAGTTCGTAATGAATGTACAGAACTTTTCCCACTTTCCAAAAGACGGATTGCAGATTGCAGATTGCATGTGGCTCACTCTTGATCCTGAGGTAATTTTGTGGCTTGTCGAACCTTGTAAACGACCACCCCTCCTGCCAGCAGCAAACCCAAGGCCACGACCATTTTATTCCGATGCGGCGGTATTCCTTTTTCACAGCTCACAATCTCGCACGTTTCGGGATCAATCTTGACACTGCAGACGGGATGTTGGTCTTTTCCCGTCTTGTACAATTCGTCGGGATGGCATCCCTTGCAATATCCCTTTTCGGGACAGGGAGGCGTCGCGTCGGCATAGGCGACGTATTCGTGAATTCCCGTTCCTTTGGGAGGCGTGGCCGGATACCAAGCGTGAACTCCACCCACATGATGCAACCATTCGGCGCTAATGTCACAAACAAAGGTTTTGAGGTTGTGCGAATCGTGCCCCAAACAAATGGCAATGCAAGGATCGGTTTTGCCATTGCTCGGATCGAGGGGTAAATTGCAACCTTCGTCTTGGTCGGCAGCGACGACTACTAGCACTGGTGGCGCCGACAAGACAAATAGTAGTAGAACGAGGGATAGGGAGGTGATGGTGGTCGTTGCTTTGGAATTGGACATGTTGGAAATCAAAAGTTTATTATTGAAATAGCGTGTAGTGTGTCGGAAAAAGGTAAGAAGCCTGCTCGTGTGGTTGTTGTTGTCAGCACATAGATACGGTACTCTAGCTGGCTAGCTCTACTAGTCTAGAGTAGTAGTAGCACTGTGTCGACGCTGATAATAACAAAAGGATCTTTGTTTCTATCCCTAACCTTCCAAGAACAATGGTTTTAGTGCGCTCACTTATTCACACGAAAGATCCAAATAAAAAAGATCTCACGAATCAATCACATCCATAGTAGTTAATTACTCTTGAAAATGAAGACTTAACGAGGACGTTTTACAATTACAAGTCTGGAGATAAAAAGTTTGATCATGAACCGTTTTGGCGATTATTTGGTTGTTTTCATGTTTTTTAGGGTTAAGGAGGTAGATTTTTAGATTAACGCACATTTCTTCGTTTTTGACAATCAGACTGGAAAGGGTTCGCATTCGATGGGTTACTGCAGAGTCTTATAACCGTTACAACACATTCCGTGTAAAAAAAAAATGATGATGCTGTCGTCGCGAGCTATTATTTTACACAAAGTGTCACCCAAGACCTCCGACATGATGACAAAGATAAGAGAGCATCCCCCATGTGTCGCATGCCATGCACACCATGGCCAGCAACACTCCTGCAACACACTTGACTCACTGGCTGATATACAATAGACTGTCTCTTTGCAAGTGCAACATTCGTTTTGGAACCCACCATAATTATTACTGTACAGTAACAGCTGCACTACTACTCGGTGCCATCCTACTACTAACTAGAAATCAAGCATAGACTAACATCAAGCATAGACTACTGTAAAATCAAGCATAGACAACGACAAAAAACAATCGATCAACATGCAATCCCATACGTACGTCGCCGGTGAAGATGAAGGCCGATTAAAGGCTGCCGCTGCCGATTTGGGTCTGGGCCAGGGAGAAGGCCGCCTCAAGCCCACCAATACGAAAAAAGCCACCTGGGCTTCTTTACTCC
>ENA-ORBV01012551-ORBV01012551.1-microbial-mat-metagenome-genome-assembly--contig:-NODE-12551-length-13049-cov-11.758788_pt1 | contig 13049 bp, 12 predicted proteins | sample MGYA00237777_ERZ505514 | MGnify/ENA primary metagenome ERZ505514 (study PRJEB26160, sample SAMN06269048) | microbial mat metagenome | isolation source: Oligotrophic lake microbial mat | place...
ATGCAGGCCGATGCCAACGGCGATGGCATGCTGCAGTGGGATGAAGTGCCCGAGCAGAATCGCGAGCGCATCTTCGCCCGCGCCGACACCAACAACGACAAAGTCCTCGACAAGGCCGAACTCGAAGCCATGCGTCAGCGTGCGCCCGGTCGTCAGGGTCAGGGCCCCGGCGGTCCCGGTGGCCCCGGTGGCCCGGAGGCATCCTTGCAAGACAGCATGGAGCAGGCCAACCGCGCCATGCGGACGCTCAAGCGCTCGACGTTCGAGTCGCTCACCCGCCAGCAGGACCTCAGCGCCGTGCAGTCCCTGCAGAGCGCGCTGATCGGCGCCAAGGGCGACATCAAGAGTGCACGCATGTCCGACGCCGCCAAAGCCAAGTACAAGGACGATGCGGCCGCCTACCAGAAAGACTTCCGCAAAATGCTCATCGACGCCGCCATGGAGTCCCTCAAGCTCGAACTCGCGATCGATGCCGGCGACACCGCCGCCGCGACGAAGTCCCGCGATGCGATTGTTGCTCTTGAGGATGCAGGGCACACGCAGTTCCAGGCGGGCGAAGAGGCAGCCCCTGCGGGCGGACCCCCGGGCGGCGGTAGAGGCCGCGGCCCCGGTGGTGGCGGCGGCGAGGGTGGTCGCCCCCCACGTTGATTGCCCAGGTTTGGCATGAGTTCATCAGACGCAGATCGCCGGCCTTGCGCCGGGCGTCTTTCTGCGCCCCTGGCCAAGCCGACAGCAAGTCATGCACACCCGCCGGGGGTGAATCCTCAAGCGGTCGAAGACCGAAACCGCCACCATGAACACAATGGCGATTCGAGTTGTGGTCGCGCTGGCGGGCACTCTGGCGAGCCTTTCCGGACTGGTGGGGTGTTCACAGCAACGTGAGGAGCCCGTGGGCCCGGCCGTGGCCAAGCCGCAAGTCGCCGGAGCAGATTCCGCCGAGGCCGACCCGGCCAGCCCGCTCGCCGCCAAGCCCGACGCGGCAGAATCTGTCCAGACCATCAACGACCCAGCGCAGCCCACTGTGGCCATCCGCCGCGTTGGGGGGGATCTGGCCGCGACCATCGAGCGCCAGGGCGAGGGCTACAACGCCGGACGCTGCTCGATCTCGACGCCGCTCCCTGCGGGCTACCCCGAGCCCACCCCTCCCGGCGCGATCGACCTGAAGACCTACCCCTCCGTCAGGCGTGCTGAGTTCCGCGGCGAATCCAGCCCGGACTTTGGAATGAACCTTGGCTTCTGGCCCTTGTTCAATCACATCAAGGACCGCGGCATCGCCATGACCTCGCCCGTTGAGATGGATTATCGCGGCGGCGATGACGACTCGGTCGGTACCGAATGGACGATGTCGTTCCTGTACCGGACCGATGACCTCGGGCCCACGGGCCAAGCCGGCCGCGTGCAGGTTGTGGATACCCAGCCGATGACGGTCCTCGCTCTGGGCGGGCAGGGAAACTATTCGCGCTCGCGGGTGCAAGATGGGCTCGAGCAGCTCCGCCAGTGGCTCGATGCCAACCCCGACTGGCGGGCATCGGGAGAGCCTCGCGCGTTGTACTACAACGGCCCGGAGAAACCTAACCGCGACAAGTGGTATGAGGTGCAGATCCCGATCCGGCGCGCCCAGGCGGACTGACGTTGATGTGCTGGGGTGGCGAAGGTCAGTTGACCTGATTCTCAAACTTGCCGGTGTTGCGATACACCTTCACGATCCGCACGACCTCCTCGGAGACTGCGGACTGCGCCTGATCGGTCGATGCGCCGCAGTGGTGCGTGCCATACACGCCCGGCAGGGCGACCGTCGGCGTCTGCCAGCTGGTCTTGCTCTCCGCGGGTTCATCCGCAAACACATCCAGCCCCGCCCGAACACCCTTCGACGAGATCGCCTCGCGCAACGCGGCTTCATCCACCGTGCTCCCGCGCGAGGTGTTGATGAAGTAGGCCCCCGGCTTCATCGCCGCGAAGAACCCGGCGTCGCACATCTTCTCCGACTCGGCATTCGCCGCGACGTGCAGGCTGACCGCATCACACTCCGGCAACATCCCCAGCAGATCCGCGCGGGTATGCCCGCCATGCTTCACGCCAAGGTCCTGCGCCCGCAGCGGGTTCATGTTCAGCGAGTGAGCGATGCACGTCATATCAAACGCCTTGGCGCGCCGGATGACCTCGCGGCCGATTCCGCCAACACCGATCACGCCCAGCGTCATTCCCTTCAGGCCCCGAGCCTTTGAGTACGCGCCCTTGTTCCATTGGCCGGCGCGAAGGTCGGCGACCTGATCTGGAATCCGCCGATCGCAGCAGACGAGCAGGCCCATCACGAGCTCCGCCACCGCGACCGCATTCATCGCGGGGCAGTTGCACACCGCGATGCCCGCGGCCTTTGCCGCGTTGCAGTCGATGTTGTCGTACCCTGCACCCGCGCGGATGATCAGCTTCAGCGACTTGGCCGCCTGGACCGCCGCCGCCGAGACCTTCTTTGATCGCACAACCACCACTTCCGGATCGAGCGTGCCAAGCGCACCCGCGAGATCCGCCGCGGTGACCTCGGAGTTGACGGTGACCTCGCAGCCCAGGCCCTTCAGCCCGTCGATGCCCTGCTTCTCAAACTTGTCGGCAATGAGCGTGCGCATGGCCGGAGTGTATCGCGACGATCTCCGCCGCGGCTTCTCGGCGCAGTACTATCGCAGGACGATTCGGACGATCACCGGCCGATGGTCCGAGCCGACATCGTTCCCCACGCGGCACCAGCCACAACTCAGGCCTTCGCTGATAAGGACCTGATCGAGGCGAAAGCCTGCAAGCCGCTGGAGGAGCCCTTCCGCAGGCCACGTGAGCCCACGCCCCGTCCCTGCAACTGCGTGGGTATCCACCAGTCCGGCGTCCCTCAGCCAAGCGGCCGGCATAGACGCGGGTGTGTGATTGAAGTCGCCAGCCAGAACTAGGTTTCGCGGTTCGATGAGTGCATACGCGGCCAATGCGCGGCAGAGCTCACGCTGCTCCGCCAGGTAGCTGGGCGAAATCGCCGGCAATGTGTGTACGCCCTGCACCACGACCTCGCGATTCCCGACTCTCACAACCGCGCGAATCTGCGGCTCGGTCGGTTGAAACGCTCCACCATCGGTTGGGAACGAGGGGTAGGACACGGGCGTCTCGATGAACGGCAACTTGGAGAAGAGTGCCATCCCATACGCGTCATCGCGCGTTTCGATGGAAGAGTGGGGGAGCCGTGCCGCCATCGCATCAAAAATACGCATATGAACTGCTGGTGTGTATTCCTGCAAGATGACCACATCCGGCGCGTGCCGATCAATCTCCGCCAGCAGGTCGGCATCGCGCACGCGGCCGTACATCACGTTGACGGTCATCACCGTGAGCGATGGAGCATTCCCGCTGGGTGAAACGGCCGCGCCCCTCCCCATTCCCAGCAGCGCCAGGATGCACACCCCCGCAAGCACTGCCAGCGCCGCGGCTGGCTGCCAGGCGCGAGCCACCGCGAAAGGCAAAAGGAGCAGGAGCAGGATGATCCCGCTGTGCGGGGTAAACGCTCGGATCGCAAACGACAGCCAGTTCACCAGGCCGATGCCCTTGCCCGCATCGCCGATGTCTGGGAGCAGCCAGCCGAGCGAGAGTGTCGCGGCCGCCGCGGCGACGATCAACCATGCCAGGATCCGCCGGCGACGGCGGAAGCCCGCCGACCGGGAATCTGAACTGATTTCAGTGGAACGCGTCACTGGGTGAACGTACGAGCCCGCCGCATTGAGGTTCGGTTTCACGGCCGGATCTGGCCGCGGGCCAGTATGTTCCCAATCCACGTGATCGATTCCCGAGCGCCGCCGAAGCCCCAGTCAAAGATGTGCGGGCCGACAAAGTACCACGCACCCACCATCCCGATCATCATGATCATCATGCCCTGCGGGCCATAGATGAACTCTCGGTAACCGCGGACATACGTCGCGATGATGCGAGAGCCGTCCAGCGGCGGAATCGGCAGCAGGTTGAACATCGCCAGCACGAGGTTCAGCCCCGCCCCGATGATGAAGAAGCGCTGCAGGTCGCCGTAGAGCTTTGGGCTCGCGATGAGCGACGGCGAGACGTATCCGCCCGCGATCGCCACCCAGCACCCGCCCAGCAGAATGGCCGTGGCCGCAAGCCCGAGGTTGATGAGCGGCCCCGCAAACGCCACCTTCGCCTCGGCGTGCCGGCCGCGAAGCCGCGACGGGTTCACGGGCATCGCGCCCCATGCAATCCCGATGAGCGCAAAGATAAGCAGGCTCATGCCGCCCATGTGCACGATCGGGTTCCAGGTCATGTGCCCGGTTTCGATGGGCGTGCGATCACCATTGGCGATGGCGGACCAGCCATGCGCAAGCTCATGCAGCACGATCGAACCGATGACCCACACAACCCAGGAGGTCAGCAGGAACGGGCCGCCCATTGCGAGCGCTTCATTGACCCACCAGTTGGATCCAAACATGGTTTCAGTCTAGCAAAGCGCCTCGGCTCAGGCCTTCGCCGGAATGGCCCTGGCGTTCTTCACGGCGCTGGCGCAGATCTGATCGAACACCTTGGGGTCTTCAATGGCGATCTGGCTGAGCATCTTGCGGTTGAGCAGGATGCCCGAGAGCTTCAGGCCGTTGATGAACAGGCTGTAGCGGGTCTCACGCATGCGGCACGCGGCGGTGATGCGGGTGATCCAGAGGCGACGCATGTCGCGCTTGCGGCGGCGACGGTCGCGGAACGCATAGACGCCGGCGCGGAAGACCGCGTACTCGGCGCGATACTTGGACTTATGGTTCGAGCCGTAGTACCCGCGGGCGGCACGGAGAACACGCTTGCGAGACTGAGTACGGGCTGCACCTTTGCGAACGCGTGGCATGGGAAGGCTCCGAGGTTGCGTCGCGTGCGGGGCGGTTGTGGGTGGAGGGCAACCGGCTTTGGCCCGACGGACAGTTTGACTGTGAAAGCACGTGAGCGGGAAACAAACGGAGAGAAGCAGCGGGTGCGACGATCGGGCTGCAAAGCCCTATCCCCTCTTCACCCTCCGGCTTCTTTACTTCTTCTCGGCGGCCGCCTTGGGAGCAGCCTTCGGTGCGGCCTTGGCCGCCGACGCCTTCGCTGCACGAGCCTCAGCGCGCTGCTGCGGCGACGGGCTCTTCTTCAGCGTGTGCCGAGCCTGATCTCGCCCGCGGAGCCGGCGGAACAGGAGCTTCTCGAGGCGCTTGGCCTCGGGGTTGGACATCATCTTGTCGGTACGCAGACGACGAAGGCGCTTGCTGCTCTTGTGAGAACGCAAGTGCTTGCCGAACGCACGGTTGTGACGGACAAGGCCGGTCGCCGTGAGGCGGATGCGCTTCAGGCTTCCCTTGTGACTCTTGTTCTTGGGCATTGAGCCGCTCCAAACATCTGCCATCGCGGAACTTGCGCCCTGAGCGTAACTTCCCGTCAGTTCGGGAGCAGTCCGCCATCGGGGCCGCGATGGGCCGAGACGATAGGCAGGTCCTCCCCCGGGGTCGACTCTGAACCCCTCGCAGACGCTCTACCGCCCCTTGGGTTGGGCCGCCCAGCGCATCTTGTTGATCAGCGTCGCCCAATAGGAGCCGTCGGGATTGCGGATGAACCGGGCAGACTGGCCGTTCCGGCGGATCCGAACCAGGTTCCCATCGGCCAGCGTGGACGCGTTCTGGCCGTCGAGCACCAGCGTCGTGCCCATGCCGCTCGGGTCGAGGTTCGCCCGCTCGACGGTCAGCTCGATCTCCGACCCCAGAGACACCACCACCGGCCGGAACGACAGCGAGTGGGCGGCAATCGGGGTCAGCACCATCGCCGGGACATCCGGCCCGACAATCGGTCCGCCCGCCGAAACGTTGTACGCCGTTGAGCCGATCGGCGTCGCCACGATCAATCCGTCACCGTCAATCCGCGGCCCGGGATGCCCGTCGATCCGGATCGACAGGCTGATCATCCGGTATGGCGGGCCCGCCGTGATCACCGCATCGTTGAGCGCGAGGCCCGCGGCCTGAGCCTTCCCGGCACGGACGACCTCCACCGTCAGCATCGGGCGTTCAAGAATCTCGAACTCCGCCGCACCAAACAGATCGGCGGCACGCAGCGCCAAGGCATCAAGATCGAACTCGGCCATGTACCCGACCTTGCCGAGATTCACCCCAAGCAGCGGCAAACCCAGGCCGACAAACCGCCGGGCCTGGCTCAGCAGCGTGCCATCCCCGCCCAGCACGACCGCCAGATCGACGCCGCGAAGCACCGACGGCTCAACGCGTGTGCTGTCTGCCGGAAGTTCCGCCGCCACCTTGCCGCCCGATGTCACCACCAATCGCCGCACCTGGGCCGCGGCCGCGATGGCCTCGGGCTTGGAGGTGTTGACGATGAGCAGGACGGACCTGGACATGGGGCCTTAGGTGGTCACCGGCGTGCGTTCGGGATGGCGGATCGATACCGGCTTGCCCGCTGATGCATTCGACGATGCACGAAGTTCCGCGGCATCACGAATCGCCCGGGTGATCCCCGCCTGGTCGATCCCGGCCTCGGCAAGCTGCTGGCTGCGAGAGTCCTGGATGATCCAGTGATCCGGGATGCCCAGACGGATCGTGCGGGAAGCATCCGCGCCGCACTCCTGCGCTGCCTCAAGCACCGCGGCCCCGAAGCCGCCGATGATGCTGTGATCCTCGACCGTAACGACCGGGATGCCCGCGGCATACAGCGCACCGATCAGCCCTACATCAACCGGTTTGGCAAATCGTCCGTCATACACCGCAACCCTGTACTCACCCGCAAGCGACTCGGCGGCCTTGAGCGCATCGATCGCCGGAGCGCCGAACGCCAGTACCGCGACATCGGGCTTGCCGCCGCGCTGCACATCCAGGCTCGGCGTCAGGCAGCGTGCCTTGCCCAGCGCAAACGGCGGACAAGCGCCGAGGCGTTCAGTCGGCAGAGAGGACACGTTGTCGCGCGGGTACCGGAGGCTGGAGAGCCCTTCTTCGTACGTGCGCATGAACTCAAGCGCTGCGAGCAAGCTGGGTTCATCGATCGCCGCGGTGATCGCCGCGTTGGGCAGTGTCCGCAGCAGCGCGGTATCGCAGAAGCCGTGGTGCACAGCGCCGTCGCCGCCGACGAGTCCGGCACGATCAAGGCACAGCCGCACCGGCAGGCCCTGGAGGCTCGACTCCTGGAAGCACTGGTCAAACGCACGCTGCAGGAACGTGGAGTACACCGCAAAGAACGGCTTCCAGCCGGTCTTGGCCATGCCCGCCATCATGTCCAGCGCGTGCGACTCGCAGATACCCGTGTCGAACGCGCGATCCGGGAAAAGCGGAAGCACCTTCGAGATCCCCGTGCCGTCGGGCATCGCGGCCGTCGCCGTCACGACCTTGGGGTCGCGCGTCATCAGCTCCACCATCGCCTCGCCAAATGCGCCGGTGAACGAGCGACCATCCTTCTTCATCTCGACGCGGCAGCCTTCGCGCACGAACGGCGAGGGCGAGTGGAACGCGCTCGAATCGCTCTCGGCAAAGTCGTACCCCTTGCCCTTCACGGTCTTCACATGCAGCACCATCGGCCGGTCAAAGTCCCGGGCCTCGGTGAGGAACTCAATCAGTGTTGGCAGGTCGTGCCCGTCGATCGGACCGACGGAGACCAGACCGAAGTGTTCAAACCATCCGCCCGTCGGCCCGCTCGCGCCGGCCTGCGCGTGGTGGCTGTCGGCGATCATCGCCTTGGTCGCCTCGCCCATGCGGTGGTACGCGTCTCGCACCAGTTCGCCGCCGGGAACGTGCTTGAGGATCTCGCGGGCCTGCTTCTTGAACTCGCTGTACGTGTGAGAGAGCCGCACGCGGTCAAAGTATTGCGCCACCGCGCCCTGCGGCTTGGAGATCGACATCCCGTTGTCGTTGAGGATCACCAGGAACTGCCGGCGCAGCGTGCCCGCGCCGTTGAGTCCCTCCATCGCCACGCCGTTCACGATCGACGCATCGCCGATGATCGTTACCACGCGGCGGCCCTTGTCGTTGACCGCCGGCTCGAAGCCTTCTTTGTTCAGAGAGTCGCCGCGAGCCATGCCCACCGCGGTGGAGATTCCCGTGCCGGCGTGCCCGACGCGGAACAGGTCATACTCAGACTCAGAAGGCTCAGGAAAGCCCGACATGCCCTTGCTCGTGCGAAGGTCCGCCAGCAGCGGCAGACGACCCGTCAGCAGCTTGTGCGGATAGCACTGGTGGCCCACGTCAAACAGCAGCCGGTCCCACGCAAAGTCAAAGACGTAGTGCATCGCGATCGTCAGCTCAACCACGCCCAGGTTCGGCGCAAGGTGCCCGCCCGAGCGTGAGATCTGATCACAGATGGCCTTGCGGATGTCCGCCGCGACCTCCGGCAACTGGTCAATGGGAATCTTGCGGAGATCGGCGGGGGACTTGATCGTCTCGAGAAGCGTCATGAACAGGTCCTGTAACGAAGCTCAAGGTTCTTGAAGCCCGGGCACTTGCGGGCGGCCGTCGTGTCCACCCTCTTCAAGGTTCGAATGGTACACCCGCGGCGATTCACGGGTTCAGCCGCGGCGGGGGAGTCGTGAAGGCAGGCGGCAACGGCGAGTCTCGCCAATGCCCTTACTTCGTCCGCACCGCCAGATAGGCTGCAAGTTGTCGGAGCGGTTCTGCCGCCGCGCCCAGCGGAGACAGCGCATCGATCGCCTCACGGTGAAGCCTTGCGACCTCTTTCCGCGAGAACTCGATCCCGAAAACGCCCGGATACGTCAGCTTCCCCGCATCCTGATCTTTCCCCGCCTTCTTCCCAAGGTGTGCCGTCGTCTGCGTGACATCCAGCAGATCGTCAACCACCTGGAACATCAGCCCGATCGACTCGGAGTATCGCGTGATCGCCGCCAGCCGAGGCTCAGAATCTACCAGCGGCGCGCCCGCCCCGTGCAGAGCCGACATCGCCCCAAGCCGGCACGCGACACGGATCAGCTCGCCCGTCTTGTTGCGGTGGATCAGCTCCATCTTGTCCTTGGGCGACAGTTCCTGCCCATACCCGCCAAGCGTGTCATACACCTGCCCGCTGATCATCGCGTTCGTCGCGACGGCAAGCTCTGCGCACTGCGGCCCCGCCAGAGTCGGCGGCACACGCTGCGCAATGACCTGAAACGCAAGCGTCAGCATCGCATCGCCCGCGAGAATCGCCATCGCCTCATTGGTGTGCTTGTGCAGCGTCGCCCGCCCGCGACGCAGGTCATCGTTATCAAGGCCCGGCAGGTCATCGTGCACGAGGCTGAACGCGTGCACAAGCTCTACCGCCGCCGCGCCGGGCAGACACACGCCCGAATCGTCTTTCGCTCCGGCGATGGCAAAGTGGCTGTGCCAGGCCAGCAGCGGCCGGGTGCGCTTCCCCGGGCCAAGCAGCGAATACACCATCGCTTCGGTCAGGTTCGGCGCAAGGCCAGCCTCGCGCACGACCCGCTCAAGGTACGCGTCGATCGTCCCCGCCGGCCGGCTCAACGACGGCGGCAGACCCTCGAAAGCTTTCGCATCTGGCGATGGTGCAGCGGGGGAGGGCATCACGGCGACTGGTCGTTCAGGAATAATCGTGGCGGACACAGCCGCGGGCTTGGACATGGGCAGAGTATATGGAATGAACCCTCCCCCGACCAAAGTCATGCAGACAGGGCCAAGAGCGGTCTACCGATCCTGTGACCGAAGCAACTCAAAGATCTCCGCGGGGGAAGTAGCGGCGTAGATCTGCTCGCGAAACTGCTCCATCGTCATCAGCCGCGAGATATGCGCCAATGCCTGGATGTGATCGCTCGTCTTATCGGGCGGGCTGGCAAGCAGGATGATCAAACGGACCGGCTTGGAGTCAATCGCCTGAAAATCCATCGGCACCGACGGCTTCCCGATCGCCACCGCAATGTTCTCGACCCCAGGGCTCTTGCCATGCGGGATCGCCAGACCATGACCGATCCCTGTTGTTCGTGTCTGTTCCCGTGTCCAGACCGCTTCCTTCAATCCTTTGGCATCCTTCACGCGGCCCGTGCCTGCCAGCAGATCGACCAGCTCCCCGATCACGCCCTGTTTGTCCAGGGAGACCAGCGGGGCCTTGATGCTCTCTTGCGAGATGATGTCGAGTAGTTTCATACTCGGATTCGGCTCTCAAAGGGTGTGGCGAACAGCTTGGGGGTGTGAGTGTACCCACGCCACCATGCGGTGGAAGAGCGGCCCCGTCAACCCGCGCTGCCCGGTTCTAGCAGCACCGAGTAAGCCCCGTCGACATAGGCGGTTGCGGCCCCGCCCGGTGCCCCAACCGGCTTGGTTTTTCGCTCCCGGGCGGCCTTGAACCTGTGCCACTTCTCCGCCCACCGCGCCTGCTGCTCGTTCTCTTCCGGCTCCAGAGAGCATGTGGCGTACAGGATTTTTCCCCCGGGCGCAAGCAGCGGAATCGAATCGGCGATGATCTGCCGCTGCACATCCACCAGCGACGCCAGATGCTCCGCATCCGCCCGGTACCGCGCCTCGGGCCGACGCGCAAGCACGCCCGTGTTTGAGCACGGCACATCGAGCACGATCAGGTCCGCCTTCCCAACGTGCCCCCGCGTTGTCGCGCGCATGCCCGCGACCGTCACCCGCCCATGCTCAGCAAACGTCTTGCGCAGCACCTCCAGCCGCCGGTCATCGGTATCCGTTGCCCCGATCTGCGCTTCGGGAAACATGTATGCGAGCTGACGCGTCTTGGTCCCGCGCCCCGCACACAGATCAAGAATCACCCTGGGCCTCAGCCCCGCCAGGCTCTCAACCGCGCCCGCCGAGGAGTCATCCTGCGCCCAGATATCGTGGCGCGACACCAGCGTCTCGTGCAGCAGCGTGAAGTTCCCCGTAAACACGGCGCGGCCCGGCCGATCGTGCGGAACCGAATACGGCACGATCGTCTTGCGATACGCCACGTTCAGCGTCACCGGCGCTTCGATGAGCCCGTGCAGCGCCAGCCCGCGGGCGACGCGGTCGCCCTCCCGCGATGACCACCGATCCAGCAGCCAGCGCGGAATGCTCGTCGCGATGCTCAGGCGCTCCGCCGGATCCTCGGGCAGCACCTCCGCCGCCAGCCGCCGCCAGGACCCGTCGGACATCGGCAGCCGGTCCCCCGGCATTGCCCCGACCTCTCCGGGCGTTCCCACGATCGTCCGGTCCTCTTCCGGCGCAAGCTGCACCAACTTCCGCAGCACCGCATTCACCAGCGCGCCCGCACCCGGCCGAACCACCAGCTTCGCCCACTCCACCGCGTGGTTGATCGCTCCGTGCGCCGGTACCCGGTCAAGCAGAACGATCTGCGCTGCACCCGCCAGCAGCACGCCCTTGACCCGCGCTTCGAGTTCATCAAACGGCTGCGTCAGGCACGCCTGCAGCAGAAACCGAAGCGTCAACCAGCGCCGCACCGCGTGATCGTGGATCGCATACGCCAGCGCCAGATCCAGCGGGCTGAGCACATCCTTGGTGATCGATCGCTCCCGCGCCTCCTCCATTGCATGCAGGTCGAGCTCGGGGAACAGCCGGGCCTGACGGGCAAGGGTTCGAACGGCCAGATGCCGCGCCGCGTCGCCGAGCGGTGGAGCATGAACTTTCGCGTGGGGATGCACGCAGCGAGGATAGCGCACGCATACCCGCCCAGGCCCCTCTCTCCCTCCAGCCCGGATACGGTTTCCCGAATGCTGGAGCCGCCCGCCGGACAGAACGCCCTCCGCAGCCGGGGAACCGCCCGCGGTGCGCGCTCCGCCGGCGGCCTGCTTGCGGGGATGCGCATCCGCAAGAAGCTCATCGTCCTGCACACGCTGTTCTCCCTTGTCCTGGCCGGCATCCTCTGGCTCGCGCTCCAGCCCGCCGTCGGACAGGTCGTCGAACGCGCCGAAGAGCATGAAGCCCGCAGCGCGCTGGCGATCCTGCTCGCATCCGGAATCACCCAGGCTGATGAAGCCCGTTCCCGTCAGCTCACCCTCGCGGCTTCTCCGGATGTCACGATCCGCTGGGGCACCGCCGAACAACTCGGTGTTCCCGCAGAGTTCCTCCAGTCCCTCTCCAGCGCCGGCGACACCACGCCGTCATTCCAGGGCCCCGATGGCCACACCTCCGTCGCCGCGCTCCTCGATGGCGGCGGCTTGATCGCCGCCAGCGTCCGACAAGTTTCGTCCCGCAGTGCCGTCGCCCGCGTCTACATCCTCATGACCGTCGCGCTCCTCGCGGTCTACGCCCTTGTCGCCGCCGCGCTTGAGATCTTTGTCCTCCCGCGCCACGTCTACGAACCCATCCGCGCGATCCTCGCGGCGGATCACGCCGTCGCCGATGGAACGCGCGACGCGGAACTGGTGCCCGATGACGCCATCCCCTCCGATGAACTCGGAGAGATCATGCAGTCCCGCAACCGGTCCATCCGCGCCCTCCGTCGCCACGAGGCCGACCTGGCCCAGGCCCTGCAACGCATCGAGGAAGTTGCCTCCGACCTCAAGCGGAAGAACCACCTCCTCGAAACCGCCCGCCAGAATCTCGCCGATGCCGACCGACTTGCAAGCCTGGGCATCATGTCTGCGGGCCTTGCCCACGAACTCAACACCCCTCTCACCGTGATCAAAGGCCTTGCCGAGAAACTGAATACCGATCCGAGCGCAGGTAGCACGCGCCGCTCCCTCTCCGCCGTCGAATCGGCGCTCCTCCTCCGCGTCGTTGGTCGCCTCGAACGCCTGAGCGAAAGCCTGCTGGACTTTGCTCGGGCCCGTCCGCCTTCCTCTCGAAGCACCCTGCTCCGGCCGCTCGTCGATGAAGCCGCGACCCTCGTTCGGCTTGATCGCGACGCCGCGGTGGTCAAAATCATCAACGATGTCCCCGAGGGGCTCGCGGCCTGGTGCGATGGCGACCGCATGGTTCAGGTGTTCGTCAATCTCCTCCGCAACGCGGTGGATGCCATGGGGTCCCGCCCTCGGGCCGCGTTGATCCCCTCACCACCTGTCTCTTATACACATCTGACGCTGCCGACGAATAGAGAGGTGTAGATCTCGGTGGTCGCCGTAT
>ENA-ORBV01012552-ORBV01012552.1-microbial-mat-metagenome-genome-assembly--contig:-NODE-12552-length-13049-cov-9.374961_pt1 | contig 13049 bp, 16 predicted proteins | sample MGYA00237777_ERZ505514 | MGnify/ENA primary metagenome ERZ505514 (study PRJEB26160, sample SAMN06269048) | microbial mat metagenome | isolation source: Oligotrophic lake microbial mat | place...
CGCTGACCATGACCAGCAACATCGACAGCACCGGCGTAGCGCGCTACCCCGTAGGAACCTGCCCGGTGCTGGACCCCGCAACCGGTGCCACGTTGATCGACGCGCTGGGCCGTCGCTACTACACCACCAGCATCGCCTTCGGCCCGTCCATCGGCAAGAACATTGCCCTGGCCTACTTGCCGCATGCGTATGCCGAAGTGGGGCGGGAGCTGCAGATCCAGTACTTCGCGGATGTCTATCCAGTCACGGTCGAGGCGGTGGGCTACCGTTCCTTGTATGACCCGGAGAGCATCAAGCCGCGGTCCTGAGTGCGGCCGTCGGAAGACCCAGCCAGCGCATGGGGATCCGGTGAAGCGACCTTATGCGTTCTTGGAGATGACGCTGCGCGCGTCAGCCGGAATGCGGTGGGATAGTCGGAGCAGCACTGATGCGATGTATGTGTGCTCGCAGAGAGGGCAGGTCCTGTTCGACCATCGACCAGACGGCGTCAATATCCACATTGAAGTAGGCGTGGATAGGGCGGTCTCGCGCGCCTGCGATCTGCCGCCACGGAACGCCAGGTTCGCTATCAGTCATCGCTTTGCTGAGGTTCTTGACGGCTTCGCCAATGATTTAAAGTTGCCTGATGACAGCGCTCTGTGTCTTGCTGTCGGTCATGAAGTCGCTGCGCCCGGCCATCGTGAAATCCCGGATCTCTGCAATCGCACGGAGGACGTGATTGAGAAACAGTTGGTCGCGCTCATTCATACGGCGCGCGCCTCTGCCAGGATGCGTTGTCTGAGTGCCGGATGCAACTCGCGCTCCGTGCAAAGGTCAACCTTTACCCCGAGTGCGTCTTCAAGGTCAAGCTGCAGACCAACGATTTGCAGCAATGACGTTCCCAGGGGCAGTTCGACCAACAAGTCCACATCGCTTCCTTCGCGGTCCTGTCCGGTTGCCACTGAGCCAAACACGCGCAAACGGCTTGCCCCACGCGCCGCTGCCAGCGCCAGAACGTCGTCGCGCTTGGCGGTGAGTGTTTGAGAAGGACGCATACTGTGATTTTGGCAGGTTTTGCACTGTTTCGAGGCAGGGTCACCGCGACCTGGTGTGGGTGCGCCGCATGGCCCAGGACCGGGGTGCCAATGTCAAAGTGACGGACACCACCACGCAGTACGGCTGCCTGGGCGTGTGGGGGCCCAATGCCCGCGCCACCATCCAGAAAATTGCCGACGAGCCCGAGGCCTGGACGCAGGAGAACTTCCCGTTTGCGGCCCTGCGCAACCTGAAGATCAAGGGTGTGCCGGTGCTGGCCTTTCGCATCTCGTATGTGGGCGAGCAAGGCTGGGAGCTGCACTTCAAATACGAGGACGGCCTGGCCCTTTGGGATGCAATACACGCCCTGGGCGTCACCCCCGTGGGCGTGGAAACCTACGCCAACAGCCGGCGCATGGAAAAGAGCCTGCGCCTTCAAAACGCCGATCTGCTGACCGAATACAACCTGATGGAATGCGACCTGGCGCGTCCCAAGGTCAAAGCCGCCGATTTCCACGGCAAGCAGGCGCACCTGAAATTCCGTGAGCGCGAACACCAGAGCGCCACTCTGTGCACGCTGACCATGACCAGCAACATCGACAGCACCGGCGTAGCGCGCTACCCCGTAGGAACCTGCCCGGTGCTGGACCCCTCAACCGGTGCCACGTTGATCGACGAGTTGGGCCGTCGCTCCTACACCACCAGCATCGCCTTCGGCCCGACCATCGGCAAGAACATTGCCCTGGCCTACCTGCCGCATGCGTATGCTGAAGTGGGGCGCGAATTGCAGATCCAGTACTTCGCGGATGTCTATCCGGTCACGGTCGAGGCGGTGGGCTACCGTTCCTTGTACGACCCGGAGAGCATCAAGCCGCGGTCCTGACAGCGGCGATTTCAAGCGGAGTTCGATCCGCCGAAATGCCTGACTGACGACGGCCGTTGCTGCCCATCCAGCGTATCGCCAGAGAAGCCAAGCCCTACGGTGTGATGGCGGTGGTGAACTGCTTCAGACGCTGTCCCTCAGCCCGAGCTTCGGCCAGCAACTGGCTCCGGTCGTCCGGTGGGTGGCCGCCGTCCAGCATCTTGCGGAACACCCGGTAGGCGTCGTCACTGCTCTCGTAGGCGCGTTTGGTGTCCTCATCATTGACCCACGCAAACACGATCACTTTGCTAGGCAAGTGGTAGCGGAAGAACAGCCGGTACTGCTGAAAGAACTTCGCGCGGAACCAGTGTTTGCGATCATCGCCGAGGGTGCCGGCTTGGCGGTACTCCGGTTGGGCCGGATCTTGCGGGACACGATCAAAGGCCAATTTCGTGATCGCTGCCAGTCGCTTGCTGGCGTTCTTCTTCACCTACCCAACCGGGTCCTTCTGCTTAAGGGCCTCGACCTGCCGTGCCAACGCTTCAATCTGTGCGAGGAAAAGCGGATGCGCAAAGGCAGTCCAGCCGTGGATGACCAGAGGCGCGGGTTTGCTTGAACTCATTCATCGTCTGCCGACAGGACGGCAGTGACGCCTCCGCGTAAGCGTCGCGCGGCAGCGTGCTGTTATGGAAGGCACGGATAGCCGAAGCCATAAAAAGCGACGAGACCGCCATGCGTTTCGACCCCCAACTCCAGCCCGGTGTTCGTTATGAACTGGCCTTCGCCTACTACATGGCGGGACGCTTCCAGGACGCGTTGGCGATAGCGGACTGCGGTCTGCTCAAGGATCCGGAGTTCCACAATTTTCACATCATCCGGATGATGCGTATGGCCGAACTCGGCGACACTGCAGGCGCGCAACAGGCTTTGTCCCAGGCCCTCGCCAAAATGCCGTTTTTTCAGGCTTCCCAATTGGGCACGCGCTTCGAAAAACAGACTGGCCGGGACAAGGTGCTCCAGAGCCTGCGCAAGGTGGGTTTGTGACGGACCACGACAGCCGCCAGGACGCTACTTGATTTCCTTCCACTTGCTTTGGGCCAATGCCACCTTGCGGGCAACCGCGTCGTCATTGCCCCGCTGCTGGGCAAACACATAGAGCCTGCCGTGGACAACGCGCCAGATGGTCGGATCAGCCTTGACCTTTTTTCCCATGGACATATTGCCTGCGCACAGGCCGTGGAACTGCGGCGAGGTCACACGCGCGATCAATGGCAGGGTTATCGAATGGTACCGCGCGACCCCAGTCTAGCGGCGACTGAATTTCTGCGCGGTCTCGCGCAGCAGTTGCACCAACCGCTGTGCCTGCGGCGGCAGTGTCGCATCGCGCCGCGTGGTGATGCCCACATGTCGCTGCCACATGGAGCCCACGCCCTTCAGCGGACGCAGCAGGTTGGCGCCCTCCTCCCAGAACACCATCTCATGCGGCACGAAGGTCAGGAAGTCGCTGTGCAGCAGCAGTGACTTCATCAGCACAGCCGAGGTGGTTTCCACCTGCGCCTGGATCGGCTTGAGGCCGGACTGGGCAAAGAGTTCGTCCAGCGCCTTGCGCTCCAGCTCCCAGCGCCGCGCCAGCACCCAGGGGTAGGCCGCCAGGTCCTTGGCGCTGAGCGAACGCCGCTTTGCCAGCGGATGGCCAACCCGCGCGACGATCACCGCGGTGTCGACATGCAGCGGCTCGTGCTGCAGTTCTGGATGGGCCGCGCTGCGCGGAATGGACGACAGTGCAAAAGCCACTTCGCCGCGCCGCACCATCGGCATCAGCGCCTCGTTCAATCCGTACTCAACGAACAGTCGCGCACCGGGCACCACCGCACGCCAACGGTTCAGCGCCAAAGGCAGCAGCCGGCTGGCTTCCGAAGGACCGCAGCCGATGGAAAAACCGCTGGCATCGCGTGAATTCAGCGTGGCCACCGCGTCCAACGCCACGTCCAGTTGCTGGTCGATGTGGCGGCCGTGGCTGACCAGCATCTCGGCGGTCGGCGTGGCCTCTATGCCCAGGTTGTGGCGCCGCAGCAGCTGCACGCCCAGGTCGGTTTCGAGCGTCTTGATGCTGGCGCTGAGCGCCGGCTGCGACAAGCCCAGGCGTGCCGCGGCGGCGCTGATGCTGCCTTCGCTGAGGATCGCCGTCAGATGGCGCAGGCGGCGCATGTCGAGTGGGTTGGCCATCGTCTCAGTTTATGGCAAACACTGTTTCATTTGATACCAGATTCCAATACCGTGCCATAGAATATTTGCACTGCCACCCACTTCGAGCACAGATGCACTCCATGAACACCAGCGCGTTGGTCGAACCCGATCGGGTCCACAAGACGGTCTACACCGACCAGCAGATTTTCGATATGGAGATGGTAAAGATCTGGGAACGTACCTGGGTCTACTGTGGTCATGAGTCGCAGGTGCCGAAGCCGGGCGACTACTATGCGGTGACCATTGGCCGCCAACCTATGATCATGGTGCGGCAGAAGGACGGCAGCGTGCGGGTGCTGTACAACCGTTGCCCGCACCGCGGCGTGCAGTTGGTGGGCAACCAGAAGGGCAACACCGGCAGCGCCTTTGTATGCTCGTACCACGCCTGGAGCTTCCATCTCGACGGCAACGTGCGCGCCATTCCACTGGCCAACGGCTACGAAGGTACGCGCATGAACCGCGACAACCCGGACTGCAGCATGAAGCGTGCAGCCCGAGTCGACAGCTACCGCGGTTTCGTCTTCGCCAGCTTGTGTGCCGAGGGCCCGGACCTGAAGGAGTTTCTCGGCGAGGCACGCATCGCATTCGACGACATGTGCGATCGCTCACCGGTGGGCGAGGTCGAGGTGGTGCCGATCTGCCACCGCGTGATGCAGCACTCCAACTGGAAATTCTTCATGGAGAACCAGCTCGACTCACTGCACCCCTCGGTGACGCACCAGTCCACCGGCATTTCCGCCGGTCGGGTAGAAAAGCGCTTGAAGGCCGAACAGGGCTCAGCTCCGCTGTACTACCACTACCTGTCGACCTTTGCCTCCAGCTTCGAGCAGTGGGATGCGGTACAGACCATCAACTTCCCGCACGGCCACGGCATCCTGAAGGCCTATATGGGTCTGCGACCGCGCGACCCGGACACCCTGGAACACGAGGCGCTGCTGAAGACGGCCTACGGCGAGGAAAAGGCCGAGGAATACCTGTCGCGCAGCATCCACCACGTGCTGGTGTATCCCTACCTGTCGGTGCAGTCGCCGCTGCAACAGCTGCGCTGCTTGCGGCCGGTGGGGCCGGACAAAACCTTGTCGGAAATCTGGCACTTCCGCCTGAAAGGTGCCCCCGAGGCGATCTACAGACGTAGCCTGTGGTACTACAACCTGGTGAATTCTCCGGCGACGATGATCAACGCCGACGACCTGGAGAACTGGACCAAGGGCCAGTGGGGCCTGCAGTCCAATGGCGGTGACTGGGTCAGCTTCCACCGCCATTTCGGCGACGACCGCGTCGAAGGCGGCGTCACCTACTCGAACCACGGCACGTCGGAAGCGGTGATGCGCAACCAGTTCAGCGCCTGGTCCACCTACATGCAAGCCGAATGATCGCGGGAGCCTGACCATGAGCAAGGACGTCACCATCCCGAGCGCGGGACCAGACTTCGAAAACCTGCTCGGCCAGGAGGTGGTGATCGAAGCCACCCAGGCCGAGGACACCCGCACCGGTGCGCAACGCATCGAACCAGACCATTCGCCACGTACACGACCAGGCGAAGGCGCGCATGTGCTGGCGCCGGCGCTCAAGGTGGGCCACGAATTGCAACAGGAGGTTGAGCAGTTGTTGTATCGTCAGGCCGAACTGCTGGACGCCAAACAGTGGCAGGCCTGGATGGACCTGTTCGACGTTCAGGGGGTGTACTGGATGCCGGTGCAGCCTGAGCAGACCGAATGGCAGGGCTCGCCGTCGATCTTTGCCGAGGACAAGCTGATGATGGAGATACGCATGGGCCGTGTCAAGCATCCCAATGCCTGGTCGCAAGCGCCAATGTGGGAGACGAACCATCTGGTCAGCCATGTCGCCATCGAAGCCGCCGACAACCAGACCATGCAGGTGCGCTCGCGTTTCCACATGATGGAGCTGCGCCGCGATTCGGTGCGCCATTTCGGAGGCAGCTACCGCCACAGCTTGGTGCGCGACGCCTCGGGTGCGCTGCGCATCCGATTGCAGCGCGTCGACCTGTTCAATGGCCAGGCGCCCTTCGATTACGTGCTCCAGATCTGGGTCTGATACGGCACAATCGCGCGCAAAGTTCTTGCATTCCGGCCTTTGCACTCGCGTGCGGGCACTGACCGGCGTGGTGTTCTCCAACATCATGCTGGCCGCGCTGCCCGAAGCGCTGGACAACAAAGTCATCTACATCAGCCCGAACTCCGCCCCGTCGTCGATTGCCGGGAAGGACTGCAATCCGCTATTTTTCGCAGTGTCGTGGCCGAACGATGCCTACCACGAGGCGGCCGGAGAACTCGCCAATCAGCGCGACCTGAAGAGCGTGTACCTGGTGGCGCCAAACTACCAGGCCGGCAAGGACTCGCTGGCCGGCTTCAAACGCATGTTCAAGGGCCAGGTGGTGGGCGAGAACTACACCAAACTTGGCCAGCTGGACTATGCGGCCGAGCTGGCGGAGATCCGCGCCGCCAAGCCGCAGGCGGTGTACATCTTCCTGCCGGGCGGCATGGGCATCAACTTCATCAAGCAGTATGTGGGTGCCGGCCTGGGCAAGGAAACCACGTTGCTGCTGCCGGGCTTCAGTGCCGACCAAGACGTGATCAAGCCAGTGGATGAACCGCCTGCAGGGCTGGCACAGCATCGATTTAATGAATCGGTGCAACGAAAAATACCGTTCGCCCGATGGCGATGCCACTCCTACACTGCGACGCCAATGCCGCAACTACCCAGGAGACACGATCATGCAGACATCCACCATCCGCCAGGTCCAGCGCAGGACGATCCTGCGAACAGCCGCTTCCATCGCCCTGGGAGCGCCGATGCTCGTGCTGGCGCAGACCCGAAAACTTCGCGTCGGTCATCTGTTCGCAGTTGACCACCCGGTACACAAGGGCCTGGTTGTCACTGCCGCGTCCATGCAGCGCCGCACGGCAGGCCGGATGTCGATGGAAATCTTTCCGAATGCCCAACTCGGCAATGCACGCGAGTTGCTGTCGCAGGTGATGGAGGGCACGCTGGACATGACAACCGAAGGTGCTGGAGCACTTTCCCAGTTGCATCGCCCGTTGTCCATCTTCGAGGCGGCGTTTGTCCCCAGAAGCTTTGACCACCTGACTCGGATGATCGCATCGGCACACGGCCAGGCCCAGCTGCTGGAGCTGACGCGCTCGCGTGGCTTGGTGAGCAACCTGGACGTCTGGTATTACGGAGTGCGGCATTTCACCACTGGCAAGGCGCCCTTGCGCACGGCGGCCGATGCCAAGGGGCTCAAGCTGCGTGTTCCCGAGATTGCCATTTTTCTGGACATGGTGCGCTCGATTGGCGCCACTCCGACTCCCATGGCGCTGGCCGAGGTGTACCTGGCCTTGCAGACCGGCGTCGTGGACGGACAGGAGAATCCGCTGGCGACGATCGGGAATCAGAAGTTTTTCGAGGTGCAGAAGCACCTCAATCTCACTGGCCATGTCATTGTTCCCTATCTTCCGACCCTGTCCGCGCGAACCTGGAACGACCTGGCTGTCGCGGACAAGCAAAGCCTGTTGGAGGCCATCAAGGAAGGAGGCGAGGAAAACAATCGTCTGACGTTGGCGCTCGAGGGCAGCCTGGTCGAACAATTCAGGAAGTCGGGGATGCAGGTGACAGAGCCCGATGTGGGTTCGTTCCGCTCCGCGATGCAGAGCATCTATCCGCGCTACGAGTCCATTTGGGGCGCGGGTGTCTACGCCCAGATGCAGTCCATTCGGTCATCGTGAGCGCAGCGTGGTGCATGCGACTGCTTCGCCGGTTCGACGAGGGCACGGTCGCTACGTTGCTGATGGCAGGCATGCTGCTGGTCATGTCGGCTCAGGAGACCTCCCGGTATGTCTTCAACAGTCCGTTGGCCTGGACGGGAGAGGCCTTGCGCTATATGTATGTCTGGATGGTCTTCCTGGGCGGCAGCGCTGCATTCAGCGATCGGGGACACATCGCGATGACGGTGTTCAGCGACATGCTGCCCCCCAGACGTCGGCTGTATCTGCATCTTGCGACAGATACCCTGTTGGCGGCTTATGTCGTGCTACTCTTCTACCTGGGCGTGCAGGCGACCATGCGATACCACCACTACCCTTTGTCCGTGCTGGACTGGGTGCCGTATTCTGTCGTCTACCTGGTCATTCCCATCAGCTGCGCCACCATGCTGGTGCGGATCGTCGCCAGGATGAAACGCGATTGGCAAGACCATCGCGGGGACAGCATGCCGGACTTCACCCAGAAGGCGGTCGTGTGAACCGGGTCGTGCCGACATGAGCAGCTTCTTTGCCGGATGGTTTGCCCTGATGCTGTCGGCGATGCCGGTGGCGTTCACGTTGGCGGTTGCATCGGTGCTGTGGCTGCTGTCGCAGGGAATGAGCCTGGCCTCGGTGACACAACGGCTGGTGGCCGGGGTGGATTCGTTTGTGCTGCTCGCCGTGCCGTTTTTCACGCTTGCCGGTCTGTTGATGAACTACTCGGGCGTGAGCGACCGGATCTTCCGGCTGGCCCACGCCTTCGTTGGTCACCTGCATGGCGGCATGGGTCAGGTAAACGTCATGGGAAGCCTGCTTTTCTCGGGCATGAGTGGCTCTGCGGTCGCGGATGCTGGCGGGCTGGGCGTGCTGGAGATACGCTCGATGAAAGAGCATGGATATCCGGCCTCGTTTGCAGGCGCGCTGACCTGTGCATCCTGCATCATCGGGCCTTTGGTACCGCCATCGATCCCGATGAGGCTGTACGGCATGGTCGCCAATGTGTCGGTCGGCGCACTGTTTCTGGGCGGAATCGTGCCCGGGGTGCTGACGGCAGTGGCCTTGATGGTGTATGGGTACTTCTGGGCCAGGAAACGCGGCATACACCGCGATCCGCCAGCCCCGTGGGCCGCACGCGTGACGGCAGCGCGTGGTGCCACGCTTCCTCTGATGGCGCCATTGATCATTCTGGGCGGAATCTTCGGCGGTGTCTTCACGCCGACCGAGGCCGCTGGCGTGGCGGCCTTGTATGCCTTGTTTCTGGGCGGGCTTGTCTACAGGACACTGCCGGTTGCCGGCGATTTTTTTCGCGAAGCGGTCACGATATCTGCCGTGGTCGGCACGGTGGTGGCCTGCTCCTCGCTGTTCTCCTGGGTGATCGCACGGGAACGTGTGCCACAGATGCTCGCGGACCAACTCATGGCGTTCAGTGATCAGGCCTGGGTCTTCCTGACAGTGACCAACATCCTGCTGCTGCTGCTGGGGTGCTTCATGGACGCGATTCCGATCCTGCTTCTCGTGGCCCCGGTTCTGTTACCCGCAGCCGCGCAGTTCGGGATCGATCCGGTGCATTTCGGCGTGGCGTTGTTCACGGTTGCCAAAGTGGGGGATATTGCGCTTCGGAATCTGATCAAGGAGACCATGCCCATGCTGGTTCCGCTGATGCTGGTGCTCGTGGTGCTGACCTACGTACCTCCGTCTTTCATGTGGCTGCCGCGGTGGGTTTACGGGAAGTAACGGCTCTTGGCATAATGCTGCGCGCTCGTCCTGTTGCGCGTCGTATTACCCGGAGCCCGCCGTGCCCACTCCATCTGCCGATGCTACTGCTCCCCAACCTCGCGCCGGCCTGAAGGCCTGGCTGAACAGCGCGCGGGTCCAGAACACGGTGCTGGCACTGATCATCGCCAACGCGGTGACGCTGGGCCTGGAGACATCGGACACCGTGATGTCCGCCTGGGGCTACTGGTTGATGCTGCTGGACAAGTCGCTGCTGGCGGTGTTCATGGTCGAGATCGCGCTGCGCCTCTGGGCCTGGCGTGGCGCCTTCTTCCGTGACCCCTGGAGCGTGTTTGACTTCCTGGTCGTGGCGATCGCCTTGATGCCGGCCAGCGGTCCGTTCGCGGTGCTGCGCGCGCTGCGGGTGCTGCGGGTGCTGCGGGTGCTGACCATCGTGCCGTCGATGCGCCGCGTGGTTGGCGGGCTGCTGGCAGCGGTGCCGGGACTGTCGTCGATCGCGGCGGTGCTCGGGCTGCTGTTCTACGTCTTCGCGGTCATCGCGACCAAGCTGTTCAGCGACGCCTTCCCCGACTGGTTCGGCACGCTTGGCCGCTCGCTATACACCCTGTTCCAGATCATGACGCTGGAAAGCTGGTCGATGGGCATTGTGCGGCCGGTGATGGAGCTCTACCCCTACGCGTGGGCCTTCTTCGTGCCCTTCATCCTGATCGCGACCTTCACCATGCTGAACCTGTTCATTGGCGTCATCGTGAGCGCCATGCAAAGCTTTACCGAATCGGAACACGCCGACACCGTGGCCGCGGTCGAGCAGGCGCGGGACCATATCGAAACCGACCTGCACACCGAGGTGCGCGCGTTGCGCGGCGAGATCGCGGAGTTGCGTGCAATACTGCGTTATTCACCAGGAACCTTGACATGATGCAAGCGCTGTTGTTCGTTGCCGGGCTCGCGGCGCTGATCGGCGGCGCCGAGTTGCTGGTGCGCGGTGCCTCGCGGCTGGCGTTGTTGTTCGGGATCTCGTCGCTGGTTGTCGGCGAAAGGGACTGTTGTTGAATAAGTTAGTCAAATTAGTCTGAACGAATGCAGTAGTTCGAGTCGCCGTGAAACGCGTCACGCTCGATGTTGACTGTGGCAAGGACTGCATCTGAGATGACCAGCCCCTTGGGGTACTCGGCGGTGTCGATCTCGGCTCATACCTTCAATCCGCTGCGCGTCTTGGTGCTGGCAATCAGGTTAACGATGACCTCTTGGCTGATCAGCGGCGTCCCACGCCAATTCATCGTGATGAACGAGAACAAGCGGTGCTCGATCTTGTTCCACTTGCTGGTGCCTGGTGGAAAGTGATGGACCTGAATGTCCAGGCCAATCTCTTGAGCGAGCCGACTGAGCTCTAGTTTCCACAGGCGTACACGATGCCCATTGCTGCCACCACCATCGGCAGTGATGACCAATTGTTTCGCCTGCGGGTAACGCTGAACCCCCATGCTGAACCACCACCGCCGAATGGTTTGCACCGCGAAGGCCGAGGTGTCATGGTCCGTGCCAACGCCGACCCAAGCTTCATCAGCACCGATGTCATAGACACCATACGGATTGGCACGCCCGAGCACTTTGTCGATGAAGTCGTGAACCTTGACTTTGACGGGTTCGCCGCTTGGGAGCCACTCTTGGCCAGCGTTCTTGTAGGCCCCCACCAGTTCCTTCTTCTTCGTGTCCACCGAAATCACAGGCTGGTTGGCCTGCAGGGCCGCTGCCACCGAGGCGTTGATATGCTCAAACTGGGCGTTACGGTCCGGACTTTGATTGCCTTCCAGCACCTTGACATTGCCCTGCAGGCTGTAGTCCTGCTGCTTCAGCAGCTTACCCACCACGACATGGCTGACCGTGTGACCTTTTGCCTTGAGTTCATCGGCCAAATTGCGCAGGCTTTTGCAAGTCCAGCGCAAGGGGGACTCTGGGTCACCTCGAGTGCTTGAGTCCACCAGCGCCAACAAGTCGGGCAACAAGGTGAGATCCTTGGTCTCGATCCTTTTACGTCCCGCACCAGCCTGGCGCGTGCCAGTCTGCAGTGGGGCTGCTGCGCCGACATCGCTCGACATCATGGCCTCGATTTCTTGGATCCCTGCTGCGATGGTGGTACGCGAGACACCAGTGGCCACTGCGACAGCAGAGACGCCTCCGCGACCCAAAACCTTGGCCTCTATGCCAACCAGTAGTCGCCTTTGACGCTCATCAAGCGCTTCGCGCATCACATTCCAACGTTGACCAACTGGCGAATCAATTTCCATGCATCGGAGAATATCCGATTAAGACATATTGGACAACTTATTTATTAACGGAGCCTAAGGGGCGGACGGTTTGACTGATGGTAACGACTCATGAGCTATCGAATTGAGGGAGAAGGAGGTTGACCAATGAATTGCTCGAATGGCATGATATTCGAGCAATTGACAGAAGTGGCTCGACTCGCATGGATGACACCTTGACATGACACGCCGAGCGCTTGCTGCTTTAGGAAGTTACATCTTGATTGCTTTGATCTTGTTATGCGTTGCTTGGGAGTTGTGGCTTGCTCCATTGCGCCCTGGAGGATCTTGGCTGGTTTTGAAAGTGACGCCACTTCTTTTTCCACTACTAGGAGTACTGAATGGTCGGCGGTACACCTTCCAATGGTCCTCTATGCTTATCCTCGTCTATATGGCTGAAGGAATCGTTAGGGCAATATCTGAAGAAGGGCTATCAGTCCGATTAGCAACCATTGAGATCGCACTTTGTGCAATGTTCTACGTTTCAGCTATTACGTATGCCCGAATTCCTGCACCGAAGACCAAGCTCGCCAAGGCAATGTCAAGCGACGCACTTTGAACGCTTGCAAGGATCACTTTGGCAAGAATCGTCTGCTGTTATTGAGCTTCCAGATCCAATATACATAGCCTGACAAGCTGTATGCAACGAATCCCAGAAAAAGAATTACAGGAGGATTGATTGAAATCAGTATCAAGCCAAGCACAATTAACAGGATCGCCCAAAACGGAACGCTGCGACGGAGATTAATATCCTTGAAACTGTAAAAGGGCACATTTGTCACCATCGTAATCCCGGCGAACAACGTCACGCCGCAGGCCACGGCTCTCAATGTTGCCTCGCGCACGATTCCAAGATCGTCGCTCAACCAAACCAGTCCAGCACACAATGCAGCGGCTGCAGGACTTGGCAGGCCTTGAAAAAAGCGCTTGTCAGCAACTTCTAAGTTTGTATTGAACCGTGCCAGCCTTAACGCGGCCCCTGCACAATAAACAAATGCGGCGATCCAACCCAACCTTCCCATGGGCTGCAATGCCCATACATACATGACCAAAGCCGGTGCTGCTCCGAAGGAAACCATATCCGACAGTGAGTCATATTCCGCTCCAAACGCACTCTGGGTTCGC
>ENA-ORBV01012556-ORBV01012556.1-microbial-mat-metagenome-genome-assembly--contig:-NODE-12556-length-13046-cov-5.379366_pt1 | contig 13046 bp, 7 predicted proteins | sample MGYA00237777_ERZ505514 | MGnify/ENA primary metagenome ERZ505514 (study PRJEB26160, sample SAMN06269048) | microbial mat metagenome | isolation source: Oligotrophic lake microbial mat | place...
GCGCACGTCCTCCATCGCCGGGCTCGTGCCCACCAGTTGCCCCGCGAGTCCGAGGTGGGCGCGCAACGCGGTGCGCTCGCGACGCGCTTGGCGCAACTCGAGCGCGCTCGAGAGCGCGAGCAACACGCCCTCTGGGGTCAGCGGTTTCTCGAGGAAGTTCACCGCGCCGAGCCGCGTGGCCTTCACCGCATCGGCCAGCCCCGCACGTCCCGACATCATCACCACGGGGAGATCGGGAAAGCGCTCGCGCAACTTCTCGAGGAGCTCGATGCCGTCGGTCGGGTTGGGCATCATGAGGTCGAGCAACACCAGATCGGGCTCGACCTCCAGCGCCCGCGCGAGACCCGCGGTGGCATCCGGGGCGTCATGCACCTCGAAGCCCTCGGCACTCAACAGCGCGCCGACCATCCGGCGGATGTTGGGTTCGTCGTCGACGATCAGGACGGAGGGCATCTACAGGCGGATGAAGGATGAAGGAAGCAGGCTCGATGCTGCCGCGGTGACATCTTCCATCACTGCGCTCCTGCAGGTTCGGTGGACTGGGCGATGTACGCCGGAAAATGCATCAGAATCTCGGTTCCCTCACCCAGCGCGCTCGTGGCTGCCACGCGCCCGCCATGCGAGAGCACCGTCTGCTTGACGATCGCGAGCCCGAGTCCCGTCCCGCCGGTCTTGGCGGTCACGTAGGGTTCCCAGATGCGATCGAGGACCTCGGCAGCGATGCCGGTGCCGTTATCCCGTACGGCGAGTGTGACCTCGCCGTTTCGCGACGCGATCCGCGTGACGATGTGACCGCACCCCGCCGTGGCGTCGACCGCGTTGAGTAGCACGTTGGAGAGGGCGCGCATGAGTGCATCGTGCTGTCCGCGGACATGCGGGGCGTCCGCCTGGGCCTGAATCTCGTGGGTGACCGAGGGCGGAAGGGTCGTGCGGATCGTCTCGCGGGCGAGATCGGCGAGGTCCACCTCCGACGTCGGCCCTTCGGGGAGTCGTCCGAACTGCGCGAAGTGGCGGGCCATGGCCTCGAGCCGGGCGGACTCGGCGTCCAGCACCTCGACAATCTCGCGAAGCTCGGGGCCGACCTTCTGGCGCAACGTGGCCACCGCGAAGCGGATCGGCGTGAGGGGGTTCTTGAGCTCGTGCGCGACCTGTCGCGCCGATTCGCGGAACGCACTCAACCGCTCGGCCTCGATCACCGACTGACGTCCCGTGTCGAGGTCGGTTTCCATTTTCCGCATCCGCTCGCGGAGCACGCCGAACTCCGGGGCTCCCTTCGATTCACTTTGGAGGGGCAAGGGGAGGCGCTCCCCCTTCGCGATCCGTTCCGTCCACCCCACGAGCTCGAGCAATGGGCGCGAGAGCTGTCGACTGAGATGCCCCGCGACGCGTGAGGCGATGAAGCTGACCACCAGGGTCAGCACGAGTCCGACCACGAGGAAGAGCACGGCCGCGCGTTGCGACAGGAACGAGAACCGGCGCGCTTGGACGCGCGACTCGCCAAGGAGCTGTTCGTGTTCGTTGAGCGCTTTCCGCGCGGCGGCGGAACCCGGGGCCTCGCGTGCCAACCGCGCCGCACGGGATCCGCTCTCCGCGACCTGCTCCCACGCTGCGGCGCCACTGAGCTGCGGGAGCATCCGCGCCGCCATCGCGCTCCACGCCAGCGTCAGCACGATGGCGGGCACGAATGCAAAGAGGACAAGGGTGGCGAAGAGCCGGGTGCGGAAACGGGGCTTGGGCACCCCCCAAGTCTAGGGCCGCCGCGGCACGAGCGCAGGGGTGGCCGCAGGAGCGGTTGGACGGCGGAAGTCGTGCCCCCACTGCCATTTGGACCCTGCGTGACTACTATTCTTGTCGGGACGCGCTCGGCGCGTCGATGATTCGCAGCCCTCCGCGCGTGACCATCGGCACTTCGAGCTCGCGCTCCCCCAGCGGGCGAGTCGTCCGCGCCAGAGGCGTCCTCCGGTAGCCCTTCGAGGCCCGGATGAGTTTGTGAGCGCGTTCACTCGGACCACATCGGTCGATTCCCGCCGGCACTCCATCGGCGATGACGCCAGGAAACAGATGCACCCACGTTCCGCTTCACCCGCGGTCGCGCGTCCTTTGCGCGGCGCGGTGGCCCCCCTGCATCGGGGCCCGCAGGCCAGTGCGCTCGGTGGCACGTCCGCCCACGCACCGAATGCCGCCCTCCTCATCGATTTCGATAACGTCACGATGGGAATTCGCTCCGATCTGCAGACGGAGCTTCGTAACCTGCTCAGCAGCGCCATCATCTCCGGCAAGGTCGCCGTCCAGCGTGCCTACGCCGACTGGCGTCGCTACCCGCAGTACATCGTTCCCCTCAGCGAGTCGTCGATCGACCTCATCTTCGCCCCGGCCTACGGGTCGTCGAAGAAGAACGCGACCGACATCCGCCTCGCGGTCGATGCCATCGAACTCATCTTCACGCGTCCTGAGATCGGCACGTTCATCCTGCTCTCGGGCGACTCCGACTTCTCGTCGCTCGTGCTCAAGCTCAAGGAGTACGGCAAGTACGTGATCGGCGTCGGCATCCGTGAGTCGTCGAGCGATCTCCTCGTCCAGAACTGCGACGAGTATTACTCGTACAACGCCCTCGCCGGCCTCGTGAAGAACGGCGACGAAACCAGCACGAAGAAGTGGGATCCGTGGGAGCTCGTGACCGAGGCGATCGGTCGCATGCAGATGAACGGCGACGTGATGCGCGCCGACCGTCTCAAGCAGGTGATGCAGGAGATCGACGCGACCTTCGATGAGAAGGATCTCGGTATGTCGAAGTTCTCGCGCTTCTGCATGGAGGCCGGGCAGAAGGGGCTCATCCATGTCGCGAAGCTCGAGAATGGGCAGCTTGAGGTCGGCTTGCCGCGCAAGAATGGCGAGACGCCTGCGGTCGTCGCCGCGGCGCCGCGCGCGGACGGTGAGCGCGATGAGAGCGAGCGTCGTCGCGGCCGTCGCGGCCGTGGCCGCGGGCGCGGTGGACGGGATCGTGAAGAGCGTCCGGCCACGCCGGTCACTGGCGAGATGGCGATTGCGACCGACGCCGACGCCGATGCTGCGGCATCCGAAGCGCCCCTTGATCAGGTCGCCGCGCCGCGCCCGGAACGTCCCGCTCGTCCCGCTCGTTCCGCTCGTCCGGATCGTCCGGATCGTCCGGATCGTCCCGAGCGCCCTGAGCGTCAGCCCCGTCCGGAGCGTGTCCCGCGTCCGGAGCGCACACCTGCGGCACCGCCCACGGACGACACCATTGGCGTGGGCGGCATCCGTCTCACGCGCGACGAAGCCTTTGGTCTCGTGCGCGACGCCGTGGCCGCGGTCGCCACCGAGGACAATTCGGTGCCGAGCGAGACGGTGCGCACGAAGGCGTTCGCACTGCTTGGTCGCGATTCCGAGTCGCTCTCGGCCCGCAACTTCGCGCGCATCCTCAAGGACGCGCACGACGCCGGCCTGCTCGATCTTCGCAAGCGCGGTGAGGCATTCGAAGTGACCGCGGTCAGCGGCGCGCCGAGCATCGCCGATCAACTCGCGGTCGCCGAAGCGGCGCACCGTCCGGTGGTGGCGCCGAGTGCGCCGGCCCCGCGCGGCATGGGCGTGCGGAGCGCCCCGGGTCGTGGTGGACGGATCACCGTGAAGCCGACGCTCCCCGCGGGTCTGTTGCTCCTCGGTATGGTCGAAGAGCCGACGCCGGTGGCTGAGCCCGTCGCGGATATCGTGGAACCGAAGGCGTCCAAGAAGCCAGCCGCCAAGAAAGTAGCCGCCCCGAAGGCAGCGGCCCCGAAGGCGGCGAAGAAGACGGTGGCGAAAAAGGCGGTGACGAAGAAGGCCGCTTCGAAGACGAAGGCCGCGAAGTAGTACCGCGCGCATCACGACGTCACGAAAACACGACGGGCTCCGATGCGCAGTTGGCATCGGAGCCCGTCGTCCGTTCGTGGTGGCCCGTCAGAAAAGGCTCACGGTCGCGTCGCGCGCGCGCCACCGATGGGCAGCGAGGCGTCCCGGCTCCATTCGTCGAACGAGCCGTCGTACAGCGTCACGTCGCGCCCCAGCGAACGCAACGTCAGATACATCCACGACGCCTGCAAGCCGATATGGCAATACGTCGTGAGCGGATCCGCCGCCCCGATCCCAGCCGCAGCCACGATCTGCTCCAGCTCCGCGCGCGACTTGAACATCCCATTCGCGTTCACGGCCGAGTTGAACGGCAGATTCACCGCACCGAGGATCCGCCCCCCGCGCGGCATGCCGTTGTCGCGCTCGTCGTTATAGAACTCAGGGAGTCGCGCATCCACCATGCGACGGCCGAGTCCGGCGACAGACGCCCGCACCGAGTCCTTTGTCGCCAACTCGGCACCGCTGGGCGCCAGCGTGACGTTGCCCGGTGTCGCGATGACCTTGCCCGGTCCCGTCGCGATGTAACGTCCGCTCGCTTGCCAGGCGGGATATCCACCATCGAGCACCGCCACGCGGTCGCGGAGGCCGGCCCACTCGAGCGTGAAGAAGGTGCGCCCCGCCCGCGCGAAGTTCGTCGGCACATCGAACACGATGACAATCTTCGAGTCCGCGCGCACCCCCTTGGAGCGGAGTGCCTTCTCGAGGGCCGCCGCCTCAGGGAGCTCCATGCGAAGCCCGCCCTCAACGCCCGGCGCGATCACTTCCGCGTCGAAGTCCAACCGTACCGCGCCCGGGATGTGTCCCCGCGCGAACGATTCGGCATTGCCCAGCTGCAGCACAACGACCTCCGGACGCCCGATCCAATCGCCAAGCCAGTTCACGCTCACCACCGGCGTGAAGGGCAAGGAGCCCGGTGCGGCACTCTCCTGCGCTCGGAGTGGCTGCACACCGAGTGCCAAGATCAGCGCCAGACTGAGCGCTAAACTCAGCACGAAGCTCAGCGCCAAGCTCATAGCCAAGCTCCGCGCGGGAACGCGCGAGACCCGCATCACTGGGCGACTCACTTCAACACCCCCGTCTTGAGTCCGACCGCTCGGATCGTCGCGACCGCGCGCGCAAGATCGGCGCGTGTGTGCGCCGCCGAGATCTGACAGCGCAAGCGAGCCGTCCCGTGCGGCACCACCGGGAATCCGAAGCCCGTCACGAAGATCCCCTCGTCAAGCAGCAGTTCGCTCATTCTGATGGCATCCGCCGTTTCGCCAACGATGATCGGTACGATCGGCGTCTCGCCCTCAAGCGGATGAAAGCCCGCGTCCGTGATCGCTTGGCGGAACCACGCCGCGTTCTCGCGCAGGGTGCGCACGCGCTCTGGGTGCTGTTCGATGAACTCAATGCTCGCCAGCGCACTGGCCGCCACCGTCGGCGGGAGCGCGTTGGAGAAGAGCTGCGGGCGCGAGCGCTGCGTGAGCGTATCGCAGAGCGCTGCGGCGCCCGCCACGAAGCCACCCGCGGCGCCGCCGAGGGCTTTGCCGAGGGTCGAGGTGATGACGTCCACTTGGCCCAGCACGCCGAAGTGCTCCGCCGTGCCGCGCCCCGTCTCGCCAAGCACGCCGGAGGCGTGCGAGTCATCCATGATCAGGATCGCGTCGTGGTCCTTCGCGATCTGCAGGAGCTGCGGCAGCTTGCAGACGCTCCCTTCCATGGAGAAGACGCCATCGGTCCAGATCAGGCGCCGCTTGGCGCCCTTGTTCGCCTTCAGCTTCTCCACCAGGTCATCGAGATCGCTGTGCTTGTAGACTGCGGTCGTACACTTCGTGATGGACTTGGCGAGGCGGATCGAATCGATGATCGACGCATGATTGAGCGCGTCGGAGATCACGAAGTCCCCCTCTTCCACCACAGCGGCCGTCAGCCCTTCGTTCGCGTTCCACGCCGAGACGAATGACATTGAGGCTTCGGTGCCCACAAAGCGCGCGATGGCCGTTTCCAGCTCGCGGTGCACCGTGAAGGTGCCGCAGATGAAGCGGACGCTCCCCGTGCCAGCGCCGAACTTCTTGAGCCCCTGGATGCCCGCCTCGATCACACTCGGCTCGTCGCAGAGTCCGAGATAATTGTTCGACGAGAGGATCAGCACCTCGCCGCGTCCCTCCATCTGGACACGTGCCGCCTGCGGCGAGTCGAGGTGATTGAGCTTCTTGTAGGTGCCCTTGGCCTTGAGGTCGTCGAGACCGGCCTGAAGGGACGAAACGAATGTCTGGTTCATTGCACGACCAGTGGAGGCGGAAGAATGAAGGAGGCGCGGTGGATCAGGCGATCTCGAAGACCACCTTTCCGGCTTCACCCGACTTGATCACCGCAATCGCTTCCGCGTGCTGCTCCAACGGGAACCGGTGCGTGATCACCGGCGTCGGGTCGAACTGCCCGGCGCGCAGGAACTGCGTCATCTGGATCCAGGTGTCATACATGCGACGGCCCACGACTCCGTACACCGTGATGCCCTTGAAAATCACTTCGGTCGCGAAGTCGACGTCCATTGGCTTTGCCGGGATGCCGAGCATCTGCACCCGCCCGCCGACGCGGACGAGCTTGAAGGCCTGATGGATCGCCGCGGGGACGCCGCTCATCTCGAGCACCACGTCCACACCAAGTCCCTGCGTGGCTGCCCGCACCGCCTCGTCGGCGTCCTTGGGATGCACCGCGTTATGGGCCCCCATCTGCGTCGCGAGCGCGAGCCGCGTCGGGTTCACATCGCTCGCCACGATGTGCGAGGCGCCGGCCGCCTTGGCGATGCCCACCGCGAAGATGCCGATCGGGCCGCACCCGGTCACCAGCACCGTTGCGCCCGGAAGATGCGTCCCATGCAGCGCGGTGTGGAACGCGTTGCCCATGGGGTCGTGGATGCCGCCGATCTCAAAGGGGATATTCGCGTCGAGCTGCCAGACATTCGTCGCCGGCATCGCGATGTAGTCGGCGAAGGCACCGTCGCGGTCCACCCCGATGATCTTCGTGTTCGGGCAGACATGCGCGTTCCCCGTGCGGCAGAGATGGCAGTGCCCGCACACGATGTGCCCCTCCGCCGTGACGCGGTCGCCGACCTTCACGTCGGTCACGAGCGCGCCGACCTGCTCGACGTCGCCGGCGAACTCGTGGCCCACCGTGAACGGGGGCTTGCAGCGCCCCTGCGCCCACGCGTCCCATTCATGGATGTGCACGTCGGTCCCGCAGACGCCGGCCCGACGGACCTTGATCAGGACCTCATCCTCGCGGATAGTGGGAACGGGAACGTCCTGGAGCGTGAAGCCGGCGGTCGGAGAGGTCTTGACGAGTGCGCGCACGGAGAGGCCGGGGGAGGGGGGAGCGAAGTATTGAAAAGTAACGCCCCCTATTACCTGTGCGAGCGAAAGGGACGAGTATTCTAGGGATGGACCGTCCGCAGCGCACCATGCACGCCCCCGAGGGCGTCCCGCTCTCCGCCTCAATCGCGCTCACCGTCTTTTTCGTGATCGTGATCTGGCTCGCGGGGCCGGTCCTTCGGCACATGCCCAGCGCGGTGATTCCTTGGCCCGCGCATGGCGTGGCCCTCGCCATCCTGCTTTCGGCGCGCGACCGCTACCGGTTGCCGGTGGGTTTCGGGATTCTGGTCGCCGCCTCGCTCGGTGCGGGGCTCCACAGTGGGGACTGGTCGCGCGCAATTGGAGGGGCGGCGCAACTCACGAGTCAAACGCTTTTCATCGCGCTCCTCCACCAGCAACTCTCGCGTGGACGCCATCCCCTGCGCGGCACCCTCTCCTACGCCTGGCTCGGCGTTGCAGTTTTTCTGGGCTCGATTCCGACCAATCTGCTCGCGACGGCGATCATCGGGATGATCGGGAAGGAGTTCGTGCCGGGGTACTCGCTTTCGCTCTGGTGGGTCTCCGCCGTGACCTCCATGGCGGCCATCACCCCGATGCTGCTCGCGCCCACGACTCCGCTGCGCCCCGATGCGCGCATGGCGAAGCCGAGCCTCGTGGAGTTCACCCTGCTGGCCGTCCTCTATACGGTGGCGCTCACCAACGGCTTCTTGGGGATTGGCAGTTCGATACTCGCGTTGCCCCCCGCGGTCGCCACCATCCCGTTCCTCGCGTGGGCAGGGCTGCGCTTCGGGGTCCGCGGCTATGCGCTCTTCACGCTGCTCTTTCTCACCGTCGCGGTCGCCTCGACCTTCGTCGGAGTCGGACCCTTCGCGGTCTTTGGCCCCGATTCCTTCGTGCGGGCGCAACGGGCGTGGATCTACGTCGCCTCGCTGGCCGGACCGGCGATGATCTTCCCCATCGCGCTGGCCGAACGGAGCGCCGCGGAGGCGCGCGCGCGCACGGCCTACGCACAGCTCTCCGCGATTATCGACAGCTCGGGCAATCTCATTGCCGCCGTCGATAAGGAGATGATGGTCATTGCGGCGAACCCGGCCTGGACTGAGGAGTTCCAGCGGATATCGGGCGTCACGGTCCTGCCAGGAATGAGTATGCAGGACGCGCTCTCGGGGCTGGAGATCGACTCGGACGACTCCACGATGCATTGGCGGCGCGCCATCGCCGGCGAAAGCTTCACCGTCACGCGGATGGTCGGTGATCCCGAGCGGGCGCGCGACGAGTACGAGATCGCCTACAGCCCGGTGCGCGACGCGCAGGGCGAACTGGTGGGCGCGAGTCAGCTGGTGCGCAACGTCACGCATCGGCGCAAACAGGAATCGGCGGACGCCGAGACGCGCCGGCTCGAAGCTATCGGTCGTCTCGCCGGCGGCGTGGCGCACGACTTCAACAATCTCATGACCGCCGTGATCGGCTACGCGGGCATCGTGGCCGACTCGATGACTCCGGGCGATCCACGTCGCGCCGATCTCGAAGAGGTCGAGCGTGCCGCGACGCGCGCCGGTGAACTCACGCAGCAGCTCCTGACCTTTGCGCGTCGCCGTGTCGTTGAACCACGCACCGTCGACGTCGGCGTGCTCGTCCGTGGCTTCACCCGCCTCCTCGCTCCGCTCCTTGGCTCGACGGTGCGTCTTGCCGTGAAGATCCACGATCCGCTGCCGCTGGCACGCGTCGATCCACTGCAGTTCGAGCAGGTGCTGATGAACCTCGCCGTCAACGCGCGCGATGCGATGCCGTTCGGCGGGGATCTCTCCGTGACCGTCACCGCCACCCCCACACCGACCGGCGAGGGTGTGCGCCTCACCGTGACCGATACCGGCACCGGTATGTCGCGGGAAGTCATGAGTCGCATCTGGGAGCCCTTCTTTACGACCAAGGCGCTCGGCCAGGGCACGGGGCTCGGGCTCGCGACCGTGCACGGCATCGTGCATCAAGCCGGTGGCGAGCTCCTCGTCGAATCGATCCTCGGCGTTGGCACCACGTTTCACGTCATCTTGCCGCCGGCGGCGGCGATCTGACCGCGCGCTTCATAGGCGAGCGTGCCGCCGCGTCCGGCGCGCCTTACACCAGCGCCGGTTTCGTCGCCTTGACCCGTACCGCGCACACCTTGAACTCCGGGATCCCTGCCGACGGATCGAGCGCCGGGTTGGTGAGCAAATTCGCGGCGGCCTCGCGATAGTGCATCGGCAAAAAGACCTGACGCCGGGCCACGCGCCCTGAAATGCGTACGGCGATGCGAATCGTGTTGCGGCGCGAGGTGATCGAGACCTCGTCGCCATCGCCCACGCCCAGATCGGCCGCGTCCAGCGGGTTGAGCTCCACCGTCGCGGTGCTCTCGCGCGCATCGAGCGCCGTCGAGCGACGGGTCATCGTGCCGGTGTGCCAGTGATACATCTGCCGCCCCGTGTTCATGAAGAACGGATAGTCGGCATCCGGGAGCTCCGATGGCGGGAGATACTCCACCGGAAAGAGTGTGGCACGCCCGTCGGGCGTGGGAAAGGTGTCGGCGAACAGAAAGGATGTCCCCTCATGCGTGGCATCGGGGACGGGGTATTGGAGCCCACCCACGCGCTCCGCCAGTCGCGCGTGGGACACGCCGCGCCACGTTGGCGTCACCCGCGCGATCTCTTCGAACACCTCCGCCGCCGTCGCGTAGGGCGACTGCACGCCGAGGCGCCGCGAGAGGTCCAGCACGATGTCGAGATCCGAGCGCGCATTCCCCGGTGGCTCCACGGCTTTCCGCGAGAGTTGGATGCGACGTTCCGTGTTCACGAAGGTCCCGTCCTTTTCGGCGAATGACGACCCCGGCAGCACGACATCGGCGCAGCGCGCACTTTCGGTGAGAAAGATGTCCTGCACCGCCAAGAACTCGAGCCCGTGGAACCAGTCCTCGGCATGGGCGATGTCGGGGTCCGAAATCACCGGATTCTCCCCCATGATGTAGAGCCCGCGCACCGGGGAGCCCTCCTGCACGAACTCGGTCACCTTCAGCCCGACCTTCGCGTTGAGCCGATCGACCGGAATGCCCCACGCCGCCGCGTAGTCCGCGCGCGCCTCGGGGTCGTCCACGCGACGATAGTCGGTGAAGGCGAAGGGAATCGCTCCCATGTCACTGGACCCCTGCACATTGTTCTGTCCACGAATCGGAAGCATGGGCGCGCCCCAGCGTCCGATCATCCCGCAGGCGAGCATCAGGTTGAGCAGCGACGTCACGATGTCGGTGCCCGTGTGATGTTGCGTGAGTCCCATCGCCCACAGCGTCGCCGAACGTGGGCCGCGCGCGTACAACTCAGCCGCCCGCCGAATCGCCGCGGCGGGGATCCCCGTGATGCTCTCCGCGAGCTCCGGCGTGTACTGCGCCACGCCGGCCCGCACCGCGTCAAAGTTGTTCGTGCGCGCCGCAATGAACGCCCGATCCTCAAGCCCCAAGCTGAGGATGTGCTGGAGCATCGCGTTCAGCAGGGCGACATCGCTGCCCGGGATCAGTTGCAGATGGACGTCGGCACGCGCGGCGAGCTCGATCCGCCGCGGATCGGCGACAATGAGCTTGGCCCCACGCCTGAGGGCGCGCTTGATCGCCGCGCCGAACACCGGGTGGCTCTCGGTGGTGTTCGCGCCGAGGATGAAGATCACGTCGGACTCGTGCTCGACCTCGCGCATCGAACCGGACGCGGCGGAGGTCGAGATGGCGCGCTGCATCGCCGTCACAGAGGAAGCGTGACAGAGGCGGGTGCAGTGGTCGATGTTGTTCGTTCCCAGTCCCGCGCGGAAGAGCTTCATGAGAACGTAGTTCTCCTCATTGGCGCACTTCGCCGACTGCAGCACGGCCAACGACTCCGGCCCGCGCGTGTCGCGGAGCCGCGTCAATTGCTGCGCGGTGAGTTCCAGGGCCTCGTCCCACGTGGCCTCGCGGAACGGCGCGAACCAGTCTGGCGGGGTGGCGAGCCGGTCGCGCGGGTCGCCGAGCACGGGGTGCGCCACGGAATCGGCCCCGCCGTCGGCGCTACCTTTGGCGCGGCGCTTTTCACTCCGGTTGGCACTGCCGTTCGCACTGCCGTTCGCACTGCGCCGCAACGGATTCGTGCGCGGCCGATGTGCTTCCTCGGCCAAGGCTTCCGTCTCGACATCCACCCACGGGCCGCCACGCGTGGGCCACCGCTCGACGTCGGGATCGTGGGCGTCGAAGTGCCACGTGCCGGACGCATCGCGCGCCCAGCCGCGGCGAATCAGCGGCACGGTCAGTCGGTCGCGATGCATGATGAAGTCCGTCCCGAAGCGCCCCTTCACGCAGGTCGATCCCTGGTTCGGCGTCGCTTCCTCGATCCACGGCGAACTGACGCGTGAGACCTGGCCGTCGCGCACCTCGAGGTCCAGCTGACATCCCACCGCACAGTACGGGCAGACCGAGCGGACCTTCACCGCCGGCTGGGCCATCGTTCCCGCTTTCAGCTTGGCGAGCGGCAGGATGTCGTGAATCGCCCCCGTCGGACACACCCGGACGCACTCGCCGCACCACGTGCACCCCGCGTGCTCCGGGTTGCCGTCGGCCCCCACAATGATCTCGGCATGCTCGCCGCGGTGCGCCATCTCCAGCACGCCGACCACTTGGATATCCTCGCAGGCCCGCACGCAGCGGGTACAGAGGATGCAGGTGCTCATGTCGTGCGTGATGATGGGATCGGTCGGACGCGAGTCGCCGGTCCGGAGTGGGTTCTCTCCAGAGCGGGTCAATGGCACCTGGTACCGATGCACCAGCGTCTCGAACTCATTGCGGCCGCGATCGGCGGGGATCTCCTCCACCGGATACCGCTCCAGCAGGAGCGAGAGGACGCCCTGCCGATTCTTCACCGCGGCCTGCGACTCCGTGTGCACGACCATGCCCTCGGCGGCGGCGGTCGCACACGAGGGAAGCAGCTTGTCCGTCCCCTCCACGCTCACGAGGCAGATTCGGCAATTGCCCACGGTCGGCAACTGCGGATACCAGCAGAGCGTGGGCACGTCGATCCCCGCCGCACGGGCGGCATCGAGGATCGTCGCACCTTCGGCTGCCGCGCAGGGGCGGCCGTCGATGGTCAGCAGTGGCACGTCGGCGAACTCCTGGGGGGTCGGAGGTGTCTGAACGTTGGCATTGGCGGGACGCGTACACAATACGGCATATTCGATTTTCTCCTTTACCACGGGCCTCTCGTGTCATCGACTCGCCGCGAATTCCTGCAACAGTCGGCCGCCGCTGCGGCCGCCGTCGGCCTCCTCAACGCCGAACGGGCGCACGCCGCTGGCGCTCCGGCGTCCGCGTACTCCGGCGACAGTGATCACCGTGAACTCGCGCTCCGCGCCATCGACGCCGCGAAGGCGGCCGGCGCCGACTACGCCGATTGCCGCATCTCCAGCGCCCGCTCGCAGAACATCGGTACGCGCGAGCGTCGGGTCACCAACATCGGCGACAACGAGACGTTCGGCTTTGGCGTCCGCGTGATGGTCGGCGGTTCGTGGGGCTTCGCCGCCTCCAGCGAGCTGACCGTCGATGAAATCGCCCGCGTCGCGCGGCAAGCCGTCGCGCAGGCCCGCGCTAATCGTGCGGCGATGGTGAAGCCCGTGGAACTCGCGCCCACCGAGGCCGTGCCCAATGGCGTCTGGCGCTCTCCGGTGCGCATCGATCCCTTCACGGTCGCGATCGAAGACAAAGTCGCGTACTTGCTCGAGGCGAATGCCGCCGCGATGGCCGCCGGCGCGCGC
>ENA-ORBV01012557-ORBV01012557.1-microbial-mat-metagenome-genome-assembly--contig:-NODE-12557-length-13045-cov-3.646514_pt1 | contig 13045 bp, 8 predicted proteins | sample MGYA00237777_ERZ505514 | MGnify/ENA primary metagenome ERZ505514 (study PRJEB26160, sample SAMN06269048) | microbial mat metagenome | isolation source: Oligotrophic lake microbial mat | place...
ATCTGGAAGACCGCCGAGCGCGACGCGCCGCGCCTCGTGTCCGCGCTGGAGTCGATTGTCGCGGCTCTTCCGCTACCGCGATGACGTTCACCCCCGAACAACGCGCCCGCGAGAAGATCGACGCCTGCTTTTGACGCCCCCCTGTCCAGGTCGTCGTCTAGGTCGCGAGCCCGGTTTCCGCTACACTGCCCGGCCGCCAGCGGCTGGAAGGGAGCAAGCCGATGCCCGCAGAGACCAGAGGCCGCATCCGTCACATCGCCCTCAGCGTAAAAGATCCCTGGGAGACCGCCGAATTCTACAAGCAGGCCGTCGGCCTGCAGGAGGTCCTGGAGCTCGACGGCCCGCTGGCCGAGGGCGTGTTCCTGACCGACGGCGTGGTCAACCTCGCCATCCTCCACTTCAAGAACGACGAGGCCTCGCAGGGCACCGGCACGGACTTTGTCGGCATCCACCACATCGGCTTCTGGGTCGATGACGTGGTCGAACAGGGCAGGATCGCGCGCAACACGGGCGCCACCTGGATCATGGGCGACACCAACAACCCCAACGGCTACGAGATCAAGCACACCGACCTCGACGGCATCATCTTCGACATCGCCGCGCACGGCTGGGTCGGCTCGCAGAAGAACCCGGGATCGGAAGACAACGTCGTGCAGGCGAACCCGCAACGGCGGCTGGCGAAGTTCGACGAGCGCCGCGCGCGGGCTCAGGCGAAGATCGCCGCGATCCGGGCGAAACAGCTCGCCGTGGCCGCGGAGTGAGGCGCTGACGAAGCGCCGGAGCTGGCCCTCCATACGGGGCTGGCCGTTTGAGCGTTTCAGTCACTCGCTTGGTACAGATACTTCTGAAATCCCACGAACGTCTGCCGGATTTGCTCAGCGCCCCCGAGGTCGGCAATCGCATCGGCGAGCGCGCCATATTTGAGGTTGAGCAGAGGCGAGAGCTTCTCCTGGTCGAGCTCATCTACGCCTTCCTTGACGTACTGCAGCAGCACGAAATCCAGAAAGCCACGTTGCTTGTCGTTGAAGGCTGCTCGGATCTCTCCGCGAGCCGCCTCTGCCCGCGCGTCGCGTGACACCGTTGGCCGCGCATAGGCAACGTAAGCCAGCACGTCGAACAGATCGCTCTTCTCCGCGTCGATGATGTTCTGCATCTCGGCCAGCATGCTCTTGCTGAAGCCGCGCTCGGCCAAACCGTCGAGCAGCTTCTTGCGCGTGGCCGGGTCGCTCCACAGCGTGCGTAGTTCGTCCTCGTTCTTGAACAGGTCGGGCAGGGCGCCGTAGAGGCTTTCGAGGAATTGCTTGGCCGACATGGGTGTGCCGTCGGGGCTCCAGAAGGTCGTCGCCACGATGTGTTGAAGGGTGCGTTCCTTGCCGTCGGCCAGTTTGATGATCAGCTTCCTGGGCTTGGGATCACGATCGTCGTCATCGCCGTCGGTGTCATCGGTATCCCAGGAATCTCCTTCTTCGCCGAAGCCCTTGGGCTTTTCCGTCGTCTGATCCTCAGGCTCACCGTCCCACTCCGGATCGCTGAAGTGATGATGGGCCTTCACGAAGTCGTAGATCGTGAAATAGTCCTTGCCGTCATAGAGCCGCGTCCCGCGGCCGATGATCTGCTTGAACTCGATCATGGAATTGACCGGCCGCATTAGGACAATGTTGCGGATGTTGCGGGCATCCACGCCGGTCGAGAGCTTTTGCGACGTGGTCAGGATCGTCGGGATCGTCTTGTCGTTGTCCTGAAAGTCCCGGAGGTGGTGATCGCCCACCGTGCCGTCGTCGGCCGTCACGCGGTGGCAGTAATCGGGATCGGTGCTGGCCTTCACCTGGTTGATGATGTCCCGCACCATCAGCGCATGTTCCTGGGTGGCGCAGAAGACCAGCGTCTTCTGCTTCTGGTCTATCAGATCCATGAAGACCTTTACCCGGTGCACTTCACGCTCCCGGATGATGATGGCCTTGTTGAACTCACTCTCGGTGTAGCGCTTTCCAAGGACGACCTCGCCATCCACCACGGCGTCATCCGGCGTGTAGGTGTAGTCGTCGAGGCTGGTCGCGAACTGCTTTACGCGGAAGGACGTCAGGAAGCCGTCGTTGATGCCTTCCTTCAGGGAATAGGTGTAAACCGGCTCGCCGAAGTAAGCATAAGTATCGACGTTGCCCTTGCGTTTGGGCGTGGCGGTCAATCCGAGCTGCACGGCCGGCTTGAAGTAGGTGAGGATGTCGCGCCACGTGCTCTCGTCGCGAGCGCCGCCGCGGTGACATTCGTCGATCACGATGAAATCGAAGAAGTCCGCCGGATAATCGCCGAAATAGGGTGAGGGCTCGCCGTCTTTCGGCGGCCCGCTCATGAAGGTCTGGAAGATGGTGAAGAATACGCTGGCGTTGGTCGGCACCTTGCCCTTCTTTGCGATTTCGCCAGGCGTGATGCGCGCCAAAGCCGAATCCTGGAAGGCAGCAAACGAAGTGAAGTCATTGTAGGCTTGGTTGGCCAGTGTGTTGCGATCGGCGAGGAACAGGATGCGGGGCCGGCGCGAGGGCTCACCCTCCTTCTTCCAGTCGCTGAGGTTCCAGCGGGTCTGAAACAGCTTCCAGGCGATCTGAAAGGCAATCGAGGTCTTGCCGGTTCCGGTCGCGAGGGTCAGCAGGATACGGTCGCGTCCGCTGATGATGGCGTCCAGCACCCGGTTGACGGCGATCTCCTGATAGAATCTGAGATCCCAGGTACCGCTCTTGTCGGGGAAGGGCACGGCGGCGAAGCGGTCCTGCCAGACGTTGTTTGCCGCGAACGTCCGCCGCCAGAGTTCGTCGGGTGTCGGATAGTCTTCCGCTACGCCTTCGTGGCCGGTCTCCCTGTCGATGCCGTAGAGGCCTTGTCCGTTGCTGGAATAGGCGAAGCGGACCTGCAGCTTGGCCGCGTATGCGCTCGCCGACTTGCGGCTTCACCACCTGGATCATGGCGCGGATCAGCGGACGGGGCGTGTAGTACTCGCCGCCATTCCGGCCGGCGTTGCCCATGTTGCGGATCTTGGCTTCGTAGAGATGCGAGAGCTCGTGCTTCTCGGTCTGCGAGCGGAACCGCAGCTCGTCGATGTGATCGATGATTTCCCGCAGGTTGTAACCGGACTGGATCTTGTTCTTGATCTCGCCGAAAATCTGCCCGACTTTGTATTCGAGCGTATTCGGCCCGGTGGCCTTCTGCGTGAAACCGTGCAGGTAGGGAAACAGCTTCCCGTTAACGAAGTCCCGCAGATCATCGCCGGTCTGCGCCTGGTTGTGATCGATCTGCCCGTCTTTACCCTTCGGCGCGGCCCAGCTCTCCCAGCGATACGGCTTGTCCAGGATGTAGCCGTACTTCTTGCCGTGCAGGGCCGCTTCGTCCGACCTGTCCTGCTCCAGCCCATCGAGATACTTCAAAAACAGCAGCCAGGACGTTTGCTCGGTGTAATCGAGTTCGGTGGTACACCCGGCCTCGCGCCGGAGGACGTCGTCGATGTTTTTGAAGGCTTGTTCGAACATGTTGGGAGAGTAATCTATTCGGCCGACGGGCAGCGAGCGGAACCAGAATACGGCGCACCACCGCGGTTTAACAGGTCGGATCAGCCGGAAAGTTGCCTTTCGTGCGCCGTCTAACTATCCTCGGTGACGACTCCCCTGATAAACCGATTTTGCAACTTTGAGAAAGTCACCATGAATGCCGCTCGACGCGTGTACGCAACCGTCCTACTGATCATTGCGGCATGCCATGCTGCTTCGGCGCAGGCCGCAAAGCCTTTCTTCCTGGGCCTTGGCGACCTGCCAGGCGGCGACTTTAGCAGTGTCGCGAATGGTATCTCTCCGAATGCATCTGTGGTGGTCGGGGCAAGCCGTTCGGCCGCTGGCCAAGAAGCCTTTCGATGGACAATAGAGGACGGTATGTCGGCCTTAGGCGACTTGCCCGGCGGCATCCACGAAAGCCTGGCCGCGAACGTCTCCAATGACGGTGTGATTGTCGGCGTAGGTTGGTCGGCGAACGGTTTGGAAGCTTTTTCATACGCGCCGAGCGGTGGAATGTCCGGCCTGGGCTTTCTTCCCGGCAGTCAACTTCGATCGGCTGCCTTTGCCATCTCTGCTGATTCGTCGACGATCGTTGGGGCCGGGCTCAACGCCGACCTAAATCATGAGGCATTTCGATACACGCCACTCGATGGAATGGTCGGACTTGGAGATTTGCCGGGCGGCGAATTCGAAAGTGCGGCAATAAGTGTGTCGCATGACGGCTCGGTCATCGTTGGTGAAGCACGGTCGGCGCTGGGGATCGAGGCATTTCGTTGGACCGCTGGTGATGGGATGGTCGCGCTAGGCGATCTCCCTGGCGGAGGATACTTGAGCGTGGCATCTGACGTGTCCGCCGACGGTAGCGTCATCGCGGGATATAGCAGCGCTTTAGAATCCCAGGGGAGTATGCTCAACGAGGCCTTCCGTTGGACGGCCGAAGAAGGCATGTCCAGGCTCGGACATATCCCCGGTGGAATCGAGAGCCTTGCATTTGCTGTGTCAGCGGATGGGCAGACGATCGTCGGCTCGGACACGCCTCCATTTTCGACAGGTCCAGTGGCAACTGTCTGGCGGCAGAATCGTGGAATGCAATCACTCCGAGACGTATTGATCCAAGAACATCTGCTGGCAGCGGAGTTATCTGGCTGGCGGCTAGTTACCGCCTATGACGTCTCAGGAGATGGGACGATCATAGTGGGCCACGGCTTCAATCCCTCCGGAATTGACGAGGCCTGGATCGCCCGCGTGCCGGAGCCAGCGACGCTTGAAACGACCCTCGTGTTCGTGCTTTGCGTTACCGCGATTGCCGTCCACCGCGGAAGCCAAGTTCGCCGAAGCAACGAACCAATCCGTCAGTAACGACAACAGCAACTAATTGCTGGAATTCGGGAATTTTAGGGGCGCTTGCCAGCCCCCGCAATCCAGGCCTTTCCGGTAAGCCGGCCGTCGGTTTCCCCATCGACCGGCAGCCAACGGGACTTCTGCCGCATCAACTGCGCCGGATTCTGCGCCATTTTCGACGCCACCCCTCGTTTTTTCCGAAGAACACCGGTGGTGTTCGATTCCTGTGCGGGACTAATTTCGACGGCTCCCGTCGTTCTGTTACATGAAGAAACATACGGCGAGCCACCTACGACGGGCGCGCCGCCAGCGAACTAATACTTCCGCCGACGCAGCGCGGAATTGCCAAGAGAATGCCGCCTGACCAATGCAGGTTGGCCAGGCGGCCGCAACTGTCGCGATGATCCCTCATCGCGATCGACGATTGCGTTTGGTCGTGGCCAGTTCCTCGCAGATCATGGAATTAAAAACTTGGTCGACGGCTGAGAGACTCGCCGTTCGCTGGTCGAGTACGGTGGACGCGTTGACGCCTACCGTTCCAGCAAATTCAATTTCCATCGCCTGGAAAGCGCGATCCGCCAGCGCCGGCCGATCGGCGATGCCTTGCCGGTTGCTGTTGGCAACTCCCAGGTTATTACGCACTGCATTCAGGTCCGCCAGATCGACTGCTCCGTCTCTGTTCGCGTCGCCAAGGACATTGCCGGTCTCACCAAAGTGATTGCGGACGTTGTTCAGGTCCGCGAGGTCAACCTGGCCGTCGAAGTTGGTGTCGCCCGTGACTTGCATTGCCAGATAGGCGACCGATTGGCCAAAGACTCCCTTGCTACTGCCGTCGCGTCCTTCGGCCGTCCAGATCAATGTTGCTTGCCCCAGCGGACCGAGGCCGAGCGCCGGCGCAGTCTGATCCGCCGCGCTCCACAGGGGCGAGTGGATTTCGGCGCCAAAGGGCACGCCGGTATTCGCGACTTCGCGCAGCACGACTTGCGGAGACGTCGCACCAACACTGTTGTCCATCCAGGCGATCAACGCGTTCCCGTCGCTGTCGACGGTCAGAGCACTGAAGCGTTGATCGCCGGTGGTCGTCGTATTGACTTGGGCGGGAGCAGATAGCGGAACCCCTTGCACGCTGAATCGTCGAACAACGACGTCCCAGCCACCGCCAGCGGCAGACTCGACCGACCATGTCGCGAGCAAGCTGCCGTCGGCCGCTGTGGCGATTCTCGGCCAGCGATTCATCGCGTCGGCTGTTTCGCTGACTAAAAACTCGTCGCCCATTTGTGCCCCCTCGGCGCTGAAATGCTGCGCGCGAATCTCCGACCTACCTGCGCGATCGTCAGTCCAAGCCACATAGAAGGACTCGCCCAACACGCTTGACGAAACAACCGGGTCGAATTGATTGCCGACCGTTGTTGAATTGACGAGAAACTCATCGCTCAGGGGCACTCCGTCCCCAAAAAAACGCCTCGCTTTGATGCCGTTGAAATCGTCGTCCCCCAGCAAATCAGCCCAGGTCACGACAAATTCGCCGTCCGCGGTAAAGGCGACTGCCGGCGTGCGTTGGTGATAGGCTTCCGTCTGGTTCACTTGAAACACTCCACCGCTGGGCTGACCGCCTGGATCGAAATACCGTCCAAAGACGCCTTGTCCGCTGCCGTCGAGATGCTCGTAGGCGGTCCAGACAATCACGGCTTCCCCGCCCGCCCCTACGGCGACCGAGGAGTAGCGGGCCTTGCCGAGAGGTTCGTTCACGCGGATTTCGCTCTCCCGCGGTTCTCCCGAGGCCCAGAATCGACGCATGTAAACGGCTTCCGCTCCTGCCTGGCCGGCGCTGGTCCAAGTGGCAATGAAATTGCCTTCGGCATCAGCGGCCACGGCCTGCGGCGATTCGGGCCAAGTACGCTGGCTGCCGGCCGTGAACTGGTTGACCGGAAAAACATCGCCGAGCGGGGACACCGACGGTAACGCGCGCAGTTCGAGCGATTCAATCAACAGGCGACGCATGGAAGGTACTCTTGGTAAAGTTGGAATGCGCAGGGACGAACGCTTTCAGGTCTTCAGTTCGTCGCGCTCTAGCACGCGAAAAGGCTTGGCGTGAATTCGCCTTAGAAAGGCCGACGTTGACTGAATGGGCCGCCGGGATCATTTATCCCGGCGGCCATTGGCCGGTGACCAGGCATCAGAACTGCAGAAGCTTCAAGAGAAACCCGTCGCTGCCTCCCGTGCTGGTCAGTGTACTAATCGAGTCAGCATCGGGATTGAAATCGACGGTGTTGTAAAAGTACCCCGCGACATGCACGTTTCCGCCGCCGTCGACCGCGATGCCTCGGGCCCAATCATTCCCTGTCCCGCCGACGGAAACCGCCCATTGGTACGCGCCCGTGGCGCTGAACTTGGTCACAAAGACGTCCGTGCCTCCGTTGCTCGTCATCACGTTGGTTCCGGCGCCCGGGTCGAAGTCCGTCGTGCGGTTGAAAATGCCCGTGGCAAAGACGTTACCGGCCGAGTCCAGGGCAAGACCCATGACGCCGCCCCCTCCTTCAACGCCGCTCCCGACTTGTTGCGCCCATACCAAGGCGCCTGCCGAGTTGAGCTTGGTGATGAATCCGGGGCCGGAGTACGCGCCGGAACCGCCCGGTGGGAATACCCACGTGGGCAAAACGTACGTTCCATTGCCTGGCTTGAAGTCGACGGAACCGTAATAGGAACCACCGACAATGATATTGTTGGCGCCGTCGACGAGGAGGTCGTTGCACTTGCTGTACGACGCGGACGTCTGGCTGGCAAACGTGCTGACCCAGCCGTAGTTGCCGGCCGCGGTCAACTTGAGCACGAAACCGTTGTCGTTAGCTCCGGCATTGACGTTTTGCGTGCCAGCGCCTGGGTCGAAGTCCACTTTCCCGCTAAATCCTCCGCCCACGTAGACATTGCCGGCGGCGTCGGTGTCAATTCCGTTGCCAACGGCATCGGCCCCGCTAGCGCCGCTGATTTGCTTGGCCCAGAGTGGCGTGCCACTGGCGCTGAATTTTTCGACCTGAAGCTTGGTGGATGTACTCCCTGCGGTGTACACGTTGCCGGCGCCGTCGACGGTGATTCCATTGACGATCTCCGCGTCGGCGGCTCCCCAGCGGTTGGCCCAGAGCACGGTCCCATCCGAGCCGACCTTGGCGACGAACCCGTCCTTGGCGGCGCCGCTCGTCAGGGTGAACGCGCCGAAACTGATCGTCCCCGTGAAATCGCCGCCGAGATAGAAGTTGCCGCTCGTGTCGGTCGTCACCGTCCGAGCGACACCACTGGCGCCGGCCGCGCCCAGCATCTGATTGGCCCACAACAACGCGCCGTCGGGCGCATATTTGGCGAAGTAGATGTCGTTCGTGCCGCCGGCCGTGAGCATGTCAGTGTCGCCGACGTGCGCGGCGGCGCGGTCGAAGTCCACCGTACCGGAAAAGAAACCGGACATGATCGTGTTTCCCGCCTGGTCGGCGGCAAAGTCCTGCGCGGCGACATCGATTGCGGCAGCCCCGCCGAACGAAGCCGAAAGCACCGTCCGGTCCTCCATCCGCTCGAAGCCGAGTCGGTGTACGCGGCGACCGGCCCTTCGTAGTGGCGTGGTCGCCTGCGGATTGCCGAACAGGCGATGGGCGTAGCGGGACCAGACAGACGTGGAGGCACGCATGGATTACTCCTGGCGGCCTGCGTAAAATGAAAACGCCTATCGCAGCGCGCAGACCGTGCGCCGCGGGACGTACTGGCCGGTGAGCAGTCTGGTTAGCGCCGCTCGCTCACCGGCCGGGTTTTTTTGAGAACTTAAGGTTGGGAAGTCGGTGGTGGGGAATCTGTGGACTCCACCGGCTTGGCGCGACTGGCCTCCAACGCTTGTCGCCACTTGGCCGCCTCGTCCGGCTTGTCCCACTCGGTGTAAAGCTCGATAAGGCGCTCCAGCGTCTCATTCACGCGCGCCTTCATCCAGTCGTCTCGCTCCTCGACTCTCGTGTTGAGGTCCGCAAACGCCGTTTTCAGCAGCGACTCCGCCTCCAATAACTTTTGTTCGGCGGCGCCGGGATTGGTTTGCTTCAGCCCGTGCGCTTGACCTGTCAATGCGCCCGAGAGCTCCGACATACGAACGAACGTGTCCGAGTTGTAATCTTGCTGTCTTTCGGCCTCGTTCAGAGACTCGCGCAGCAGTTGTTCCGCTTCGTCGTACTTCTGCTGGCCGAGTAAGGCCAAGCCGACGTATTCCATCGTCCGCAGTGTACTGCTATGGGTCAGACCCTTCGTCGTGCGCATCAATTCTAGACTCTCGCGCAGCAGCGTTTCCGCTTCGTCGTAGCGTTGCCGAACGAGCAAGGCAAAGCCGAGGTCGGTCATCAGCTCAGTATCGAGCGCGAGGGCGGCAGGCTGCGACTCCAGCATCGGCTTGGCGAGCGCAATGTAACGGTCCATGTCCTGCGCCGCGTCGACCTCCATGCCGATGTACTTGTGGAAATAGTATCGCCATTCGAAGGCGTACAACCGCGCGGAGTCGCTGGCGGCGAAGATGACGGCCGCCGAATAGTCAGCCTCCGCTTCTTTTAGGCGACCGAGCTGTCGAGCGAAGCGGCCGCAGGTGATAAACGATTCAACTTGTCCCCCAGTGAGAGCGGTGCGCTCCGAGCCCAAGACCTGATCGGCGAGCGCCAGCATACTGTCCGCATCCCGCCGAGCGTCGTCTGTCCGGCCGATCGACTGATAGAAAGTGCCCCGTCCCGCGTAACGACTCAGCCGAACATCGTCAGAAGGAGCCTCCTTGATAGCCGCCGTATAGTCCGCTTCCGCGTCCTCCATTCGACCGAGTGCTTGGTTGCACTCGCCATGATTCCAGAGAGAGTAACTATCATGCGGACGCACGGCGAGGCAGGCTGTAAAGTACCCGATCGCCTCGGATTCTTGGTTGTTTTGTTCCAGACAGAGACCGAGAAAGAATAGTGATGGGTAGTGATCCGGCTGCAGTCGAAACGCCGCCCGAAATAAACGTTTCGCTTCTTGATTGTCTCCCTCTTCTTTAGCCCTACGTCCAGTGAGAAAACAATCCAAGGCGGTCTTGGCCGTAGCGGTCCGAAAATGTTCGTCGTCCTGCTTTGCCGCCTGTTCGTCCTTCAATTGCCGGTGGGCTTGTCCGCGCACGAGCCAGAAAGCTTTCGTCGGCTCGTGGAACAAGCGAGCTTGGTCGAGAATGGCAAGAGCTTCTTGGGGTTCCTTCGACACTAATTGAGCAACGGAATAGTAGGCCAGCGACAACAATGTGCTGTAGGCGTTCTCCTGCACGCTCTCCTTTTGCATGGGTGACAGGTAGGACGCGTTGAGACGATTGATCCATTTCGGATCGTTGGCGACGCCATACACGGCGAGAGCCTCGCGCGCAAATTGATTGGTATGGTATGTACCGTCGTTTGTGCGGGCCAGCGCCATGAAATTGCCGAACCGCACCAGTTCCGCCTTGCGGGCGTCCAGCTCCGCCGCGAGTTCATCCACCTCGGCGGCCGTTGTCGAGAGGGCGGAACGATGTTTGCCGAGCCGGGCTCGGGCTTCGACTAGGCTCAGCCCGGCGAGGGGCAAGTCGCCGGCTTCGATGGCAGTTCGCGCCGACGCCATTGACAGGCCTACTTGCCCGACGATTTGCCGTTGGGCTGAAACCCGTTGCGCGTACATCGCGACGCCGAGGACTGTGACCGCGGCGATCATGAGTGACGTCAATGTCACCGCTGTGACATGACGTCGTGCGGTCTTGCGCATTCGCTTGAAGAGTGAGGGCCGCTTGGCCTTGACCGGCTTATGTTCCAAGAACCTCCGCAGATCTTCCGCCACTTCCCGCGCCGTGGCATACCGATCATCTGGATTCTTCTCCATCGCCTTTAAGACGATGGTTTCCAACTCCTCCGGAATCGCGCGGTCCAGCTTGCGCGGCGTGGTCGGTTCATCAAACGCGATTTGGCGCAAAGTTGCTTCGCGGTCCGGGCCGGGAAACGCAGGTTGCAAGGTCAACAACTCATACAGCGTCACACCCAGCGAATAGATGTCGGTCCGGTGATCGACGGTGATGCGTTTCGCGAGCGCTTGTTCCGGGCTCATATAGCGGAGCGTGCCGACCAGGTCGCCGGTCATCGTCATGCTGGCGCCGCCTTGGTTGCGGGCGAGGCCGAAGTCCGTGATCCAAAGTTTGCCGCGCTCGTCGAGCATCAGATTCGACGGCTTGATATCGCGATGCACGATGCCCATCTGGTGCGCATGATCGAGCGCCTCGGCAGCCTGAATGCCAATCTCAGCGATGCGGCGAAAGCGTTCCTTCGGCGTAATGCTGTTGACGGTGCTGAGCGCGGCTTGGAGAGCTGGGGAAGTTTCGGCAGAACTCGATACACGGGATTCGGAATTCGGAATTGACTCATCCGAAGTGACGTCCAACTCACCGCTTCCAACTTCCGCGTTCCGCGTTCCGACTTTTCCCTTCCGGCTCGTCGCCTCGGGCTCTTGGCTCCATTTCTTGGCCTCTACGACTTCCGCCAAGGTCACTCCCTCCACGAACCGCATCGCATAAAAATGAATGCTCCGCTCGCAACCGATGCCGTAAACTTCAACGATGTTCGGGTGATCCAGATGCGCGGCCGCCATCGCTTCGTTCTTGAACCGCTGCAAATGACGAGGATCGAGCACGGCGGCGAACGGCAGAATCTTCAGCGCCACGCGGCGCGAAAGGGAAAGTTGTTCGGCTTCGTAAACCACGCCCATTCCGCCGCGGCCCGCCTCGCGCAGGATGCGGAAGTCGCCGATCGTTTCATTCCGTTTTTCGTCATCTCGACCGAAGACGAACTCGTGATCCACTGAATCGGTCGCCGCGTGAACGCCGGCGAGGGCAGGGAGGATCATCCGCAACACTGACGCCAACATCGGGTGCTGTAAAACATACCCTTCAATGCTAGGCTGCTCGCCTCGTCGCATTGCGTCCAGGAAGCGATCGGTCACTTCAGCCAGTGCTGACTCCACTGAAGGCGCTGTGAGTTGTTGGTCGTGGTTCATGTGCTGCTGGCCCCCATGCCTAGTTCAAGTAGGAGTTGGTGCAGCCGCAGGAGTGCCCGGCCGTGCCTTTTCTTGGCCGCTTCCGGCGAGATGCCGAAGAGAAAGCCGATTTCTTCATACGACGCCGCTTCAAAGGTGCGCATCAACAAAACCTCCCGATCGCGACTTGCCAGCCGAGCGATCGCTTCGCGCACCTTCTGAACCGTTTCTTGCCTTACTAGCGCATAGCTGGGCGATGACTCCGCGGGGACCAGGCTTGCGGCCAATGCCAACGACGAATGCTCTGGCAGTGGAAGTTCGCGGAGCACGCTGCGCCGTCCGGTCCCTCGTTCCCGCCGACGAATCATCAGCAGTCGTTCATATGCGGTTCGGCGCAGCCATACAGGAAACGGCATTGGTCGTCGCCGCAGATAATCGTCCATGCGCCTGGTCGCCTCGAATTGCGTTTCCTGAACAACATCCGACGGGTCGACCCGGGCGCGAAGCGCCGCGTCGAGCCGCAGGCCCACAAACCGGAGCAGTTCGGGCCGATGCCGAGCCAGGAGCCGGTCAATCGCCGTGCGGTCGCCGTCAGCAACGGCATTTAGCAGCCGTCCCGTCTCGGTGGATTCGAGCGAATTCTGTGTCACGTTAGTTTCTCCCCAAGTTATTCCTGCAATGCCCGAGATTTCGGGACAGGCTGACGCGAAAAATCTCGTCAGAATCCGGGAATACCTGGCAAGACAGTAGACTCGTCCTAGCTTGCCAGGCCAACTGTTGGTATCGCCGCGCACCGGATAGAGATACGCAAGGACGTATGTACCACCCAAGTGAGGGTGGAGAGGCGCGCGACGCATCACGTCCCGCGGGCAGCGATCTGCTTACCCCTCGATCGCATCATGGCCAAGGATGCCGCCTTGATTGCCTCGGGCACCGGCGGCCAAGACTCGACGACAGCGGCCAAATTGGGGTCCGTCGAAGTGTCGCATGCGCCGGATTCTGCGCCACCTACACGCGGAAGGCCCGCATTTTGCGGGAAATGCGCAGAGTGTTCAATTCCTTAAACCCGTATTTCCCAGATGACTTCCCCGTAGTGGCACGCGATTTGCGCCAAACCCCTGAACAACAGGGGTATATCGCAC
>ENA-ORBV01012558-ORBV01012558.1-microbial-mat-metagenome-genome-assembly--contig:-NODE-12558-length-13044-cov-3.737719_pt1 | contig 13044 bp, 10 predicted proteins | sample MGYA00237777_ERZ505514 | MGnify/ENA primary metagenome ERZ505514 (study PRJEB26160, sample SAMN06269048) | microbial mat metagenome | isolation source: Oligotrophic lake microbial mat | place...
GGTCATTGCGGCCCCCGGAAGCCTTGCTTCGGCATTGGCCGCGAAGGCCGCGACGACAACCATCCCGGTCGTGTTCGAGACCGGCGCGGATCCGATCGCAGCGGGGCTGGTCACGAACCTCCACCGGCCCGGCGGCAATGTCACCGGCGTCACCTCGCTCAACGCCGAGGTCGGCCCCAAGCGGCTGGAATTGCTGCGCGAACTCGTGCCGTCGGCAAAAAGCGTGGCGGTGCTGGTCAATCCCACCAATCCGCGTAACACCGAGGCGACGGTGGCCAGCATGACGACGGCCGCCCGGGCGCTCGGCCTCGAACTGCGCATCCTGAACGCGAGCCGCGAGGAGGATTTCGAACCCGCCTTCGCCGCCGCCAGGCGCGCCGACATGCTGACCATCGCCAACGAGACTTTCTTCAATCGGCCTGTGCAGCTCGCTGCCCTCAGCCTGAAGCATGCCGTGCCGACGGCGCACCAGTCGCGCGAGTTCGCGCTGGCCGGCGGCCTCATGAGTTATGGTGGCATCGTCGCCCAGTCGCATCGCCAGGCTGGTATATATGTCGGGCGCGTGCTGAAAGGGGAGAGACCCGCCGACCTGCCGGTGCAGCAGGCAACGAAAGTCGAGTTCCTGATCAATACGCGTACCGCCAAGGTGTTGGGACTGACCGTTCCGATTTCCCTGCTCTCTCGTGCCGACGAGGTGATCGAATGAAGCGGCGCCAATTGACGGTATTCCTGGTGGCGGGCCTGGTGCCGGCCGCAAGCCTTGCCCAGACGGCCGCGCCGCGCCGCATCGGCGTGCTGATCGACGGATCGGCGCCGCATCTGCTGCCGGGCGCGCTGCAGCGCGACCTCGCGGCGCTCGGCTTCACCGAGGGCCGCGACATCGTCTTCGACGTACGCTACGCCGACGGCCAGCGCGACCGGGCGAACCAACTGGCGGCGGAACTGGTCCGCGGCAGCGCCGACATCATCGTCGCGCACTTCACGCCGGCCGTGCGGGCGGCGATGGAAGCGACCCGCACCATCCCCATCATCATGGCGCCGGCCGGCGCCCCAGTCGAAACCGGCCTGGTCGCCAGCCTCAGCAAGCCCGGCGGCAATGTCACCGGCGTCACCAACATGGCCGCGGAACTGGGCGGACGCCGACTGCAGCTCCTGAAGGATATGCTGCCCGCCCTCGACTGCGTCGCCGTGCTGGCCTCGACGCAGGATCCGTTCACCAAGCCCTTCCTCTCCTACATGCAGGAGGCGGCGAAGGGCGGCGGCCTGCGCCTCGAACCGGCGATGGCCGAGGGACCGGCCGACTTCGAGCGCGCCTTCGCCGCCATGGTCGCCGCCGGCGCCGGCGCGGTCGTCATCCAGGGCGTGTTCAACACGCAGCGCGCCCGCATCCTCGACCTCGTCGCCCGCCATCGCCTGCCCACCATGTGGTTCGACCGCCAGGCCGTGCTCGCCGGCGGCCTCGTTTCGCTGTCGGCCAACACCGCCGATATCCACAAGCGGGCAGCCTCGATGACCGCCAAGGTGTTGAAGGGCGCCAAGCCGGCCGACCTGCCGGTCGAACAACCGTCCGTCTTCGAATTGGTCGTCAACCTGACGGCGGCGCGCGCGATGCAGCTTTCCGTGCCACAAGCGGTGTTGACCCAAGCCGACGAGATCCTCGAATGAACCCCCGAATGAACCGGCGTCACATCCTGGCCGCTGGTCTCGCGGCCCCCTTTCTGGGCGCCGGCCGCGCCTTTGCCGCCGAGCGCCTGATCGGCTGGATCTCGCCCGAGTCGGCGCAGGCCACGGCGCCCTTCTTCAATGCCCTGAAGGCCGGCCTCACCGCGGCGCTGCCGGCGTGCGGCGAGCCGGTTCGATTCCTCGAGCGCTACGACGTGAACACGCCGGCGCTGGCCGCCGCCCAGGTCGCCGAGCTTCAGCAGATGGGCGCGCGCCTGATCGTTGCCCAGGGCGCCGCCACCGTGACGGTGGTCGCGGCCAAGCCCGCCGTCCCGGTCGTGTTCGGCTTCAGCGGCGATCCTGTCGTCGCCGGGATCGCGCAGTCGCTGTCGCGACCGGGCGGCAATGCGACCGGCCTCAGCTTCATGTCGGTCGAGCTCAACCCCAAGCGCATCGACTTCCTGCGCACCGCCGTGCCCGGCTGCCGCAGGATCGCGCTGCTGTCGAACGCACGCCATGCCGGCGAGGAAAAGGAGATTGCCGCCTGCCAGTCGGCCGTCCAGCCGCTGGGCATAGAGCTCACCCCCTATCGCTCGCAGAACGCCGGCGAAATTCGCGCCGCGCTCACCCAGGCGCTCGACGGCGGCGCCCAGGCCATCATCATGCTGCCCAGCTCCAGCATGGTGCAGCTCGCGCCCACGGCTGCCGTCGACTGCATCGCCCGCAAGGTGCCGCTGGTCTCCGGCTGGGCCACCATCGCGCGCGCCGGCGCGCTCTTCACCTACGGCCCCAACCTGCAGGAAGCTTATAAGCGCCTGGCGCTCTATGTCGTACGCGTGATGGGCGGCGCGGCACCAGGCAGCCTGCCGATTGAGCAGCCCACGGCGTTCGAGCTGGTGATCAACCAGAAGACGGCGGCAGCGCTCGGCATCGTCTTGCCACCGGCCCTGCTCGCCCAGGCGGACGAGATCATCGAATGAGGCGACGACTTCTCCTGGCCGCAGGCGCGATGGCGGCGGCGACGCCGGTCGGTGTGCGCGCGCAAGGCGGCAAGGTCTTCCGCGTCGGCGTGCTGACGGGGGGTCAGCGCGAGCCTTTCTGGTCGATCTTCCGCAATACGCTGAAGGACCTGGGCTACGTCGAAGGCACCAATATCAAGTTCGAATATCGCTCGTCCGAGTACGTGCCGGAGCGGCTCGATGCGCTGGCTGCCGAGCTGGTGGCCCTCAATGTCGATGTCCTGGTGGCGGTCCAGACACCGGCGGCGCTCGCCGCCAAGAAGGCGACGCGGACCATCCCGGTCCTGCTGGCCGGCGTCGGCGACGCGGTGGCGACCGGCCTGGTCACCAGCCTGGCGCGGCCCGAGGCCAACCTGACGGGCGTCTCGACGGCGACGGCCGAGCTCGCCGGCAAGAGCGTCGAGCTCCTGAAGGAGATCCTGCCGGCGGCGCGCCGCATCGCCGCCATCGCCAACGCGCCCGACCCGTTCCACAAGCCGTTTCTCGAGCAGCTCGAGAAGGCCGCGAGCCAGGGTGGCGTCGCCATCGAGCGCGTGATGATCGAGCGCGAGGCCGATCTCGAGCCCGCCTTCGCGCGGCTGGGCGGCGGCGCTGTCGATGCCGTCATCGTGCAACCGAGCCTTTCCCCCGCCCTCACGGCCGCGCTCGCGCTCAAGCACCGCCTGCCCTCGGCCGCGGCGTCGCGACGCTTCACCGACGCGGGCGGCCTGCTGGCCTACGCCGCCGACATCCAGCACCTCTATCGCGACTCCGCCGTCTATCTCGACAAGATCCTCAAGGGCGCAAAGCCCGGCGACCTGCCGGTGCAGGGTCCGATCCAGATCGAGCTGGTAATCAACCTCAAGACGGCGAAGGTTCTGGGCGTCACCGTGCCACAATCCATCCTGATCCGTGCCGACGAGGTGATCGAGTGAGGCGACGTTTCCTCCTGTCGGCGCCCGCCATCCTCGCGGCTTTGCCTGCGCGTGCGCAGGCACCGCGCCGGCCGGTCATCGGCGTGCTGATGGCGCGCGACGAGCACTACAGCCCGGACCTGCTGCGCGCCGGCATGCAAGAGCGCGGCTGGGCCGAGGGGTCCTATTCGCTGCTGACGCGTTCGACCGGTGGCTCGATCGACGGCCTTCAGGTGCTCGCCGCGGAGTTGGTCGCGGCCAAGGTCGACGCCATCGTCGCCCTGCAAACGCCGGCGGCCCTTGCCGCCAAGCGCGCGACGCAGACCATCCCGATCGTCATTTCGTCCGGTGACCCCGTCGGCGCGGGCATCGTCGACAGCCTGTCGCGTCCCGGCGGCAATATCACGGGCGTCGACGGCGCCTCCGCCGCGCTGGGCGCCAAGCGGGTCGAACTCCTGCGCGAGATCGTGCCGTCGATGAAGCGTATCGCCGTGCTGCTCAACCCCGCGGACCCGTTCAACAAGCCGTTCCTGGCGCAGGTCCAAGCCTCCGCCGCCACGCTGGCCCTAGAGGTCGAGCCAATCGCGGCCACGATCGGCGACCTCGAACCGGCTTTTGTCCAGATCCAGGCACGCCAGGCCGACACCGTCATCGCGCAGCCCAGCCTGCCGCTCGCCTCCATCGCCGCACGGCTGCGCGCGATGCGGCTGCCGTCGGTCTCGGCGAGCCGCTTCTACGTCGAGTCCGGCGGCCTCATGGCGATCGGCGGCAACCTCGCCGAAGTCAATCGTCTGATGGCGTTTTGCCTGACGCAGGTACTGAAGGGCACGCCGCCGCGCGATATCCCGGTGATGCAGCCGACGCAGTTTGAGCTGTTCCTGAATCTCGCCACGGCCAAGGCGCTCGGCTTGTCGTTGCCGCCGGGCCTGGTCCAGCGCGCCGACGAGGTGATCGAGTGAGGCGGTGTTTAGATGTCACTGCGCGGGCTTTCCTCATCCTGATGGCCTGCTCGGTAGCCGTTTGCGCTCAGCAATCCGGATCTCTTCGCCGTGTCGGATTTCTTTGGATCGGAACGCCGGACGGTGCCCCGTCGCCCAGCCTGGCGCCCTTTCTCGAGGGTATGCGCGAGCGCGGCTATGTGGAGGGCAGGAACCTCGTCATCGACGCCCGCGACGGTCGCGGGGATCCGGCGCGGATGGGCGCCGAGGCGGCGGCACTCGCCGCGTCGGGTGTCGAGGTCATCGTGACCCAGGGCGGCGGGCCGACGGCGGTCGCCAAGCAGGCGACGAGCCGTGTTCCGATCGTCTTCGGCGCCGCCGGCGATCCGGTTGGGCGCGGGCTGGTTGCGAGCCTGGCGCGGCCGGGCGGCAACGTGACGGGGCGCGTCATCGATCTGGGGTGGAGCAAGGCCTACGAGCTTTTGCGGGAGGCGGCGCCCGCCTTGCGCCGCGTCGGTCTCCTCTATTATTCGCAGACCTCTCCGGAGAGCTATCTTCCGGTCTTCCTGGCCGAGCGCAAGGCGGCGGCAGCGGCGCTCGGCTTCGAGTTGGCGCTCTTGCCTGTCAGCTCCGTCGACGACGTCGAACCGGCGCTGGCAGGATTCGCGAAGGACGGCGGACAGGCCCTGATCGTCAACGGCGACCCGGTCCTGATGACGGGGCGAGGGGTCATTCTCCCACTGGCGCTCCGGTACCGGCTGGCTTCCGTGTGCACCGATCTCCGTTTCCCCCGGGCCGGATGCCTGCTGACGTATGGCGACGACGTGAGCGACAGCTTTCGGCAGTCCGCGGGGATCGTCGATAGAATTCTGAAGGGCGCCAAGCCCGCCGATCTGCCGATCGAGCAACCGACCAAGTTCACGCTCGTCATCAACGCAAAGACGGCGAATGCGCTGGGCATCACGATCCCGCCGTCGATCCTCGCCCGCGCCGACGAGGTGATCGAGTGAGGCGTCGGCACCTGCTGGTCTCGGCCGCTGTCCTGCCTTTTCCGGCGCGGGCCCAGGGGGCTTTTTGACCGGCGACCGGGTGGTGAGGCGACTGGCAGCGATCCTTGCGGCGGATGTCGCGGGCTACTCGCGCCTGATGGGCCGCGATGAGAATGGTACGCTCTCACGTTTGAGAGCTCACCGCACCGACCGTCTGGAGCCGACGCTTGCCCGGCACGGTGGCCGCCTGGTCAAGCTGACGGGCGATGGTGCCCTGATAGAGTTTCCCAGCGCCGTCGATGCCCTGGGCGCGGCCATCGAGTTCCAGCAAGCCATGGCCGAGGTCAACAGGGACCAGCCCGAGGAAACGGCCATCGTCTTCCGGATCGGCCTGCACCTTGGCGATCTCATCGTCGAAGGTGACGACCTGTATGGCGATGGCGTGAACGTGGCGGCGCGGCTGGAAGCGGAAGCGCCGCCCGGTGGCATTGTGATTTCGTACAGCGTGCGGGACGCCGTCGCGGGCAGGTTGAAGGCCACGTTCGACGATCTTGGCAGCCTTGCGCTCAAGAACATCGACCGACCCGTTCAGGGGTTTGGGGTGAACTGGGAAGCGGCGGATTGGCAGGTCAAGGCTCCATCAGCCATTGCGCCTCCAGTAGCACCACCACCGGCCACCGTTGTGCCACTTGCACTACCCGACAAGCCATCCATTGCCGTGCTGCCGTTCCAGAACATGTCGGGAGATCCCGACCAGGAATACTTCGCCGACGGTCTGGTCGAAGACATCATCACGGCGCTATCGAGCTTCAAGTCGTTGTTCGTGATCGCGCGCAATTCGTCCTTCACCTACAAGGGCAAGGCCGTTGATGTGAAGCAGGTCGGACGCGAACTGGGTGTGCGCTATGTGCTCGAAGGCAGCGTGCGCAAGGCCGGTGGCAAGGTCCGGATCACAGGGCAGCTGATCGACAGCGAAACCGGCGCTCACCTTTGGGCCCACCGGTTCGATGGTCCGCTCGACGATATATTCGAGCTTCAGGATCGGGTCACGGTCAGCGTCGTTGGGGCGATCGCGCCCAAACTCGATCAGGCGGAAACCGAGCGTGCCAAGCGAAAGCCGGTCGAGAATCTCGACGCCTATGACTGTTACCTCAGGGGCCGCGCCAAGACGCAGGAAGACAGTCGAGAGGCTCTCGAAGAAGCGCTCCGACTGTTCTACCGGGCCATCGAACTCGATCCAGGCTTCGCTGCGCCCTACGCCGGGGCCGGACATTGCTACGTGACCCGCAACGTCCAGGGTTGGGTACGGGACAGGGAGTGGGAGGTCGCCGAGACAAGGCGGCTGGCCTTACGTGCCTCTGCCCTCGGCGGAGATGACGCTCTGGCGCTTGCCCTTGCCGGCCAGGCCCTGGTCGTGGTCTGCCGTGAGTTCGACACGGGCGCGGCCCTGATCGACAAGGCGCTGGCGATCAACGCCAATCTGGCCGCCGGCTGGCAAAGACGAGGGCTGGTAAGCTTATGGCTGGGACAGCACGACGCGGCGCTGGAGCAGTTCGCACGCGCCTTGCGGCTCAGCCCGCTCGATCCCCTGCTTTTCCTGTCCGAAAGCTATATCGGGATGGTTCATCTGTTCCGCGGCCGCTACGACGAGGCCTTGAGCTGGACAGCCCGGGCACTCGCGCAGCGGCCGAATTTCGTGGTGGTGTTGCGGGCCGCGGCCGTGGCCAACGCCTTTGCCGGAAACATCGACGAAGCGCGGAAAATCGTGGCGAGAATTATCCAGATCAGTCCGACGGCGAGCATCTCCCATTACATGAGCATCAATATCTATCAGCGACCGGAGGACATCGAGCGAATGGTCGGCGGTCTGCGCCTCGCCGGGCTGCCCGAATGACTGCCCTCCGGCCCGCCGCTATCGTCTCGTGCCAACAGTGGACATTCAACATGATAGAGGACGCGAAGAAGCGCACTGTTTTTGAGTTCATCGGTTGGCGTGATAGCGTTTCGGCGATGTCCACCACGTCGAAAGTCTCAGACGGGTTCTTGCCTGCGCAACGACGCGCCTGCCAGGTGACCAAGTGAGGCGGCGGGGCCTGCTAAGCGCCGCTATGGCAATTGGGCCAGCCGCCTCCGCGTTCGCCCAGACAGGCGGCAGGCGCCGCAGGCTGGCGATCGTCAGCCCGGCCGAATCGGTCGCCATCATGGTCGAGAAGGGCGACAATCGCCACTACCGTGCGCTGTTCGAAGAGCTACGCCGGCTCGGCCATATCGAGGGCAGCACCCTCACGGTCGAGCGCTACGGACGTGAAAGCGGCGCGCCCAGTCCCTTGGCGCTGCAGCAGCAGGCTGTCCGTGCCGAGCCCGATGTCATCTATGCCATCGCTTTCGGTTCCTTTCTCAAGCAGGCGACGACGACGATTCCCATCGTGGCGCTGGTCGCCGACCCGGTGGCGCTCGGCCTGGCCGAGAGCCTGGCGCGGCCCGGCGGCAATATCACCGGCGTCAGCGTCGATGCCGGCTCCTCGATCCACAGCAAGCGACTGCAGTTGCTGCGCGAGGCTTTTCCGGCGCTCTCCAGCCTGGCCTACGTGACGTTCCGTCAGATCTGGCAGGCGGTGCAGGGGCCACCCATGATCGCCGCCACCGAAGCGGCCGGCATCCGCCTCGTCCCCAAGTTGCTCGACCTCCCGGTCAGCGAGAAGAGCTTTCAGGACGCGATCAGCGAGATGGCGCGCGACGGCGCCAACGCCGCGTTCTTCGGCGACAATCCCGCGGCCCTGGCCTATCGCTCGGCCATCGTGGCGGCGGTGGCCGAGACGCGCCTGCCTGCCATGTACACGTTTCCCGAAACGGTCGAGGCGGGCGGCCTGATGGCCTATTCCTTCGACCTGAAGGAACTGAACCTCTACGCAGCGCGCTCCATTGATGCCATCCTGCGCGGCACGCCGCCGGGCACGATCCCGTTCTACCAGGCCGCGACCTTCCTTCTGTCGGTCAACCTCAAGACCGCCGCCGCCCAGGGCATCGTCTTTCCGCAGTCGATCCTCGGCCGCGCCGACGAGGTGATCGAGTGAGGCGGCGGCACCTGCTGGTCTCGGCCGCTGTCCTGCCTTTTCCGGCGCGGGCCCAGCAGACCAGACGCGTCGCGGTCCTGACCGGACTTGCCGAGGCCGATCCGGTAACCAAGGCCAGGCTGGCCGGCTTTCGCGAAGGGATGGCGGCGCTCGGCTGGCGCGAAGGACAGACCCTCGTCATCGACGTGCGCTATGAGCCGAGCAGCGCCGAGCGGGCCCGCCGGCTGGCCGCGGAGCTCACGGCTCTCAAGCCCGACATCTTCCTGGCCCAGGGCGTGCCTTCCGTCGTTGCCATACGCGAGGTGAGCGTCGGTTTGCCGATCGTCTTCCTTGGCGTGGGCGATCCGGTCAGCGCCCGGCTGGTCGAGAGCCTCGTCCGGCCCGGCGGCCAGACCACCGGCTTCACGTCGACCGAACCCGCCTTCGGCGCCAAATGGATCGAGCTCCTGAAGGAAATTTCTCCCTCCACGCAGCGCCTGCTCGTCCTCACGCAGCAGAGCGCGGGCCTCTACCGGCCGAGTATCGAACAGGCCATGAAGCAGTTCGGCGTCGAGGTCTCCTTCGCCCAGGTCAACAGCGCGGCCGACATAGAGACCGTCCTCGACGGCTTCGCGGCCACGGCAGCCGGCGCGGGAGGCCTCATCCTGCCGACCGATATCTTCACCGCCAGCCATCGCCGGCAGATCATCGAACTCGCCGCACGCCATCGCCTGCCGCTGATCACCGGCAACCCGCCGTTCCCGCCCGATGGCGGCCTGATGTATTACGGCGCCGATTTCGTCGACCTCTATGTCCGTGCCGCAGGCTACGTCGATCGCATCCTGCGCGGTGCCCGGCCGGCCGATTTACCGGTCCAGCAGCCCGCCACTTTTCAGATGTCGATCAATCTCAAGACAGCCGCCGCCCTCGGGCTTGCCGTGCCGCCGACATTGCGTGCCCGCGCCGACGAGGAGGACGGTCGCCATGGGGGTCGATGCTACTCGCGCCGCCGGGCCGAAGTTGCAGTTCGAGACTGACGAGCGACTTTAGTCATTCTGCGAAAAAATCCGCGACCGGCCGCGCAAGTTGCCCCGGCTCCGAGCGTCAGACGGACGGACCGAGATGAGGATTGGCGGGAGGAGGAGCCGGGCGTCTGGACCAGTTCGACGGTTCGCGTCTGGAACCTTCCAAACAGGTGAGCGGCCCATGCCTCGGAGACCGACCCACCATCGGCCCGGCGTTCCGGCCCGACACGGAGCTGGAGCTCTACGGCGCGTCCGATGATCTGCGCGAGGTGTTCGCGCGGCAGATGATGCCGCCGAGCTTCCCGGTGCCGCTCGAGGCGATGGCGTCGCAGAAGAGCTTCCGCACGATCGCGAGCGGCGACACCTTGGCGAAGGGCCCGTTCGACGTGCGGACGCGCGCGCTGTGCCATCCGCAGGGATCGCTCGGCTATCGCATCGAGGTCGGTGGGAAGAGCTTCTGCTTCGCGACGGACGTGGAGCACAAGGCGGACGGGATCGACGAGGCGATCCTCGATCTCGCGCGCGACGTGGACCTGCTCGTGTACGACGCGCAGTACACGCCGGCCGAGTACGAGGGCAAGAACGGCCCGTCGCGAAAGGGGTGGGGCCACTCGACGTACGTGGCGGCCACCGAGATCGCGCGGGCAAGCGGAGCGAAGGCGCTGGCCTTGTTCCACCACGACCCGACCCACGGAGACGACGTGGTCGAGGCGATGGAGCGCGAGGCCAAGGCGCTGTTCACAGCTTCTTTTGCCGCGCGAGAAGGGACGACGATCCACCTGTGAACAGCGCGGCGCGGATGCTAGAGACGGACGTGGCTTCTCGAGACGACGCGATCCTCGGGGCGATCGGCGGGCTGGTCGGCAAGGAGATCGCGATCGGCGATCTGTTGCTCCGGCTCGTCGATCGCATCGCCGAGAGGATGTCCGCCGATCGCGGCACCATCTATCTGGTCGATCGCGCCAAGGGCGAGCTGTTCTCGAAGGCCGCGCATCTGCCGGAGCTGGACGAGATCCGTCTGGCGATCGGGCAGGGCGTCGCCGGCCACGTCGCGGCCACCGGCGACGTCGTCAACGTGCCGACCACCGGCGGCGAGATCCGCTTCTTTCCGGGCGTCGACGAGAAGACCAAGTACCGCACCGAGTCGATCCTCGCCGCGCCGATCCGCGATCGCGGCGGCATGATCATCGGCGTCGTCCAGCTCCTCAACCACAAAGGTGGGCGTTTTTCGGTCGAGGACGGCGCCACCTTGGTCGAGCTCGCGTCGCAAGCGGCGCTCGCGATCGAGGCCACCACGCTGTACCAGGAGCTGGCCTCTCCCCGGGGGAAAGACGCCGAATCGCTGCCTCTGACGGGGCGCTTCAACCTGATCGTCGGCGAGTCCGAGCCGCTGTTCGCCGCGTGCCGACTGACCGCCAAGGCGGCGGCGACCGAGGCGACCGTGCTGTTGCGCGGCGAGAGCGGCACCGGCAAGGAGCTCTTCGCGCGCGCGGTGCACGTGAACTCGGCGCGTCGCGAGGGGCCGTTCGTGAAGGTCGACTGCGCGGCGCTGCCCGCGACATTGATCGAGAACGAGCTCTTCGGCCACGAGCGCGGCGCGTACACCAGCGCGGAGGCGCGCTCGACCGGCAAGTTCGAGCTCGCCGCGAAGGGGACGATCTTCCTCGACGAGATCGGCGAGCTGCCTCTGGCGGTGCAAGGGAAGCTCCTGCGCGTGCTCCAGGATCGCGAGTTCGAGCGGATCGGCGGGGAAAAGCCGGTCAAGGCGGACGTGCGCGTGGTGGCGGCGACCAACCGCGATCTCGAGGCGATGGTCTCGCAGGGGACGTTCCGCGCGGACCTCTACTATCGCATCAAGGTCGTCGAGATCCGGCTGCCGTCCCTGCGCGATCGCGGCCCGCGCGACATCTCGCGGCTCGCGCGTCACTTCGTGACCGCCGCGGCGCGACGGCACGGGCGCATGGTGCCGTCGATCCCGGCGGCGACGATCTCGGCGCTGGTCGAGTACCCGTGGCCCGGCAACGTGCGCGAGCTCGAGAACTGCCTCGAGAGCGCGGTGGTGATCATGGACGGCGACGTCCTGTTGCCGGAGCACCTGCCGCTCGCGCGGGCGAAGGTGTCTGTGGCGCCGCAGGGTGCGCCGCCGGCGCGGGTGCGCACCCTGGCCGAGGTGGAGCGGGAGCATATTCTGGCGGTGCTGGCGCACTGCGATCAGAACCGGAGTGTGGCGGCGAAGCTGCTGGGGATCGGGCGCAATACGCTCGCGCGCAAGCTTCGCGAGTGATAGGCGGGGCGTACTCATGTCCCCGCGCTCGTCCAGGCTCGCTTCGTTCATCATTCTCGCGTTCCTTCCCGCCTGTTCCATGTGCGGCGGAGGTCCGACCGAGCCGCCCTCGCGTTACGTCGCGAAGGCTTCGGGCATGGTCATCGAGGTCCCCGACGTCGGCGCGCTCGTCGCTCGGCGCGCGGCGATCACGGCGAAGCTCGAGGGCATCGCGACCAAGGAGCAGATCGACGTCGCGATCGGTGAGCTCAAGCGCACCCTGACGTTCGATCCGACCACCGCCGAAGGGCTCGACGCGGCCGGGCTCCCGAAGAAGGGCGCGATGGCGATCGACGTCATCGATCAGGGCGCGAGCGCGCTGTTCATCATCCCGGTCGGCGACGCCAAGAAGCTCGACGCCACCATCAACGAGCTCGTGAAGTCGAAGGAGACCGTCGTCGAGACCAAGCAGGAGTCGTTCGAGGGCAGCGACATCACCTGCCACTACGGCCAGTTCGGGCCGGAAAAGATGCTGATCTCGGCGCACACGATCAAGAACGGCTACGCCTTCGTCGGCAACGGCAAGTCCGGGCTCGAGGCGGTCAAGGCCGCGCTTCCGCGCAAGAAGGAAGACAGCATCGCGACGCACGCCGAGTACGCGCCGCTCGTCGGCTCGCTGAACGGTCGCAAGCGCTTCGTTCAGCAGGCCGGGCTCGACGTCAGCTACGGGGCCATCCGGCTGTTCGCGATGGTCTCTGGCGCGCTCCTGTTCACGCGTCTCGCGGCCGGGAGCGAGCAGGTCGAAGAGAGCGGCGTCATCGGCGCGATCGCCGGCTTCGTGATCGCCGCGGCCATCATCGTTCCCATCGCCCTCGCGGCGAGCGGCATCGGCAGGGCCGGGCCTAGTGGACCGAGCCTCGGCGAGCACCTCACGTTCCTCGCTCCGCTCGCGTTCGGTCAGGTCTTTCTCAACCTGCTGATGCAGACCGACTTCATGCTTCTCAGCCGATTCCTCGGCGAAAAGGCCTCCGCGCTCGGCCAGAGCACCGACGCCGCAGACGGCCTCGTCGCGGCGTATCGCGGCGTTCAGCTCTTCTCGTTCTTGCCTTACCAGCTCTTGATTTCGATCACGTTCGTGCTCTTTCCAATGCTCGCTCGCGCGTACCTGTCTCTTATACACATCTCCGAGCCCACGAGACTAA
>ENA-ORBV01012559-ORBV01012559.1-microbial-mat-metagenome-genome-assembly--contig:-NODE-12559-length-13042-cov-3.870652_pt1 | contig 13042 bp, 12 predicted proteins | sample MGYA00237777_ERZ505514 | MGnify/ENA primary metagenome ERZ505514 (study PRJEB26160, sample SAMN06269048) | microbial mat metagenome | isolation source: Oligotrophic lake microbial mat | place...
TCAAGCAGAAGACGGCATACGAGATTCGCCTTAGTCTCGTGGGCTCGGAGATGTGTATAAGAGACAGGAAAATAGCATTATTCCCTATGTTCCATCTGGTGTTAATTTCAAACTTTCAAGCGTCAATTCCATTGACCCAGGACATAAGCATACCCGATCTTCACTAAGCGGAATTGATATTGCTGGGATGGAAACAGCTATCACAAAAATCCCATCTGTTACAAGATTGGCTTCAAACTTTGATAAAACAAGTGATGCAACAATGGCTACAGTTACGGGATTTACGAGAAATCTTGTCTCTGGCAGTAGCTATATGTTCAAAGCGTATCTATGGATGGAAGCTGGTGCAATTGGCGGAATTCAACTTGGAATAGCGGGGACTGCTTTATTCAGCGATTTGGCTTGGCATCTGCGCGTTGTAGGAGATGATAATTTAATCAAAACTGAAACTATCGCCGCAAACTTATCATCTACATTTACAAATACTGGAAGAACTACCTATTTTGCCGAGATATGGGGAACGATTGTATGCACCACATCTGGAACATTAACACTTCAATTTGCCCAAGCGGTTTCTAACGGGACTGTCTCCCGTGTTGCCGCAAGGTCATTTTTTGAATCAACACTACTATGATCATACCAGGATTTAGCGGAGGATTAGCCAAGTCGTTATATGAGGATTTGAGTTTGCAGACATACCAATCGGCGATTGATTTGGCAGTGTTTAATGATACCCGCATTCTGACCCCCGTTCTCCCAGCGTTTACTGATGTTGCTTTACCGACTCAATTCGGAACCCCTGGAGATTTAAGCGGAGTTAATTTTAGGAACTATATAAATGCATTGGGCGGAAACTACTTTTTAGGAACAGGTGTGGTTTCCTCAACGAACTATGTGATTTTATATTCTACCGGTACTTTAGATGCTTCTCCATCATGGACAAAGGCATACGGAGTGGCTGGGGCGGTTTCCTTTGGAGGTATCTGCGAATATAAGGGTTCAATTTACTTTGGCAATGGTAGTGCGTTAATTAAGCACACGCCTCCCTCAACAAATGCCACCGCAGGAACTTTGGCAAGCAGTGGCAAATTCGGCGACATCATAAGCCACAAAGGATTGGGTAGAGTTTTCTTCGCTCACGATACTGCGGGGGATGCAGTTTATAGCAAAGTCGGTTGGTATGATGGATCGACATTCACCGAAGGAGTTTTGACACTGGGAACTGGATTAAATATCACAAACCTCGACCAGTTGGGTAAGTTCGTTTTAATCGGAGTGAATCCAGTAAACAATTCGGCTAACTCATATATCATTGTATGGGACGGAAGCTCTTCGACCATAGAGGATATTATAGAAATAGGAGATAGAGGACTTCACGCTTTCAAAAATGAGGGAGGAACGATACTGGCATTGACCAACAATATCCCAACGACTGCAAGTAATTCAACCAAAAGAATTTATAGCGGTGGTGCGGGAGGACAAATGCAACTCAAAAAGGAGATATTTGTTAACACAGGAAGTACAGTATACTCTCCTCACGGAGTATCTGTAAGTGGAAACGGGCTTTATCTTGGATTGGATTCTGGCGGAATTTACAACTATAACTCCAAGGATTCTAGTATGCCAAAGTTCCTAAGCAACTTTAGAAACCTAAGTGTATCCGCACAGGCAGGTGGGAACGTGTCTATCAAATCACTAGTAGATACTGGCACAGCTATAGTGTGCAACTGGATAGACAGTACGTCTGGCATAGTTCATAAGATTTCAACTACGGGTGGAGTCCAAGCCACACCATTAACTGGCGTCTACGAATCAAACATCTTTGCTCTTAACGGTGGGCTTCCAGGCAAACTCAAGCGAATCATTCTAAACCACAAAGCCATTCCAGCTTCTTGCGGATTCACGGTTCAGCTAAAACAGTTCGGAAACTACACATGGGGAACAAGTGTTCCAACTCCTGAGATATACCAAGACCTCTTAACCCCAGAAGGTTCAGGTAGTTCAACAGGTAAAACCCAATCCACCGACAATGCTTTTATAACTGAAATCACAGGCAATGAGTTATTTAAGACCGCCCGTTACGCACAGGTTAAGATCAAGTTTGATGAGGCTTTCGGAACAGTTGCACCAAGTATCATCTTCCCCCTGCTTATCGAAACCGATTAAATCTGTTATAATTAAAACAATATGCCACAATTATTTGACCCAACATTTACACCAACTGCACCCCTGATTAACATTCCAGGACAGTCTTTGGCACAAACCAACACATCAGCCCAACTTCTAGCGGCAGGTGCTAATCCGTCAGCAATCACTCCTGAATCACTTACTAATACCAATCCATTAAACATCGTCGGTCCAACCATTCCCCAAGTTGATACTTCAGGACTGTCTTCGTTCCCCGAACTCACAATGGCACCTGAACAAAGGAGGGCTTCAAATTTAACCAATTCAACACAAGACCTGTATAATTCCTTAGTTCAAAAGCCAGCCGACCAATCGACCGCCAACACAACCTTTGGAGTAGACACCGCCCAAGCGAACATCAATGATTTAGGCGCTCAATTAACCCGTATCAAGAACGAAGCTGCTGCGATTCCCCTTCAGATGGACAAACGAATTGCAGAGACCGGAACGATACTGACAGCTGGCTATACCTCGGAAATGAATAAAAGATCAAGAGACAATGCCATTGAAGCTCTCGGAGTATCAACACTTCTAGCCGCCTCACAAGGACAACTAGCAAACGCTCAAAGAATGGCCGACAAGTCCGTAGCCGCTAAGTATGGCCCAATAGAGGCCCAGATCGCCGCCAACACCGCCAACCTAGAGCTTATCAGAAACGACCCAGCCTCAACGATTGCGGAGAAAAACCAAGCACAGAAATTGATTGATAACCAAAAACTTAAAGCCGAAAGAGTGGCCGAAGACAAAGTAAATGCCGCTGCTATTTGGAAAATTGCCACCGAAGCCGCCGCCGATAGTGCAAGCTTCATACCTAACGCAACTTACAGGACTGCTTCACAAGCCCTAGACGCTATCTCAAAAGCCTCGACCAAAGAGGAGGCATTAGTAGTCGCCATTCAGGCGGGGTTAATTAAAACAACCGTACCTAAAATCATCGGTACGGCCAAAACTGGGTATTTCACAGTTGATTCAAACGGTACAGTAACGCCACTGACAGGTGGAACGGGTGGTGGAACAGATGGTGGAGGACCAGCATTCAAGGGATTCACAGGTGATGAAACCGTGAGTATAAAAAATGACCTTGCTCAATACGGAATAGACAAAGTGCTAGAAGGGATAACTGATCCTAAACAAGTAGCAGCAATAACCGCCTTAGCAAAAAATGTTGAAACAACCGTAAGCAAGCTAACGAGATCGAGTATGTCTTCTTTATTTGGGATAAAAGACAATGATGACAAGAGTGGATTCCTCGGCTTCTTTGGAAAAGGCAAGACCAACAGGGGGAAGTTGGACGAACTGATGGTTTCGATTAAGCAATATCAAGATATTGGGTACTCTGATCAAGAGATACTCAAGTTAATGAAATAAAATGTATATCCCAGTTGCAAAACGAAAAGGGACTGGCTATACCCCAGTCGCTAATAGATTTTCTATCCAGACCACTGACACTGGACTTCTTACAAGTTTTCAAGCACCAAGAGTAGCCTTGCCATCAGCCAGAGAAGCAGAACCTATAACCGAGTTTCTTCCAAGAGCTTCAACAGCATTAGGAGGATTAGCGGGTGGATTCGCCAGAGAATTTGTAAGACAACCGGCCAGCATAGCACCCCTAATTACTGGAACAGAAGAAGTAGCCATCCCCGAAAGAAGAGTATTACCTGAAGGAACACCTCTAAGAACGAGGGCATTATTTGGAGTGTCGGATTTAACTGGAAAAGCTCAAAAGGTTTTATTCGGAGAAACACCCGTTCCAGGAGTTCCTAAAAGAATTGCTGAATTAGAACTTAAGGGCAAAGAATTTGGACTGGGTAAAGCGTCTTTTCCGTTAGCATTTGCTGGAATAGTAGGCGGAACAGCTTTAGATTTTACACCCTTTGGTGAAGCTAAAGACGCTCTTAGGATTGTGGTGAAAATAGGTAAGTTAGACGAGGCGGTTTCTTTCTTAAAAAAGATAGGAGTAGCTGATGACTTGGTTGAAAGCTATGCCCCGCTAATTGTAAAGGCAAAAACCACCGAGGATGCTGGTAATATTATTAAACGAATTGAGAACATAACTGCCACTACACGCCAAGCCCTCAAAACTGCCCCAGGTGAGGCGATAGCAGGGAAAGTAGACAATGCTACCGAAGCCATCGCTAAAGGTCTCACAGAGGAGCAGTATGTGAAGGGGCAGGGAGAACCTTTGTATCACGGAAGTGACCAACCAATAACAGAGTTCAAGAGTGCTAGACAATTAAGAAAGGAGTTGGGGGATGATTTCTCGCCGTCCAATGTAGGTGGAAATAGTGATTTTGTTTTTTTCACAGATAAAGAAAGTGCAAAAGGTTTTGCAAATGCAAGGTCTTTTAATGTTGAGGGTGGAAAGAGGAACCCAACCATCACAGAAGGATTTGTTGATGGTAAAATACTAGACTTCAATAAGTTTCCATTAGACGTGACTCCGCAGGAAGCAAGTCTTTTTACAAAGTTAGCCGATGAATTAGAGCAAGCATCAACAATGTTCGTTGATGGCAAGAGTAGAACTTCGGGTATAGGAGGCGCAGATGGCAGAATTATTGGAGAGTTGAGAACCACAGCAAGAAGGGCGGGGTCTGGAGAACCAAGTAGAATATCTATAAACTTTAATGACCTTGACCAAAGTCGAACATTTGCTTCGGTACTAGAAAAGAACAATATAGGTGGTTTTAAGTTTGGTGACAGAACTACAGTTGGAGGATTCGTGGATGCAGTTGCGGTTATTCCTAGTAAGGTCAAAACCACCTCCCAACTCCGTACAGAGTATCAGGCGGCTAAAGCCACTTCTCAAACCAATCTGGGAACAAAGAGTGTAGCAGAGACAGCACCCCAAAGAATCCCAACACAAATAGAACAGGAAGTATCCCAGAATGTCCCTCAAGCGACATCCCGATTATCACCGCAACAATTAGAATCAGAGGCCATTTCATATACCCCAACAGTATCACAACGCTCTAAAGTTGTCAATGCAGATGCACCAATCAAGGGATTGTCAGAGGAGGTATACGAAGCAAATAGCACTAGGTCAATTCAGAGTGGAAGCAGACTCAAGGCCATAGTAGATTCTATCCGGTCAGGCAAAAAGGATTTAGGGAAAGGTATGGATAAGCTACTCGGCACAATCTCAACCCGTCTAAAAAACATAGACCCCTCGCTTAAAATAGCGATAAGGAACTTTGAATTTAAGCTAGCAGGAAGTGTTCAAAAAGACCGAACAGCCATAGAGGGATGGCTCAAAGGAACTAGAAAGTTTGATTTGAAAGACTATGCCGATCTTGATTTGGCTCTTAAAAATGGCGATGCAACCAAGACCAGTAAACTGATTAAAAAGTACGGATTGGAGAAAGAGTTTGTCGAAGTAAGAAAAACTCTCGACGACCTGTATAAGAGGGCTGAAGAAGTCGGCTATGACATAGGGTACGAAAAAAACTATTTCCCTAGGATGGTAAAAGACTCGGAAGGGTTCTTAGAATATATAGGGAAGGGTGATGACTGGTCAATCATAGACGAAGCTATCAAGACCAAGGAAACCGAACTCGGAAGATATTTAATCGTAGATGAAAAAGCTAATCTGATAAACACAATGGTTCGAGGCTATGGAAATGGAAAGATAACTCTATCTGAAACGGGAGCCATGAAAGCCAGAAAGATTGATATTGTAGACAGCGAACTCAATCAATTTTACAGAGACTCTGTGGACTCACTTATCAAATATGTAGACAGCACGAACGACGCTATCGAAGCCCGCCGATTCTTCGGCAAAGGGAATAAGGCTGATCGATTTGCAAACGTAGATGACAGTATTGGAAGCTATATCCTAGACCTCGTAGCCAAAGGAAAGGTAAAGCCCAGTCAAGAAAAGGAACTAAGAGATATTCTACAAGCTCGCTTCGCTCCTAAGGGACCAGGTGAGGCAGTAGCTCTCTATAAAAACCTATCCTACATAGACACTATGGGTTCGGTTACTTCCGCCATTACTCAGTTGGGAGACTTAGCCTTTGCTATATACAAGGGCGGGCCAGTGGAAACAGTCAAGGCGTTTGGCCGTGCAGTGTTTGGCAAGTCTAAAATCACCAGGGCAGACATAGGTATTGAAAAGATTGCACAAGAGTTTGAGGGTGCAAGCCGTTCCTCACTAGCCGTGAATAAAGTATTCAAGTATATCGGATTAGAAAAAATGGACTCTCTCGGTAAGGAGACCGTAATCAACGCCGTGATTGGTAAGTATCAAAAGCTAGCAAACAACCCAACTAAGGATTTCATGAAAAAATTAGAAGCGGTCTTCGGGAACGATACAACCAAGATAATAGAAGATTTGAAAGCTGGCAAAACCACAGAAGATGTGAAGCTCTTGGCTTTTAATGAACTCTTGGATGTTCAACCAGTAGCCCTATCTGAAATGCCAGAACAATACCTCAAGGGCGGTAACGGTAGGATATTTTATATGCTCAAAACCTACACCATAAAGCTGTTTGACGTGTACAGGAACGAGGTATTCCAGCAGATGAAGAAAGACCCCAAGCAGGCCATAAAGAATATGCTCTACTTGTCGGGTACTTTGGTGGTCATGAATGCTACGGCCGATGAAATAAAAGACTTTATATTGAACAGGAAGACATCTCTAAAGGATCGGACGGTAGATAACATCTTGAAGCTGGCAGGATTCAGCAAGTTCACCATCTATAAAGCCAGACAGGAGGGAATAGGAAGTGCTGTTGCAAAAACCATTCTCCCTCCCTTTAAATTTATAGACTCTGCATATAAAGACATAGCTAGGGGGACTGAAGTATCCCAACTGGACACAATCCAGAGTATCCCATTTGGGGGGAAATTGTACTACTGGTGGTTTGGTAAAGGCAAAACGAATACAGACAAGAAGACAAAATCTAGTGGTGGCTTCCCAGGGTTGCCACAGTTGCCACAGTTACCAAAACTACCCCAACTTCCCAAACTACCAAGCTTACCTAATCCTTAAAGTGAACCCCAAGATACCCTCTTGGATGAAGTAGCCTTTTGTGCTATAATTACTCCGACGGGTGCTTAGTGTGCGTAGGGCGGATTCGTCCGACTATCCCTATCTGGGTGCAACTCCCAGCCCTGTCATTTTTTATGAATATAAAACTAAGCGTAATCATCGCAGATTATAAAGACAAGTATTCAATACCAACAATCCAATCTCTTTTAGATAATTCAGCATTAGGAGACGCTCTTGAAATAATTATGGTCATGGACGGGCAGTGGGCCGAGTTCAAACTCATCCACGACCCACGGGTAAGATACATCCACGTCGGCTCTAACGGGGGTATGCGACGCTCTTACAACACAGGAATCAGAATCGCACGAGGCGAGTTCTTTATGCGTCTTGATGAGCATTGTTCATTCGCTAAGGGCTACGATAAGGAACTAACTGATACTTGTAAGGAGAATGAAGTGATGACTGCCCGACGATACTATCTCGACCCCGTAAAATGGGAAGTAATGAAAGATAAAGGGTTCGTGGATTATGAAGATTTAACCATTCAGAACGTAAGCGAAGGAGTTAGAAAGTTCGCTGGTAAGCCCAATCGAGAAAAGATGAAAGCACGCAAGGATATAATGATTGACGAAACTTTTGCGATGCAAGGCAGTATGTGGGTGGCTAACACAGAGTTCTTTAGAAAGACCGTCGGGGAGTTAGAAACAAACGGCTACGGCCCAGCTTACCAGGACTCCGTAGAGGTGTGCATGAAATACTGGGAAAAAGGAGGACGACTAATGCTGAATAAGAACACTTGGTTCGCTCATAAACATAGGGACTTCTCACGCACTCACAACGAAGGAACTGAAGAGAACCCGTGGATAAGAAACGACAGTTGGACTTATGCACTTAATCAATGGGAAGATTATTATACAAAAGAACTATTGCCTAAATGGTCAAAGATTTAACCGTAATTTTTCTCACCTGTAATAAGCTCCCAAAAAAGTGGGCGGAGTTTCACAAGCAAAAACTGTTAGAAGCCACAAAGGGATTTCCGATCATCACCGTATCCCGTGAGCCAACTGATATAGGCATCAACCTAATCCAAGACGGGGCTATCAGCGTCTCCACCATCTACCGACAGATACTTAGAGCCTCAAAGCTCGCCACAACCCCCTACATAGCGATTGTAGAGGACGACACGCTCTATCCCAGAGACCACTTCGTATCATTCAGACCTGAAACCTTTGCCTATAACATGACCCGTTGGAATTTGTTTACTTGGGGAGAGCCGACGTATCACTACAAAGACAGGGCAACCAATCTGACACTAATCGCCCCCAGAGAGTTAGTAATTAAATGCCTAGAAGAAAGATACGAAAAGCACCCCAACGGCTCTAAATACGAAGGAGAGATGGGCAAGAAAATGGTTGAGGATAATTTAGGACTCCCCCACTACGAATCGGTTAAGTGGAACAGCACGCTACCAGTTCTGTCTCTCCAGCACGTTTACTCAATAGACGACAGAGAGAACCGAATGGTTAAGCGGAGGGGCTTTCTAAGAGCCTTTGATATTCCACACTGGGGAAGGGCGGAAGACATTTTAAAACATTGGTAAATATGGTATAATTAAGTATGTCCGAACTTTGCTCACTCGCTGAAAAATATGGGAGCGATAAAGCACCATCAATCCATCACACCTACACCCCGTATTATTACGAGTTGTTTTCGCCGATCAGAAACAATGTCAAAAAGGTTTTAGAGATTGGTATTGGCGGCGCTAGATACCGAAACAAGATAAAAGATTTTAATCCAGTATTAGGGGCAAGCCTAAAGATGTGGAGAGATTTCTTCCCGAACGCCCAAGTTTATGGCATAGACATTGATCCCGACACAATGTTTAAGGATGAGAGAATTGAAACCTTTGTCTGTGACCAATCAGACCCCGAAGCACTTAAAGAACTCATTAAAAAGATTGGCGATGTTGATATAGTAATTGACGATGGCTCGCACCACCCCATTCATCAGGTAGTTTCATGCCAAACGCTTATGCCACTACTCAAGAAAGAGGCGATATATATTATTGAGGATGTCAGGCTACCCGATTATGTAATGAACGGACTCAAAGAGTTTGACTGTTCTATCCCTTCTATCCCTGCCATGAAACTATCCAGACATAACCGACTAATCCTAGTAAAGCACAGATGAAGAACCTTTTAATCTACACCAACCCCAAGAAAGAGTTTGATAAAGAAACCTTGTTGTTGTCCAAGATTCAGATTCATAACAGCTTAGAGCTAGGGTGGAATCCAGAGGACATACTTTTAATGACCAACTTCGAGTATGAGTATCTGGGAGTTAAGTCAGTGGTTATCTCAAACGACTTCAAGTATGACTTTGACAAGCTATCCAACAAGATATTCGTTATCAAGGAAATGTTAGCCAATAGCAAAGAAACATATTGGTATCACGACTTTGATGCGTACCAGATGGAAGAACTCAATCCCGTATTCACCGACATAGGGCTTAGTGATTATGGCTGGTCTACTAAATGGAACTGCGGGAGTATCTTTTTTAGAGAGAATTCGGCTGATATCTTTGATAAACTTCACCACGAGATTTTAGAACGTAAGACAGGAGATGAACGAGTCCTAACCACACTGACAAAAGAAGGGCTAATAAACAATAGTCGTATCACCAGATTAAATATCACCTATAACTTTGGTATGCGAAACATCGGAACGAACTATGCACTAGCCGACAAGCCTATTAAGATCGCACACTTCCATCCGTGGTACAATGATATAAAGCTCCCAGCGAACACCAGAAACCTATTCATTAAAGGCAACAACGAGATCGGCAAGCCGTTAGTCACTCCTCGACTGATTAAACTTTTTGATAAATATGATATCCGATAAGACAATTATATACTGCTCCAGCAACAAAGAATGCCCCGCTTTTGAACAGAGGGTCAGAGATAACATCCTCAAGAATTGCGGAGGTATCCCGATTGTTTCAGTCACCCAGAAACCTATTGATTTCGGCAAGAATATCTGTGTCGGTGAAGATGTCGGAGTTAGCGGATTCAACTTTTTTAAACAAGTATTGATAGCCTGTAAAGAAGCCAAGACTAAGTTCGTCATTTCGGCAGAAGCAGATTGCCTATACCCAGAAGATTACTTTGAATTTACCCCCGAACGAGACGATATCTGCTATCGCAACTCTAACCTATACGTCATGCCCGACAAAAGGGATTTCTTTTTCTACAAGGAGGAGGGTGCTACTCACGCCCAGATTATCGGCAGAGAGTTTTATATTAAAAGATTAGAAAAGTTATTTGAAGGTGCTCCGATGTGGAGTCCAGAAGAAAAGAACTTTCCCAAAGAACGCTGGAAGAAGTCAGACGTGGTAGACGAGATTGAGTATTACCGGACAGAGAATCCAGTCGTTCAGGTGAAAACACACCTCGGAATGAGATACTATACTCATTCTGACAGAACACCAATTCCAGAGTTAAAATATTGGGGTCATGGTACAGCATTCAGGAATAAATATCTTTATGGCAAAAATATCTGAAGCAATAAAAACAATAAAGGGGGCAGAACAAGAGATTATTGGTGTCGGTAGGAATGACTTACCTGAATTCTTTAAGGAGATGGACTTTAAGGTCGGTGTTGAAATAGGTGTAGCCAAGGGTCAATACTCCGAGATATTAGCCAAAGACGGATTAAAGATTTACGGAGTAGACCCGTACCTGGACTATGACGATTATCATACACGAGATAACCAAGCACGGTTAGATGGGGAGATGTCCGAGGCAATAGAGAGATTAAAACCCTACGACTGGACGCTTATTAGAAAAACATCTATGGAGGCAGTTAAAGACTTTGAAGACGATAGCTTAGATTTCGTTTACATAGACGGACATCATGCCTTGAAATTCGTAGTCGAAGATATCTTTGAATGGTCAAAGAAAGTAAAGAAAGGTGGCGTTATTTCAGGTCATGACTTTGTACGAACTACAATTAAAAAACATCCCTTTGTTTGCCATGTGAAGCAGGGGGTAAGAGCCTACGCCGACGCCTATGGTATTGCCGACTGGTATGTACTGGGCAGACACCATTTCCCAGAAGATAAGGCAGAAACCAGAGACAGGTGGAGAAGTTGGCTATTTATACGCAAATGATACAGAAAAAATGGTTCCATGCAACAACTCTAGAAGCATTACCCAGCATACTGAGTCTTGGTTTGATTCCGAATGAAGATAATGAATTATATTTGGCGCGAAACTATGACGAACTCATTAGATTTATAAACTTGCCAGTATTTAAAGATTTGAGAAAATGCAAAGTCGTGTTGAGCGTTAAGTATGTACCGTCTATCTCTAACCCAGATAAATATTGGGAGTTAGTAGCCAATGAAAGCATATCTCCCGATAATCTAAAAGTACATAAATATCTATGAAAAAAGAGCCAACTAAATGCGGGATTTATTACACAGATTTTAATCTTGACCCCAAGATTCATTCTGCTTGCCTTAAAATACTAAAGGAACATTTCCCATATCCGATTGTTTCCGTGTCTCTCAATAAGCCCTTAGATTTGGGCAGAAATATCGTAGTTTATGGGGAGAGAAGCAATACAATGTATAATAAGCAGATTTTGACAGCACTGGAGGCAAGCACAGAAGACGTGGTGTTTTTTTTGGAACACGATGTCTGCTACTCAAGAACTCACGCTGACTTCATCCCCCCTAAAGATAACGTATTCTATTATGATCTCGCCGTGTGGAGATGGGACTACCCCAAAGACCGTATTGTAAACTACGACCAACTTACCTCGCTCTCAATGATGTGTTGTAACCGTGTCTGGGCACTAGAACATTACAGGAAGCGAATGAAAAGGATTTTAGATTCTGGCTGGGATAAGGATGACGGGATCGGCAAGATGCAACCCGTATGGATGAGAATGCTCGGCTATGAACCTGGGACCAAGCGTAGGAAGATAGGCGGATTTTCAGATGATGTTTCAGAGAAGTGGCGATCAGCAGAACCCACAGTAGACATCAGACATTCAATGACACTATCCCGACCCAAGACACGACTAGAAGAATTCAAACACCAACCAACGGGATTCAGAGAAGAGCCACTCTCGTTTATTAAAAACTTTAATCTAAAAGAACTTATATGATATACAACGAACCCTACAACTATGATTTAAGTGTCATCATTATTGGCAACAATGAGATGTGGATGTCAAAAACGGTTGAGGATATTTGCGAACACAAACGAGGCAAGACCGAAGTTATCGCCGTATTAGATGGTGGTATCTGGGCGAATCCAGGAATCAAACAGCACCCCGATGTAAAGGTTATTTTTATTCCAACAACCATTGGTCAAAGAGCCGCAACAAATGTCGGTGTCAGACTTTCAAAGGCTAAGTATGTTGCTAAGGCAGATGCTCATTGCTCCTTTGACGAGGGCTTTGATGTGAAGATGTTGGAGGCGTTCAAACAAGAAGGCGACAACGCAGTGATTGTTCCGATAATGCGGAACCTTCATGCCTTTGATTGGAAATGCTACCATTGTGGCTGTAAGAGAGACCAAGGGCCAACGCCGACAGCCTGTGAGAAGTGTGGCAAGTCGGACAAGATTAGAAGGAAGATTACTTGGGACTTACGCAAGAATAAGTTTTCACAAGCCTACACATTTGATTCAACTCCCCATTTTCAATATCATGACCAATACAAAAAGACCGAGAAATACAACAAGGATAAAGCCGAAACTGGACTGACAGAAACTATGGGACTTCAGGGGTCATTCTTTATGGCCACTCGTGAGAAATACTGGGAACTAAATCTATCAGAGGAATCGCCTGGAAGCTG
>ENA-ORBV01012560-ORBV01012560.1-microbial-mat-metagenome-genome-assembly--contig:-NODE-12560-length-13041-cov-4.858763_pt1 | contig 13041 bp, 5 predicted proteins | sample MGYA00237777_ERZ505514 | MGnify/ENA primary metagenome ERZ505514 (study PRJEB26160, sample SAMN06269048) | microbial mat metagenome | isolation source: Oligotrophic lake microbial mat | place...
CAGCTTCAGTATGTATTGATGGTAGCTTCTCACCTTCGGTCGACTTTTGATATTCAGATAGTACATTCATTGCTGTTGTATTTGGAGCAGGAGTCAACCGAGGATGATGGAAATCCCGACACGCAAACGGATCGTTTCCAACCGTCAGTCGAGGAACTGAGACAGATAGTTGATGCCGCAGTGATCGAAGGTTTGCTGCGGAATGACGTTGGGACTGATCTCTATACATTTGGTCACGACAAAATCAAAGAATCCTGCACCGCTCGGCTAATACCAGAAGCAGCGGAATATGAGAGCTTTCTTTACCACATTGGATGGTTTTTGAAATGGAAAGCTGCGAATGAGGGCGGGGAAGATTGGATGATGTTTGTTGCGGCTCGCCACTGGACTGCTACAGCGGGGAACATTGATCCAGTTGAGCTTTGCGAACTATATCTTCAGTGTGGTGACAAGTCGTTTGCTATGTCTGCCCTACATCAAGCTCGTAGCTATTTTGACCAAGGTGCCAAGGCTCTTGATAGCGTACAGGCACCATGGCAGCAGCATTACGAAGTGACCTTTAGCGCTTACGAGTCCTTGGCAGAGACAGAATTGATTCTGGGGAATTATGAAATTGGATACTCTCTGGCTGAAGTCGTGTTGAAGCATTCCCGAACTCTCATGGAGAAAATTCCAATCTACCATGCAATTGACGCTGCCTTGATGATGCAGCTGCGGCACAAGGAAGCACTTTCTATGGAGTTGGGGCTACTGAAACAGCTGGGCGACGCTCCTCGAATAATTCGGGTGGTGTTGGATGTTTTGCGTGTGAAACAGCTAGTGAAAGTTCATACAAACGAGGAGATTTTGAGCTTTCCCCGTCTTTCTGATCCCAAGAAAATGGCATCCATACGTTGTTTGGCAAACGCTTCTGTGAATGCCTACTGTTCTGGAAATCCGATTGTAAATGTGAGCTGCATCATGAAACAGATTAGGCTGGCGTTCAAATGCGGGCTGAGCTCTGAAGCTGCCATGTCTTTTGCTCTCTATGGGGCTATCCTATCGGGGCGTTTGGGTGACCAAACTACAGGAAGGCGCATGGGGCGGCTGGCAAAAGGCATCGTTTGTCAACCTCAGTATAAGGCGTATGAATGTGAAACTCTGTTCATTGCTGCCATCTTTATTGACAGTTGGTGTGAACCATGGGCAGCAGTAATTAAAACATTCAAGCATGCTTCTGCAGTTGGTGTGGCGGCCGGAAATTTGAACTATGGGCTTGGTGCTCTTGTGGAATCTATTTGGGCATCTTTTGTTGCGGGGCACCACCTAGACGGTCTAAGAGAGAAAATAATGGAGGCGATTTTGCCAATACGGGAACACAAGTTGCAACTCCTCGCAAATGCACTTGTTCCTCTCTGCCTAATCATCTGCCACTTGCAGGGCTCCAAGGCAGAAGTATGCGACATAGATGGGACATCTACCGACTGGAATGCCATTCTAAACATGGAATTCAGCCAAGAAAATAGCTTGGGATTAACCTGGCATCACTTTAGCAGAATGATATTGTGTTATTATATGGGCGAGATTGAAAAGGCAGCCTCGATTTGCAAAATTTTCAACAAGGTTGCTTCTGTTGAAGCCTACATGCATGCATCTCTGGGCGCATTCTTTTCAGCGTTGATCAATTTTGGACTTTACCGCAAGACTGGCAAGAAAAGGTACAGGCAAAGAGCACACCGGTACACTAGGACGTTGGAGAGAACAGTCAAAGCTGGTGGAACCAACAATATTCCTAAGTTTCACCTTTTGCAAGCTGAACACTATGGATCCTTAAGCTCCAGCTTCCAAAGCAGCGTTAGGCAAAAATACGCGGCTGCAATATTGGGGGCCTCCCGCATGGGTTGTACACTGGATGAAGCTTTGGCAAATGAACTTGCGGGGGAGTACTGCCTTCTTCACGGGAAGGAGGTGTTGGCGGGAGAATACTTTTCAGCAGCATACCGTCTTTACAGGGATCTTGGAGCTTTCAACAAACTTGACCAATTGTTCGAGAAACGCACTCGCTACGTTGACACAATTGACTTGAAATCCACCACTAAAGCCGTCGATGCGGCATCAAAGCAGACGGTGGAAGAGACACTGATCGAATGTCAAGGAGAGCTGCTGAGTTTTGTGGCTTCTGATGACCCGGCATCCGATGGAATATCAGCACTAACTTCCGTTGCCGAAGCCCCCGCGCGTATTTTCAATAAGAATGCATGGGGAAAACTTGGTTCAAAAGCTCGTCGTCCCGCCCCAGTCGCGCCCAAATTTTTAGATTAGTGTTTTCTCGGTCAAGTTGAAAGAAGCTCGATCTTTTTTCGTATTCACGACAGTGATAGCCACATGTCCATTCTTTTGCTTTCAACATTAAGGCAATATTAAAAGTGCGCGATTGACACTTCTGCGTGCATACTTGACAAACATGATTTCTACTAGAGTAAGCTGCTTTATCTACGATGTACGTACTTCTACCGTACCTTAGAGAATCAAAAACAGAACTCCGCGCGGGTGTTGCTTGAGGTGGAAAAGTTGCAAGAACAAATGCAGTGGGTCATGAAATGCTGAAAGTGGCAAACTGAAGTGGCAGTGACTTTCCCCACAAGATGCATTGCTTCTGGATCTTGTGTTGCATGCGTCAAAAAGCTGTGTAATTTTGTTGAGGTTGCTCAACCTGCAACTGCAAACGTTCCCATGCCACAGACTGTGAATGCAACAGTGCCCTTGATAACCGAATTGTTGATTGAGAAGCAAATGCACTCATTCCAGTTTGTCTCTTGGTGATGGAGGCACAGAGGCATGAAGACTTTTTGGTTAGCTTGGTCATTCAAAATCAATGACCTTTGATCCACAATCTTTTAGTGTGGTAAAAATGTGTTGGGCCTGTGCTTTGTTGCAAACAAAATTGTGTGCAAGATCAAATTACAAAATGAGGAGAAACAATTCTTTGGAGACAAGAAGGATAGTCTATGTGCTCTCATGTTTGATTTGTGGAAAGGGGGCAAGCTAACAGAACACTGTCAAAGTTCTACAAATGCAGAAAGAAAGCTGCAAGTCGTGTGCTTAATTAATTTGGCAAACAGCAAGGTTTGTTGCATTCAAAGCACCACAACAAATTCAGTTGCCCACGACCAGGGAACCCTCTGCAATGAACCATTTGCCAATGCTGTGCCATTGATGGCATTAAGAATAAAATGCATTCCAATCTAAATCACTCAAAAATTTAATTAGTTTTGCAATTGACATGAACCATTTTGGCACAGTTGAGTTATGAGAGGTTGTTTCAATGACTTGGTTGCAATGTGACTGTGGGCTATCCAGCATCTGTTACGTGCCAAATGCATTGCAAAATGAAAAACTGCTGAATGTCAGCACAAACAATCAAGCACAGACATGTCAAAACAAGCTGTTGGAAAGACCACCAGAGCAAAGAGGGAGAAATCAAATGAGAGCGTTTGTGCCAAAGTGGAAGGGGTGTGAGTGCGGGCAGCACAACATCAGAGTTGGCACTGAAAGAATGATTGCGACCCAGCAAAATGAAGACCTGATGCACGACAACTGCTGTGGACATCCAAAAGGGATGCGAGAAAGGTCAAACACAAGACAGGCAAACAGTTGGACCACATGTTGGTGACAAGCTCAGTGTGTAAGCACAACAAAAAATGCAAGAGTTGGAGAGCCACAAAAACACCAAAAGGTTCCAAATTTGGCCTGGCATCAACACATCCAGCACCAGTCTTGACTGCACTTGATAACCTGATAGCCCTAACCCTAGCTTCTCAATGGCTGGCTGTTATCCTTAAATGTGCCAGGGACGAGACGCCGTCTAATTTCCAGTCGTCTCTTGGCCGACCCGGCGCATCTGCCGGAACGAAGCACAGGTCACGCTCCGTTTGACTCGTTCTAATTCCTTCGATCAAATTCGATAGCATTCTATTCATTGTAGAAATTTAGCTCGTGCGTTGCGACTGCGTTACGTAGCTTGTTAAATTTCCTGGCACCCTTCTCGAAGCTCAGACACTGTGACAGACACTGCTTTCGGAGAAGAATCCAGCCGGGCGGCTGGGTGGGAATGAACGAAGCAAACCGTGAGATTCGTACTCGGATACTGCATGGTAATACTACTAGTCTAGCTAGCTAGCTAGTAGTACTACCGGTACTAGTACTAGCTAGCTAGTTAGTAGTAAATAGTGAAGTACAAAGTAGTAGATACAACATACAAACCAGAAACCTTGTTTGTATGTAGCTATCTAATCATTCAATGGGACACTAGAGCTGACTTCATCGCGTATGCTATTTCATTTGTTGCTGGTAACACCAGTCCATAAATTCTACTCCTGTGAACAGGCCTTCGAGGTTTGAACTGCTGCTGCCGCTCCTTCTCCTCCATGTTAAAACAACTCAAGCCTGCCCGAATCACCACAGCTGAAACCATGGCCAAGCGACCTCCCTTACCTCCCAATAGCAATCATGATAGGCTCCCTGAACAAGCCTCCAAAGGTGGCAACGACAGCGTTCCGATCGCCTATGCAGAATCCTCTACCAACTTCAACGGCGTATACGCTATGCCAGCAGCGAGTAGTGTTCTCTCTGCGACGAATACAATGATTCGAATAACGAAAGAACAAGAAGTCGCCCTTCAAGAACGCGGCTTCCCTCCAGGCCTATCCCAAGAAGTTGTGTCAACGGTAGGCCAGTCCCCCGTTCGTTTTTGGGTCATTGACAACAGTGGTTCCATGTGGGCCAGTGACGGTCATGTCTTGCGTGGCAAAGGCAAAAATACACAGTTGATTCCCTGTACAAGGTGGTCCGAAATGCAGGCCACTGTGGAGTACCATGCGGAATTGAGTGGATTGCTGGAAGCAACGACCGTGTTTCAGTTGCTGAATCACCCGGGGGATCCTCGTGTGCCTCAAGTCTTTAGTATTGCGGAACATGGATACCACGAGATTCCCAACAACATTGAAACTGCTAAAAATGCCGTGATGAATTGTCAACCCAATGGGCCTACGCCACTAGCAGAAAGACTCTTGGAGATCCAACAACAGATCACCGAGATTGCCCCGAGTCTTCATAGCAAAGGGCAAAAGGTTGTGATTGTGCTGGCCACAGACGGTCTCCCCACGGATACCTACGGAGGGTCCAGCGCCGATGCCGCACGGGAATTTGTGTCCATATTACGAGGTTTGCAGGACTATCCCGTGTGGATCGTAGTGCGGCTGTGCACGGATGACGCAGAAACCTGCAACTTTTACAATAGTTTGGATGGAGAGCTGGAATTGCCTTTGGAGGTTTTGGATGATCATGTCGCAGAGTCAAAGGAAGTTGCCACTTTCAACCCATGGCTGAACTATGGCTTGCCCATTCATCGCACACGCGAACTCGGATACCAGCATCGCATCTTCGATCTACTCGATGAACGCCCCCTGAACAAAGAGGAAGTTAAGGAATTCTTGGAACTATTGTTTGGAAAAGAAGCCTTTCTCAATGCTCCGGATGTGCACGACGATTGGAATGCATTCCAGAAGCTTGTTGCCCGAGTGGTGAAGAGTCAAAACTTGGTATGGAACCCAAGAAGTCAGAAAATGGAGCCGTGGGTCGATGTGAAGAAACTTGACAAAACTTATGGGGAACGGTTGAGTCTTTTGAAAAGATTAGGTTCTTCGTCGAGAAGGAAGGGAAGTACAAGGAAATAAAAAGCAATCAGCAGCAAATTATGCATTATTTATCGGAAGAGGTTGGGCACCGATGGATCTTTGGACAGACGTTTTTTCCAGTCCACGTTGCGGTTTTTGTTCCCCCAAATGCATTCTACGTGTAATCAGTTGGTGGAGAGACTTCTGCTTGGTAGTATCTATATAATGAATGTTTGGCAATGGTTGTGTCTATGAAAGAAATTATGAGAGGTTTGTTCAGGTTATTTCATTTGTCTGACCTTTTGGCGCCGTGGCCTTGGTTCTACTTCTATGTTGAAGTGGATGCGACGGACCTGGCTGTGGTGCCGCTATTTTGAAGGCAGACCGACCCTCTTGTGGTATTTTCTGTACCTCTCTACGTCATGCGATAGCATGCTGTAACAACTACATAAGATTGGAAAATGATTATTATTCGAAGTGTTTCATACAACAAAGAAATTAGATCTACTACGAACTACCGCGAGGGCGCTCAATGCTAAATTCTCGGAGTCTTGCCTCTTGCCCAATTCTTCGGCCCAATTCTTCGACGGATACTGTTTGGCTGGTATGCGAGCCCAGCATAGTCAATAAGACTGTTTGCGCTTGCGATTCATATAAGGTGGGACCTGGTTAGGATAAAAAGGACGAGGTGGCAAGCCTGCTGGTGACCCCGCCAGAAGCGTTACACCATTTTCGTAATTCCACTTTCCGGTGCACACGACGTTCGTGAGATCATCCTTCACGACCTGACGCTGTGAGGCTGCCGCAGCCTGATGGGCCGATACCACATTTCCAAAGTTCAAAGACTCGTTCACGTCAAGGACTGGATATGGTCTGATCTCTTCGATTTGACCGCGGATTACCAAACAGTATTTCGTTTTGCCGACCACGCTCTTATCTTTTTTTACCATGTCTTCAGGAAGAATTCGCCAATCGTGGATCTGAATCAGGTTGCCATTTTCCAAGGCAGATTTTGCCGCCTCAAGTGACACATTTCCAACTTTGTATGCCATGATTGAGTGTTGGCCATCCGAAATGCGAAAGGAGGGGTATAGATCAGAGGCATCTGGTGATGGCCAGCCCTTGCCTAGCTCTTCTACTTTTGCAAGCACTTTAGAGCTAGTTATGGTCTTTCTCAATCTCAATTTGCCGGCGAAAGATCCTATAATTCCCATTGATGCTTCCTCAATCCACGGGGACAAGCGACCATAATTGGAATTATCTTTGGAGAAAGAGGCAACAGGAGATGAGTGGTTACATCAACGTAATCGATGAGAGTTAGACATGGCATCTCATTGTCCTTACCGTCCTGTTGGACCGTGGTATTTCGCATGGTCTGCAAGCTTGGATGCTGTTGTTGATAATAGCGAAATCTCGATGTGGGCATGTGGGCAGTAATTCTATTTTATGAACAAATTGATGCTAACGGCAATGCATTAGGAATATTAGCCTCCACGATGAAAGCTGATGGGCGTGGAGTGACACCTATCGAAATTTATCAATTTGCTGTCGTGGTCACTCCTACTACGCGTCGGCTTGCGGGCCATTATAGACGCACCTCAGCTGCCCCGCCCCGTTATTTTCTATTTCCATAGCTCCCACTGTAGGCATCTTCTTTCGGTCAGGTTGGAGATCCTTTTGAGGCATGCTGTGCGATGGAGGCATGCAGTAACTTCGCTAGTGAGAGTAGCAAAATGGGTCTATCCACACAGTGGAGACTCCGGTACGCGTTGTTCTTCCTCCTTTGTGATTCCCTCGTCGTTGCATAATAGAGGCTAGTAAAGTTGTGATGATTCTAAAAATTACAAGTTAAAGATGGATCTCCTTCTTATTATACAAGCTAGTCTAGCTGAACAAAGAAACCACTGGTCATAACTCATAATTATTGTGCGAAAGAAAAAATGAGAGGAACTCGAAATCTTCGAAACTTTTAAAGAGAGATCAAACGACTCCCCCGGCGCGTGACTTGTGACTCGCTCTTAAAGTACTAATAAACATTGAGAAATTGCGCGAGCCTACCTATTGGCGAACTCCTGGCAGCCTCACTTACTCACATTTCTCTATGTGATGCCGATGTATCGCCTTTTGAGTGGACCTTCTTCGCCTTCAGATAAAAAACCTCGTATTTGTCACCAAATTTGCGATAACCACAAATATCTTATGGAACAAGCATTGCCGCCACATACCTTGTCGGCATCATATCAATCTCTCACTTCTCGCAATCTGATTTCTACATTGTAGTGTAAAGCAACCGGCAAAGTGTGAAGGAGCCTGACTGAAAGCGAGTGAACATAGACGCAGCAAGTCACTTGTTTAAAAGGAAAGAAAAACGATAGTAAGCAAACAATGTTGGAGACCATTGCCAACCCAATGGTGGGGAATACCCCCAAGCCAAGTGAGGGAAATTCCTTGGCCTTGCCAAGCTTTCTCAGTACCCCGCGAAGCATGATGGCGGGTAGCTGGGGATGTGAAAGCCCTCGCGTTTACCCCGATCCGTCGCCTCGCCAGACCATGTCTGCAGATGGTGGCAACAAAAACACCTTGTCGATTGAGATTCCAAAGCTGGACGAACCCAAAGCTGAAGAGCGAGATGCCCCCTCTGAACACGACACTAGTGGGTGCAACGATAATGGTCAACCTAATCAGCGTAACAAGGAGTTGCCTCCTCTTGCTGGAGCTGCTGCTGAAACTTCCAGTGCTCTTGTTGTTCATGGTTCAAAGTTCGAGTGCGATTACGACCAGAATCCTACGGCCATTTTCTTGAACCTGCAGAAGAAAGAATGGGAAGCTGCTGCTAAGAAAGCCGATGAGTCCGTGGAGGAAGCTCGCACTTGGGTTTCGCGTAAGGAAAAGGGTGGAAAGCTTCGTTGGAGACTTCTGCCCATCCATGCCGCCATTATCTTCAAAGCACCTGAGAATGTTGTTGAAACACTTCTTGCCGCTTATCCCAAGGGAGCTCAGAGCAAAGATGATCAAGGCATGTTGCCTTTGCACCTTGCTTTCCGTCATGGGTCGAGCGAAGGAACTGTCAATCTCTTGTTGGTGGCATTCCCTCAATCTGTGAATGTCCAAGATCGCAAAGGCCGTATTCCTCTCGTGTTGGCTCAGGCTTCTGCTTCGCCTAACCGAGATGCCTTTGTTCGTGCTTTGGAACGTGGACCTACCTACTACGCCAACGCTGCAGCCGCCACCGAACGTGCTGCTGTCACCGCCGAGCAGAGGGCTCTCTTTGACGCCAAGTTGATTGAAGTGGAAAAGAAGCATATGCAAGATACCAAGACTTTGAAGGCGGAGCGCAAGGGACTCGAGGAGTCTGTTGAGCATTTGCAAAAGGAGTTGGCCAAGCAAAAGGGAGCCACTCAGGTACTTGTAGACCATGTGAACTCGTTGGAGGCTCAACTCAAGAGCAAGACTGAGACTGAACGTTTCCTTGCAGTGAAGGCCGCCACCTTGGATACTGATTTGAAGGAAATGGAGGAAGCAAAGGCTGAGAGTGAAGCAGAGTTAAAGGAAGAACTCGCTGCACTCAAGCAACACAATAAGAGACTTCAGAGGCAAATGGAAGGCGTCCAAATTTCAGCCGATGCGTGCGACGAGCTCAGCTCTGAGGAGTACAGACAATTGAAGGACAAGGCCCACAAGCAAGAGAAGGAGCTCAAGTCACTCAAGATGGATTGGGCGAGTGCGCAGGCTAGGGCCGCCGTGCTCGAAGCTCAGTTGAAGAACAAGATTGAGAATGAACATGAACTTGCTTCGCAGGTCTCTCAATTGGCTAGCAGGCTCGCAGAGGCAAACTCTGACAATGGCAATGTCGCCCAAATGTACACCAAGAGAATTCAACTCCTCGAGGATGAACGTGAGAGACTTCGTGCAACGGTCAACGATCTGGGCAAGAAGCTCCTGAAGGTGTCACAGTTCATGCACAAGATGACTCAAAAGACCCAGGAGACATCCAAGAAAGCTTCCCAGAAGAGCCAATCGAGGAAGGCCAAGCTTTTGGCCGATGCGTCTAGCCACGAGGCACTCATTCGCAGTGGATTGGCCGAAAGGCAACGCATGGCTGCCCTCTTGAAGAAACAGGAAGAAGAAATGGAGAAAAGTGCCAAGCAGCATCAGGAGATTTTGGATAAACTTGCGGAAATGAAGAGCGCGCCGACCATGACCGAAGAAGGAGACGACCTTCCCTTTTCCTATTCCATGGCAGCGGAAATGGAAGATGTGATGACCGGCGTTCTCGGCGGTGTTTCCGGAGAGGGTCAAAGTGGAGATAGTGAAGACATGATTGAATCGATTTTGAAAAATGTGGTTGTTCCTGTATCCAGCAAGGAAGGAAGAGAAGTGCTGGAACTATTTCAACGAAACTTGAAATCTCGCTCTTCCGAATCGGAGGAAGATCCGCAAAAATGTTTGGAAGACGCGCTTCGGGCATTGGAATTATCAAGAACGAAGTCCGTTCAGCGGTCAGGTTCCGAAGACTCTGAAGACTCGGATGAAAGTCGTTTGACTGGCAATCCATCTGATGAAGAGTCCAACATGAAGATGGTAGATCAAGTGATGGAGGATGACTGTTAATTCTTTCTTCTTACCTTTTACAACGACGGACAGGGTCGGTGACTTTGCTTGTTGGAGGAGTCGGTCCGGCAGGACAAGGATCATCTCACTTTTCTTAGTTTTTTAAAACATAGAAGAGACCAGATGCTTTCTGGTTTCTTCTGCTTGGTGTTTTGCATACCCCATAATACATATTTTTGATTGATGATCACATAGCATCGTAGTAGGGATCTTATAATAAGTTAAATAGTGCAAGATTACTACGAACTACAAATTGTTTCGCTGCGTCTGCGACTAGTGGACGAAGGAGTGGTTGATTGATGATCACATGACATCGTAGTAGGGATCGATAATTTAGATACTAGTGACAATTACTACGAAGTCCAATTTGTGTCGCGGCTTCCGCGGTCGACTAGTAGTAATTGGACGAAGGAGTGGTTGATTGATGATCGCATACTAGTAGTAGCATCGTAGTGGCGATCTGATCATGTAAATAATGAAGATTACCGGTACTACTAGTACTATTAATTACAATTTGTGTCGCAGCTGGCGCAGTCCTGCAAAATAACATGACTAGTAGAGATCAAATCCAACCCCAAACTCACGAAACCTGTCAGTAACAAGCCATACTAGCTAGTAGCCAATACTACTTGTACAAGAACACAAAATCCGGCATCAGATAATAAAACGCCCTATTACTATTACCCCTTGCTTGGATAAGAAGTCGCTCAGAATGCATCCACTCTCAACTCATCCATCAATTCATATATATGTATGTATACCAGCATAAATTCAATGATGCGCCGAAGAACGCGAGTGTGAAAACCATCACCACTGACTAGAGTCCCCGCCCTTTCTCTCGTTATGTCCCCACATGGCTCGTCACGTCCAACGCCATGCCTAATTCACCCTTGCGTAATTCTTCTTCAATGTATCATCATTCGTCAACTTCATTTCGGATCAAATAAACAAGCCCGACTCAAATAAAATAAAATCAGCGCCAAACAGCTACTCTAGACGGTGGAGATTGGAAAGCCACCCGCCACATCCGCCGATGGATCCAAGTCAAAGCTCAAATCCGAGGCTTCAGCACCATGATACCTAACGTAGTCGACATCATCATCATTTGGATTGGCTCCTTCGCTGCGCATGCATTCAATGCAAGGAAAGAATACAATTCTCTTGAGCGACTTGTTGACAAAAAAATAGTTGAAACTCCAAAGGACCGCCGCACTGCCCGTGTTGTTGGAACCATCCGAGAGCGAACCGTTTTCCTGCATATACGAATGCTCCTCCGTGTTGACGGAATCCATGAGCGTCTGCGTCAGAAAGCTCAAGGGATCATCGTCTTCGTCGCGGGCCTTGGGAGCATACGTGTACACATCGCAGTCGGCGATGCGGGCCACTTCGTCCATGGCATTCCACATGTCGGACAACAAGGACGCCTTTTCTACAGCTAATTCCGAAAGACGTTCATTGATGCGCCTCATGGCAGTTGCCACAGGGATCTTCTCAAAGTCACTGGGTTTCCCATTGCCAAAGTCATAGTCAGGAAAACTCGCATTCAGCGTCAAGATGAGATCCGTCATGAGGCGTCGCGTTCCCATTTCACCAAAGTCTCCGAGAGGCGACATCTTCTGGTGCGCAGCAGAAACAGAAGGAAGGGAGGAGAGTGAATTGCTAAGTGTCATGGCTTTGATCGTGTTGTCAAAGCTGTTCGAACGTCGAGGGCGTTGGTGTTTTCGGTTTTGGTACGAAGGTGTCGTTGCTTCCAGCTGGGAACCAGTTGACATGCTGCGCTTGCGACCAGCTGCGGTCTGAGCTGTTGTATCACTAGTAGCTGCCACGGTTGTCGTCACGAGGGATTGGGCTCGAGTGAATGCCAACGGCTTGCTCAACCGCGGATGGCGTTCCATGAACGTCTTGTAGTCGGCCAGCTGGTGCTCCATGTTCTCCATTTCGGCTACATAGCGTTCCCCTAATGCCCAGGCGTATTTCTTGTCGTTTCCAGCTCGCTTCTGTTGTTGTTATCGTTATAATTGTAGTCAAAAGTAAGCGAGGGTGTGAGACAATGACACTTCCACGATGGCATTGCTTCCTCCGACGACCGCTTCAAAAACTTACCATTATGTAGGCCTCGATCCGCCCGTGAATCGATCGAGACCTACCTAACGTAGCATCAGCTAGCTCCGATGATAGCTTGGACAGCTTATCGTTTTCAAGGTACTTCATTGTCTTTCTGTATACCAGTAGTGATGGACAGTAATTGAGATGGTGACCGATGGCCCTCTAGTTGAGGTGAAATTCTTATTAATAACAGCAACACATGCAAAGAATGCACGGCAACGTCATCTGACAAGGTGCTTCTCGTTGGGTCCCGTTTCGTTAAGAACCCAAAAACGGGTGCGAAAACCGCGTGGTATTTCACCGGCAACAACAACCACCATCTTCCTTACCTTGTTGTCTTATGAATGAACTATATTGTTTTCTTAAATTTAGAGAGTAACTAACTAGTGATCAATTTAGCTACGTATCCGGTCAATCATGTTGTGTTTCGCAAAAGGAAATGCTATGCCTGTAGAAGCAACTAGCAAAATAATGCGATCTCTCCTGTTCAACTGATTTGATGTGTCGGTCGAGATTCGGGCAAGCAGCTTGTTGTTCTGTGTTGTCGTTTGTGCTTCCGTTTTTGGAGGATGACTTTCGTGTGACACATACGTTGGGTTCGTAACGGTAACTCTTCCGCATCCTAATTAGATTCATCTTTATAAATTATCGTTCTAGCGAGTGTCAAGGT
>ENA-ORBV01012561-ORBV01012561.1-microbial-mat-metagenome-genome-assembly--contig:-NODE-12561-length-13040-cov-6.405462_pt1 | contig 13040 bp, 17 predicted proteins | sample MGYA00237777_ERZ505514 | MGnify/ENA primary metagenome ERZ505514 (study PRJEB26160, sample SAMN06269048) | microbial mat metagenome | isolation source: Oligotrophic lake microbial mat | place...
CTCCAGGCAGACGGCCTATCAGAGGGGGAGCGGGAGCGCCAGCCGGGGGAGCAAAGCTGAAAATCTGCGACAGAGCCGCGCGAAGTACCACTCGAAAACGCGCGTGCAAAAGCGCGGAATGATGAGCAGCCATCGCCATTGGTCAATCATGCGTTGCATCTCGATCCAGCCCATGCGGCCACTGGAAAAATTGACCGTGGAGTAGTCCGCAGTGAGAACCTCATACGTGAGGCCCACGCCCGCAGCCACGCTGCGCAGTCTGTCACGGACAAAATCTCCTTCGCTCACCTGCGGTGGGGAGGCCATCTGAAGGGTGGCTCCATCAGGCACTTCGGTGATCGTTCCGGGTTGAATCCTCCGCGAGAGATCCCATGTCTTCTTTTGTTCGGCATCTGTCGCGCGCGGAAACGTGACGAATCCTGCAAAACACGCAGCGATTTTCCGGCGCATCAACTCGGCATCCTTGTAGTCGCCAAGATCTCGTAACTCCAGAATGACAGGTGCAAACCACGGGACGCCTCGCCCCTGATTTGCCCTTTCGGCTTGGTACAGGTGGATGATGTCCTCGGCAGGTATGCGCACCGATGCTTGGAAGTCGTCCACACCGGGGCGCTTGAAAACCTTGTAGGCTTTCGGTCTGCCGTAGTCGTCCATCTCTATGTCTTCGATGGCTTCTGGCTCGAGCACCTGTAGCCTGAGCTGTCCTCTTTCAACCACACGGCGGATGAAGACTTCGCCCGATTCCACGAGCGTTCGCATGACGATGTTCTGCAACCCGTAGAAATTTTGCTCGCCCATAAAATCGGCGGTGGTGGACTCAGCCCACTTTTTCCAAACCTCTGCGCGCTTGTTGTCTTTCACGCGGGCGATGATTCCACAGCCGATGGTGTTGGAGCACACAGCACTCAGCGCGCGCCTTCCGTGGGGGTTGTTTCGCGCAAGGTCACGAGAGCGAGCGCGCAGCGTGGGCGCTGCCGCTTCGACTTCGGCACGCGCGCTGCTGTTGCCCGTGTTCCAGCCCGAGAGACGCTGCGCATGGGAGGCACCCTCGTAGGCTCGATGCCTTACAGCGTCCTCGAATCGGCGTAGATGAAAGCGCACGGTGCCGGTCATTCTCATCAGCATGTGTGCGCCATAGGAAACAAAACTCATTCGTCAAATCCTTTCGAGAAAGCGGGGCGCCAGGTCACAGGCGCACAGAATTTTTGATCGCCAAGAGAGGCCCGTAGCGTGTCGCGCAGCGTGAGCATGTCTGCGAGCGAGCGGTATTCCACCTCTCTGTCCGCGTATTTCACGCGCCGCGCGCCTGTGACGATGGCGGCTTCGAGCACGCGGAGGTCTTCTGCGGTCCAGGAATTCATGGGTCGTCCTTCCAGCGGATGATGGGTCTATTTTCGGGGTCGGGAGCGGCCCCACGCTTGAGATCCTCGCGCATGGATGTCCAACGCGCTGGCCCGAAATCATCAGCGCCGAGGTAGGCAGCAGCCGCGCGCGCGTAGATCCATGTGTCGAGGGCTTCGTTTCTTGGCCGCATGAGAACCCATTGGGATTTGGGCCGGCGCGTGCGCTGGTTGATTTCCGTCACGAGTTGTTCTGCTGTGAGTTGCAGGAAAAATTCTTTGTCGTACTCTGGAAAATGGCAGTATCCAGGCGTGAATGACTCTCCCTCGCCGGTTGGCATCGGCAACCGCAACCAACCGTACAACTCACTTTTGAGGTATGAGACGCCGACCTGGTGAACGGCCATCTCCTGGCGATTTTTCTTGCCGGTCTTCGGCTTGAATTCGACTTTTTTTGGTGTCCCAAGGGGTGACGTCAGGCGATCCTGTCCCTTGATGGGCAGGACAAGCCCCGTGGGAAACGTGCGCGTGAAGCGGTACACGTCCGAGGTGCGATAGCCTGTGTCGAGCGCGACTTTTTGGATCGCGAGTTTCGTTCCGGACGCATGAGGAAACGCACGCCGCAGGTAATCGCGAAGCTGATTCCACACTTCGGGCTCGTTTGATTCGCCGAAAAATCGCCGAAAATCGACACTCCAACTTTCCAGGCCCGCGCCCCACGCCACCACCTGACACTCGATGCGATCCGCTTGCACGTCTACGCCTGCGGTGAGAAAGAGGCCCCCTTCTGGGACGGACCCTTGTGCGTACCGCTCGCGGCGCTCAAAGAGACGCTGCGCGTCGGGCACTTCGCCTTGTTCCTCGAAAGGGAGCCCGAGCGAGGTGTTCCACCACACCTTGAGCATCTGTGAATCTTCGCGGGCCTTGAGATAGTCCTCGACAATTTCGACCCACCGTCGCCACGGGCTGTAAAGTTCGTTGATGTGAAATCCGATGTGGCCGCGATACTTTCCGGTCGCCACCCAGCGGCCCTTTTCGAGCATGTTTCGTTTGTGGGACTCGTCGATAAAAACCCCACATTCGATGCATTGATATTCAACGAGTCTGCGTCCTTCCTCGGGCTCTTTTTCATCATAGGCAATCCGCTCCCAAACCAGCGGCTGGTAGCTGTTGCAGTGGGGGCACGGGACATGGAACCTTCGCTTGTCTGAGGTGTCCCATGCTTTTTCGATGCGGCTTTGTCCCTTTACCGTGGGAGTGCTCACCATGACGATGCGTCTGTTACGAAACGTGGCGGTGCGCTTGGTGGCGAGCAAAAGAGGATCGCCTTCGGTCCCTGCGCTCGAAGGGTAACGGTCGACCTCATCTGCGATGACAACACGGATAGGCCGTGAGGCGAGCGAAGAGGGCGAATTCGCGCCCACGAGCGTGACGTGTCCACCGGGAAAGTTTTTCGTCAGCAGTGTGTTTCCCGAGTCCCGCGATTTGGGGTCGGCGATGAGGGCCGAGAGTTCGGGCACGTCGCGGATCATGGTCGCGAGGCGCGTTTTGCTCACTGACTCGGCCATGTCGAGGGTGGGCTGAAGAAACAGAATTGGGCTCGGGTCGAGATGGATGTGGTAGCCAAGGAGATTGAGAAGAATCTCGGTTTTGCCGATCTGGGCGCTCGTCATGAGAACCACGGTGAGCACGCCGCGCTCTTGGCAGGCGTCCATCATGCCGCGCTGGTAGGGCGCGCGATCTGTCTTCCACTGTCCCACTTCCGCCGAGCTCTCCGACGAGAGACGGCGGTACGTGTCCGCCCACTCGGACACGTTCATCCGAACTGGCGGCTTAAACGCAGCAAAAGCAGTCGTGGCGAGCGCCCAGAGCGGCAAATTCATGGAACCCTTGGGGCCTTTTTCTTGCCCTTCGACTCCTTCTCGTCCTTCTTGTCGCCGCTTGGTCCTTGCGCCTCTTCGAGCCTATCGAGTTCTTCTTGCTGGGCCGCGTAATGCGCGCGCATCGTATCGACACCGCATCTTTCCAACTCCGAGAGAACCTCGTCGACTTTCGCGAGCAAGACGCGCTCGACTTCTTCCTCTTCGCGAAGCGAAACGACCTCGCTTGCTGCCGCGCCGGGAAGGGCGAGGAGCTTTGCTCGGATGGAGTAGACGGCGGAAACCCATGCCTTCTCGATCTGTTCCCGCGAGAAAGTGTCCTCCCTGAGCTTTGCGAGTTCGATTTCAAGGATGTCTGCCTTGAATTTCTCGTTTCGAGTTCTGTGGTGTTCGATGTCCTCTCTGGGATTCGTCATCAGCATCTTCAATGCGGCTCTGGCATCATATTCGACAGTCTTTCCCTTCCCGGCCCGCGTGGGCACACCCACGCACCGCAGGCGAACGGTTGGTGGCGAAAGGTCAGTGAGGGCCGCAAGGGTCTGGGCACTCAAGTAGGTAGCCGTTTTTTCAATTGCCGCAATGCTAAAACCTTGTGTCATTTGGTCGTCTCCTGGTCGAAAAAAAAGGGTCTAAAAAAACTGGCTCTAGCGGCCCCCAGCGCCACACGCCTGGCGCAGGGGGCCGGGTAGGGGGGAAGGACCCGTGAAATCGCGACACATCAGTCGCCTTTAGGCGGGGTGTGTCGGGCCTCATCGCAGGCTCCGGCGCACGGAAATGCGGCCCGTGGCAACGCCCACCGCGTAACGCACGGCGTCGTCGATCTCGCGCTTGAAGCGGCCACCAGCGGCCAGGATGAAGGCTTGTTCCTGGTTCGTGCGTGTGAGGATGTCGCTTGCCGACAAGAGCGAAAGGCCCGCAAGCGGACCACGCTCGCGGCCCGTCCTTCGCATCAGGACAGCGCCACGCACATTTGTCGTGTTGCGCTTGTGGGCTTGCAGGAAGCCGCCCGAGAGCACGCGCGTGCCGAGGACATTTACGCTTACGTGCTGATGTCCCTTGCGTGTCCTTGCGCGGGCATCAAACAGCACGCCTTGCTCCGGTGTGCGGCCCACACGCGCACGGATAAATGGGTCTTCGCGACCCGCTTCTATGCTCTTGATGTTTGTTTCAAAATGCACACGACGACGCAGGCTCTTGAGACGCTCACCGAGCGGCTTACTGCGGTCCTTGAGGTGAGAGCGTAGGCGCTTCACAGCGTCACCACGCACGCCCTGCATGGTGCGGCGCATCCCCATGCGCAGGGCGTTTTTGATGGCGCGATCCGACAGTGCGCCGAGCGATTCATTCAGTTCTGATGCGTCGAGTTCAAACGTGATCATAGCCCTTCGATCCTCTCAGTCACGCGCGAGAGTGCGCATAATCATGATGCTCTCGTCGTCTACATGGACGATTAGGGGAGCACCGCATGACCGATCCAACGGCTATCGAAATATCGAACGAGGGCGCTTTGCTTGCGGCAAGGGCCGCACAGAGCGCGTATTTCAACCAACCAACGCAGGCGATACACCCACCTCCGACTGGCACGAAAACCTCGCTCATATGCGCGGAGTTCGTTCAGGCAATGCTCTTTGACAGGCCCGATGGCTGTTTCGTCGTGGCATTTCGCGGCACGGATGAGAGCCGCGACTGGTGCCGAAGCTTCGATTTTGACTTCGACAAAGGCCCATTAGGCGGCCGCGTGCATGACGGGTTTCTCTCCGCGTGGGAGGACGTGCGGCGTGAAATCCTCCCACGCATCGGCTTGGCGACCATTCGCGGACAACGGATCATTCTTTGCGGTCACAGCCTTGGCGGTGCCATCGCCACACTCGCACACGCCGACCTGCGTGCCCTGCATATCCTCGCGACCTGTTACTCGTTCGGCGCACCGCGCGTGGGCGATGCCGGCTTTGTTCGTGCCTATGCGCAGGAAGGACTTGATGATCTGCATTACCGCATGACCCGCGATGGCGATGCGGTGCCGGATCTTCCGCCCGCCTTTTTGGGATTCCGTCATGTGGGCAAGCATTTTTATGCGACCGATGCTGGCGTGGCGTCTGCGGTTCCCGGTGCCATTCGCAAATTTTTCGCGTCTCTCAAGCGGTGGGCGAAGGGAGAAGATGTCCGGCGCTCGCACGGCATCCTCTCTTACTGCCATGCGCTGGAGAAAACCTGCGGCGTGCTCTCCTCGAAGAAGACCGACACGGAGGCCGCATGAATGGCTTGGACCTTTTTTCCGGCATCGGCGGTATGTCCCTTGCCTTGCGCCGTTACGTGCGCCCCGTCTGCTACGTCGAATCCGACCCGTTCTGTCAGGCCCTTCTGCGCGAAAGGATGCAGGACGGAGATTTGCCCGAGGCGCCCGTGTGGGATGACGTGCGCACCTTCGATGCCAAGCCCTGGCGTGGGGTCGTGGATTGCGTCTCTGGAGGCTTCCCGTGCCAGGACATCTCCGTGGCCGGTCGTGGCGCGGGCTTGGCGGGAGAGCGCAGCGGGCTTTTTTTCGAGATGCTCCGAGTCATCGACGAATGCGAGCCGCGTTACGTCTTCCTCGAAAATGTCCCCGCCATCCGCACGCGCGGGCTTGCCACTGTCGGAACCGAACTGGCCGGCCGTGGGTATGATCTGCGGTGGACGACTCTATCCGCTGCTGCCGTGGGAGCACCGCATCTCCGAAAGAGATGGTTCTGCCTTGCTGCCCACGCCGACCGCTGTGGCTTACGGAACATGCCTCGGAGGCGCGGCAGGGAGAACGGGCACGGTGCGGCCGTCTCTTTCTACGATGGCGCGCACAGCGTTGTGGCCGACGCCTGTGGTGAGCGACTCGCGTGCGAGCGCACGGCACACGACGACGACAGGCCGGTCACATCCCGGCACGAGCCTAACGGATGCGGTGCGCCTGTGGCCGACGCCGACATCCCGCGATTGGCGATCCGGGTTGGTATCGGCGACGACGCACGCGAAAAACTCGCGGCCCCTTTCCGAGCAGATTGGTGGGCAACTGAACCCGATTTGGTGCGCGTGGCTGATGGGATACCCGCTCGCGTGGATAAACTGCGCGCATTGGGAAACGCGGTCGTGCCGCTCCAGGCGCGGACAGCGTTTGAACACCTCGCGGGGTTGTGCGCATGAAACGAATCACACGCGCCACGCTCAAAGCACTAACCGCCCTTCCTCGACAGAAGGAAAAAAGCCACGCCCTTCCGCCTCCACACAACCAACGCCGCGCCGGAGTTCGTGAAGCCGATACGCTGCGCGCCGTGCTTTCGGTTCTCTCTATGGGCGGACACTGGCACCGCAGGATCGAGGTGCAGGGCGTGATGACACACAACAAGGGCCGGGACTTCATGCGCCCGAGCCGGATGCAGGGCTTCCCTGACGTGATTGCACTCGTGGACAGGCGTCTGTGGGGAATCGAGGTCAAAGCGCCTGGTGGGCGTCTTTCCGGCCCTCAAGCACAAACCCTCGCGGAGCTTCAAGCTGCCGGGGGCGTTTCGCTCGTTGTGGTGAGCCTCGATACCTTTTCCCGTGTACTTGCCGGCCGCATTGCGGTTTCGTCGCTGCCACTCTGCGCAGGCATTCCCGCCGCTTGATCCTGCTGCTCACCGCACGCCTGGGACTGGATTGCGGAGGCTGTGATGGCTGCGGCGATGTCGGGTCCAAGGTAAAACCTCAAGCGCTGTCTATTCGCCTGAGTTTTGTCCGGCACCGTCTCAACGACAAGCCCCAGGCGCGAGAGCTCGTCGAGGAATGGCTTGATGCGACGGTGAGAGCAGCCACAGCGCGAGGCGATTTCGGCCTGATTGAGTTCGGCGTAGTTCCGGCTTGCTGTGACCATATCGCCAACGATGGCCGTCAGCACGGAACGGGCGGAGGGGCGGAGCTTGGTTGCAGCGAGCCAAATAAAAAACAGCGCAGGGTCTAATTTAGTCATGGGAGAGTCCTTTCGGGTTTGAACAAGGGCTCCCGAACGTGGCTCTGCTGCCGTGACGAAACAAGAGGGCGATGCTTTTTGCATCGTGTTTCTTTCGTTGAGCGCGGGTTCCGTTTCCGGGGCGCAAGAAGAAGGCGTCGGCAATGCCAAAGGCCAGAGCCGCGGAATCGGAACCCGCGTGAAAATCCCTACTATGTGAAGTGCGAAAGCCATCGGTTATGGTGGCAGTACAAGTTTCAGTGCGTGGGTTGCTTTACCAAGCGGCGCGCCTTCTTGTTTCGTTTTGGCTTGGCGTCAGCATCGTCTTCCGCGTAGAAACTAAGGAAATCAACGATCGTCATTTTAGGACCAATTATTGCATGAATGGCGCGAAGTTCAACAAGTGACTTGCGTGAATTTTCACCCATTAAACCAGGACGTTTGCTATCAGCGATGAACAAATTTTCAAGCCATTCAAAATCAGATTCTTTCGGCATGTTATGTCTCCTTCGAGTGGAAGGACGCCGCCAGCCTCCACATATTGCCACCATGTTCAATCCATCAAGATCGTCTCTTCAGGTGTCGGAATCCTCGCGGCACGACGGGGCCACGGCCCCAAATGAGGTAAAGTGTCTGCTCACGGCCCTGCACAGCACCAACCAGCCGACAACACACGCCGGGGCGCATATCTCGAAAGGATTCGCATGAATCGAACGCTCACAAATTCACTTTTTCTTTTGGTGCTCGGCACGACCGCATCGTGTGCATCAAGGCACCACAACGAAAAGTCGCGACCAAAAATCAGTAATGCTGAAGATCCAGCGAAGGCTCCCCCAGTGGTAGGCGAGGCTACCGTCGTCTTGTTCGACGACGAGAAAATTCCACAGTGCACTGGAACGCTCGTGCGCGGACTGGCGGAGAAAGACGGGACTCCCAGCGGGTTCTACGTTTTCACGGCTCGCCACTGCATGGTCCACACCAACGACGACAACAGCGTAGCGCCGATCTTCAAGGCACCGGCCCTGGTTCTCGATACGTCCGCAACTGTCGCCTGGGGTGGAGTTCTTCCGCTCAAAGCCACCCATCTCGCATTCCACGCAAAGCGCGACATCGCCGTGATCAAAGTAGAACCCTACGACGCCACGAAAGCGCCAGGCTACAAGCCCATCGCAACTGCACCCGTGGATCTCGTCCTCCAGGCCGGTCAGGAAGGCGTCATCGCGGGTTTCGGCAAAACCAACGACTCCTTTTCATCCAGCGCACCGAGCGAGCCCGTGCTCCTGCGGTGGGGAAAGATGCAGTACAAACAGGAAAGCGAGGAGACAATCGAGTTCACATCCTCGACTAGCTCCACCTGCAGCGGCGACAGTGGTGGCCCCGTCTACACGGCAACCAACGGCGGATGGGTCTTGGCTGGTGTGACATCGAGTTCGTCGTGGCCGTGCCACAAAAAATTCTCGGCGGAATTTGTCGATGTTCGCAAGTTCGCGCAAAGCGCCATGTCCGCTCTCAGTGGCGATAAAGCCGATGGCTGGACGGTGGCACCGTACCCTGCCGCAGCACCGTAAATCAGGTGCATTTCCCCTGCGCGCTGTCTATGGGCTCGGCGTTGCGCTCGGCATTGCCTTCCTGCACGGGCACTGAGCCCGGCAAGGCCGGCGTTGTCTCTGGCGGCACAGTCGTTTCAATGAAATCCGTCTGGGAGCTACGGGCGCTCGCATATGAGGTGCTCCGGTCGTTCACGCTTTCAGTCGGGGCCGGCAACGCGGGCGGATTCTCACGGCTCTGCGAGGCCGCTGGACTTGCACCGCCGACACGAGATGGCGTGGCCTCTGTCTTGTTCGAATTTGTCGTTGCTGTTTTTGATTGAGGAGCCGCCGCAGCCGTTTGCCTCCGGGGAGGAAGTGCGATGACGGAAGCCCCTCCCGAGGAATACCCAAAATCCACAGCGGAAATCACGGCAATGGGAACACTTCCGCCAATCGAAAATAGAGACCCCGAGTCACCATGTTGAAAGCGCAAAGTGCTCGCGGCGCTCTGTTTAAAAATCATGCCCTGATCGGTCACCTCGCCCACGACCCCCTTGCCCGCAACCGATTCCAGCGAGGCGACGGCGTAACGCGTGGAATCGTCGTCACCCGTGGTGCGTGTGGTATCGACGCCAGCCTGAGAGGCACGGACGGAAAAATTACTGTGGATGTGGAGCCGTGAAGGGCTCTTTTGCAACAACGGACGAAGCGCGGCCCACAACCTGTCCCGCTCTTTTTTCCCTTCATCGTAGCGAGCCTCGGCACCGGCACGGGCGCTTTTGTCCGAAATGATCCTGCCAAGATCGGGCGGAAGCTGTTGCGTGAGGACCGCGCGCACACGGTCGGGCGATCTGCAGATGCCTTTGTCGCCGGACGCGCATTTCTCAAGCCGCTTTGCAAACAGGGCCACCATACGACCGTGCTTTACCGCATCGAATCCAAAGACGTGCGCTTCCCATGCGCGCGCTTTCTCTTTCTCGCTCCCGGCGAGGCTGCTCTGTTGGCTCGATGCGAGATCCATCAACCGCAGTTTGTTGAGAAGATTCACCGCAGGCAGAGAGACATCGCCATCGACCGTCGCGCCGAGCACTTCGAGATCGGAGGTATTGGTGATGATGCGCTCATTTTTCTGTGCATCGGACTCGCCCGTGTTCGATTGGGCCACGAGCTTTTTCAGAATCGTGCCGAGTTCGCGGCGTTCGCTCGCATCAAATCCAGAGGCGTTCCGCAGCCGCCTAGCAAGGTCAAGGGTGGCGGCTTTGATGGGAATGGACTCATACCCACCATCGGCACCGATCTCTAGAGTGATGCTTTCTGTCGTGTCGTGAGGGATGCAGTGGCCCGCAGTGATAAGTCGCATCGCAAATGACTTTGATTCAGTGAAGCGCACCGCCACGGCGCAGCGAAAAACATCAAGATCTGCCGCAGTGGCTGGGCGTCCTTCGAGAGCCCGGTCAGAGTCTTTCCAACGCCGGATCGTGAGGAAGCCGCCGACGATTCGGGCCGCAGGCAGTGCCGAACTTGCAACGCTTGAAGTCGAAATGGCCTGAGCACAGGCCGCTGGCGGCTTTGTCTGGCCGCACGCGGCACTCAGCAGGGCGAACGCGAGAGCGATTTGTCGCATATCCCCTCCCACGGTGCTCATTCCATGAGCCCTCTATCGGCATTTTCGCGACTTTTCTAAAGAAGAGTCGTTAACGTGGCTCAAGGACAACGGTCATTTTATATAACCTATAGGTTATATTGTATATTATATAGGTTCATGATTGGGACGGCTCGCGGTCGGTATCATCCACGCTCAGTGGGGTGCCGAGATGAAGTTGCGAAACATCGCGACGAAGAACATCCGTTTGTATCGAAGGAAACGGGCGATGACACAGGCCGTTCTCGCGGAGAAATGCCGGGTCGATCAAGCGTACGTCTCGAAGCTGGAACGTGAACCGCAGACTCTCACGCTCGACCAATTGGAGACGCTCGCAGGTGCTCTTGGCGTTCCGGCTTTGTCTCTACTTTTCTCGGAGTGCGAACGTGTGAAGATCGATAACCACAATCGCACGCTCCTTCGCGAACGCATCAACCAACTCGTCACCGAACTTCAGTCGTTCAAGGGTGAATCGGAGTAGACGGAATCATTCCTATCCGTTTTCCTGAAACGTCTGCTCATTGTGAGACCGAGATCGTGTTCGGGTGAGGTCACTCAGCACGGGCTGCACGGCTTCTTTGGAGAACAGAGGCGAATCCCACCGCATGAGCGGCTTTGGGAACGTTCTTTCGAGGAAATCAGCAAACCACAGAACGATATCCCGTGGCAGGAAAATGTCCCGCTCCGCTTTTTCGCGCTGTGTCATCTCGCTCATGGCAAGATCAGTGAGGATTTGGCAGAGGCCCCTTTCCCATAAGGTGACGTCCTCGCGCTCCACGAAATGCTCTGCCGCGAACCGTCTGAGCATTCCAGGAAATGAGGGTGTTTCCTCGCTCCACTTCAAGAACTCTGCGTCGTCTGCACAAAGGCCAATCGATACAAAAATCTTCGTGATCGGACCGCGCAGGGAACGCTTGCGCGACTCCGCGAGGGCGCGCCGCTTTTTCTCGTCCATCACATCACTCATCCTAGCCGTGCGTGCGTTGACTTCATCCAGCGAAGTTATCTACAAAATTCTATTGGCTATTGTTAATGGCCTGGCTCCACAATTATATGCATTTAATGACTTTTTCCTCGTACTGTTTCGAGACGTCACGTCCCTTATACTTCGATTTGCTGGCGCCTACAATCGGAGCAGAATCTTGAATTTCTCTAGATAATTTTTGCAAGTAGCTACGCCCATCGACTCGAAAAATTTGCTTCTCGTCGTCATTCATCTGCATCATCCAGTTATACCCAAAGAAGCTGTGTGAACAGTTAACATCGATGAATAGATTTTCGCCTTATTCAAAGAGAAACCAGCCGTGCGGTTCACAATCGATGACCTTCATTTTTCCTCCAGTACTCAGGATTTGCGTGATGCATCACCGCCGTCGCCGAAAAGGACAACGTTGATGTCTAGATCCCTGGCTGCTTTCGCTTGTTTCTTGTCGGCAGTCACAAGAGTGGCCTTCTTTTCCTGCGCCGCCTGCACATAAACAGCATCTGCTGCGCGGCATCGCGTCGAGTAGGCGACCTGTCCCGCACCTTTACTCCGATCCTCGGTCAGCTCTAAAAATTCAAAAGACGCTTTCACGGCTGCGTGCGTCCGCTCTATAATACTCGCCGCAAGTCCGCATTGGCCAAACGCGGCTGACATCTCTGCCAAGATCAGAGTGGGTGCAACATAGACATCTTCGCCCGAAAGAGAGTCGAACCATGCGGTGACTTCGACATAGTGATCGTCATTCTTATGGTTGAGAGCGACGAGGACGCTCGCGTCCATCACGTAGGTTTTTGTCAACGCCTCACGTTCTCCATGATCTCCTCGACGCTCTGATTTAGCCACTGGTCACTCGTCTCCTCTGCCATTGCTTTCATCTCTGCAAGAAGCGCCCTGTGCGCCCTCGCACGTGCTGCACGCGCAGGTTCTGCCTCAAGATGTCCGTGAGCATTCACCCACCAGATCAGCTCGTCTCCAGTGTTCAAGCCAACACGCTTTCGCAGAGCGATTGGAATAACGACCTGTCCACGTTCCGAAATTGCTGCCGAAAATGTTTCGCTCCCATCTTCAGACTCTAATGCCACCTCAATGCGGGCTGCTGCTTTGTTCATTAGTACATCCTTCCAACTCGCGCGGCAATATGAATCTTGCCTTCGCATATTTATCATATCCGCTTACATCCGTTTCTATCGGATTTCTGCAAATTATTCTGAATCTCGGAGGAATATTTCAGGAAGAGTCTCACTCCTGATAATGGAGGTTATCAAAAGTCATTGTTTTGATTGGTGAAATTTGACTTTCACGGTTTGACATGTTCTCCAAACAAGCCTCGTGCTCCGCCGTGGAAGTTCCTCAACGGGACACGCCGGACCACAGACCAACCAACCAGGGGTGGGCAGGAAGAACTTCCCTTGCCCTGCAATCGTTGCTTTGAAGCGTCGGGCGTTCGTTGCTTCGGCCCCGAAGGAGCAAACGGCTCGGGTATGATTATTGGACTTCCCTCCATTACTGCGAAAAGGACTCCTGCATGAAATCAGCCCACGCGCTGTTCGCAATCGCTCTTATCTCAACCAACGCATGCACCTGGAAAGCCAGGAAAGACGCAGTCACCAGCGTGAAATCCATCGTGGAGCCTGCGGCAAAGTGGGACGTCAACGAGCTAGAAACCTGCTGGCTCGACGCCGGCATGGCGGCTTACGGCGCCAGCAAGGGTG
>ENA-ORBV01012563-ORBV01012563.1-microbial-mat-metagenome-genome-assembly--contig:-NODE-12563-length-13038-cov-7.694237_pt1 | contig 13038 bp, 12 predicted proteins | sample MGYA00237777_ERZ505514 | MGnify/ENA primary metagenome ERZ505514 (study PRJEB26160, sample SAMN06269048) | microbial mat metagenome | isolation source: Oligotrophic lake microbial mat | place...
ATGAGTGAGCATTAGAGTGAGTGAACAACGATGGCATATTGCTACTACTACTTCCACGCCGTCCTTAAATGGGTCGCATCAAGGCTGGAACCAGCGTGGTGGCCAATGCCGACGGATCTCCGTCGTTGACGCGTTTGGGTGCGATTGTCGAACAAATCGCCGAACTCAATCATGCCGGTGTCGAAGTCTTGTTTGTGTCCAGTGGCGCTGTGGGCATGGGAAAGAATTTGTTGCGCAAACAGGCGCGCTTGAACATGTCCTTTAAGGATTTGCATAAAAACCCCAAGATGGGTGGTGCCGACAGTGCGGTAGTCACGGGCGTGGGTCAGGCGGCAGCCGGTCTGACGCCCAGTACGAGCATCGGTGACTTACAAACGATCGACGAGCACATGGAAACCTCCGCGGCCAAGTCCTATGCCGCGGCGGGACAATTTGAGTTGATGAATTTGTACCAGTCCCTCATGAGTCCCAAGGGTGTCACGGCCTCACAGATGTTGTTGACACAGGCGGATTTTCAAAACGAACACCACCTCAAGAATTTGCGTTATGCTGTGGAACGTCTTTTGAGTCTTGGAATTGTCCCCATTATCAATGAAAATGATGCTGTCAGTATTTTGCAAAGCAATGACGATGGAACACCCAAGTTTACCGATAATGATTCCTTGGCGGCTCTTTGTGGTACGTTAATTACAGTGGGCTGGAAGGATTTTTGAATCAATTTGTCTGTTTTTATTTTCTGGAAAAAGTATTATATTTAATTCTGACAATTTTTCTTCTTCTTTTCACCGTACACAGCCCGCACATTTGGTGCCGAAGTCTTGCTTCTTCTCACCGACGTGGACGGAGTTTATGATATGCCCCCTTCCAACCCAAAGGCAAAACTCATCCCATTTTATCATGCCAACTCCACTGTGGCCATTGGGGAGAAGAGTACCCAGGGACGTGGTGGCATGGGCGCCAAGATTGAAGCTGCATCCGGGGCCGTAAAAGATGGATCCGCCTGTGCCGCATGCGTCATTGCGCCAGGAGATGATCTGAATTCCATTCGAAGCATTCTCAGTCCCCACTACGATCCCAAGCTTGGACCTGCCAAAGGAACTTTGTTTGCCACTCCGGGAAGTGACTTGGAACGTTTGGCCATTGAAGAACTTGTGGTGGCAGTCGAGGATGAAGAATCCGTTTCCGATCTTGCCCGCGACATGGCCGTAAAGGCCCGGAAAGAAGCGAGAAAACTCGGTGCCATGCCGTTTGAAGTGCGAAGAAATATTCTGAACGCCGTCGCTGCTGCCTTGATTGAGAGGAAGGCCGAAATTCTGGAAGCCAACAAATTGGATCTGATTGATGCCGAACAAAACAAGACTGATATCCAACTTGTGAAGCGCCTCAAATTGACAGAGGAGAAGCTCAAGACACTTGAGGCTGGTATTCAGCAATTGGCTGCCATGGATGACCAACTCGGTGTCATTAAAGCAAAACGTGAGCTTGCTGACGGCCTTGAATTGGCCCAGAAGACTGTGCCCATTGGAGTGCTCATGATTATCTTTGAGTCCCGCCCTGATTCCATGCCACAAATTGCTTCGTTGGCCTTGGCCAGCGGAAATGGACTCCTCTTGAAGGGTGGCAAAGAGGCAGTAAATTCCAACGCGGTCATTCACGAAATCATCGGAGATGCGATCGAAAAGGGTTCGAATGGAGCGATCACCCGTGACATTGTTGGTCTCGTCACAAGTCGTGGACAGGTGAAGGATCTCTTGGCTTTGGATGACACCATCGACCTAGTAATTCCTCGTGGAGGCAACAAGTTGGTCGCATACATCAAAGCCAATACTCGAATTCCAGTTCTGGGCCATGCTGATGGTGTCTGTCACGTCTACGTCGACAAGAGCGCGAGTGCAGCCAACGCTTCCGCTATTGTGGTCGACTCCAAGACCGATTATCCATCGGCCTGTAACGCCATGGAAACACTTTTGCTTCACTCTGATACGGTTCAGAATAACGTCGCTCTCAATGTGCTTCAGTCCTTGCGATCCGCAGGCGTCCGGTGTCTTGGAGGCCCCAAAGCAATGAAGGCTGGACTCAGCGACGTGCCTGCCGAGCAAATGAAGTTCGAGTACGGAGACCTTCGCTGCTTAGTGGAGATCGTCGACAGTGTCGACGAAGCCATCGACTGGATCCATCAATATGGCAGTGGTCACACGGAAGCCATTGTGTGCGACGAAAACGATCCCGTTGGCGAGGACTTTCTCCAACGGGTCGATGCGGCATGTGTCTTCAAGAACACCTCCACGCGCTTTGCCGATGGCTATCGGTTAGGCCTTGGAGCCGAGGTTGGAATTTCAACCGGTCGCATTCACGCGAGGGGTCCCGTCGGCGTTGAAGGACTTTTGACAACCAAGTGGGAGCTCCGCTCGGCTGGTGGAGTGAATCTTGCTAGTGAATTTGGTGGTGCCGCCCCTACAAAAACGTTTACTCATAAGGAACTCATGTAAACGAACGAAAGCAAGCGCCTCTCAAATGGCGAGGCTGTGGCTGCACAATGAAAACCCAATAAAGTAAAAGAATATAGTATGCATAATACATCAAAAGAACCATATCCATTTGATTCGCACCATGCCGGGATTGCATTTGCTGCTACGTCGTGGCAAGAGCAGATAGAAAGCCAAGAGCGGTCCTCCGTAGATCAGTCTAGTAGAATTTAAAAAACTGGCATCCTTTATATACGTTTTATTTTGGGAAAACTAGAAATAGAATCGAAATGAAAGCATTTGCTTACCTCTCTCAGCTGCTGGCCTTGTTGCCCATTGGTGGTGAGGTCCGGTTTTTACAATACTCGTCGTAGACTAGCTAGTCATCCAAGACGACAACAATGACAGGCTCCGCTACCTAGCTAGTAGCTCAGATGGTTGAAAGGGAGGAATCAGGAATCACCGGGTGGTGCAAGAGCTGAAAAAAGGAAAGAGAAACACCAACAGAAGTAGTGCGCGTCTTATTAATTTCACTTCATTTGGTCGACGTTTGTGCGCTGTGTTGTTACCATGTACGTCGTAGCGTTGTATCACCTGTCGTTTATTGATGGTTCCCAAGCACAAGCCAAATCATTTGCAACAACTCTCTTTTGTCATCACCTGTTAGCTATCTTACACTTCCAGAACCGACAATAGATCCTCTAAAGCCCTTTTAGGTCAGTGTTCCAAAAATGGTAAGACTAACTTCTAGTAATAGCAATCAAAGCCAGACACAGAGGCGAACTGAGAGCAGCAACACCACCACCAACAATCCAAACAACAGCGCCACCAACAGCACTGCCACCACCACCACCGCCGCCAACGTTTCCTCGGCCCCTACTCCAGCTGTGAGCAATGATGCGTCCTGGGTTCCGCCATTATGGCTGACAAAGGAGAAAAATCCGCATCGATCCAGAAGCATGGTAATCCCAATACCTCCCGTTCCACCGGCAACCCGCAAAGCCATCGTCAAGGCCATCAAAGCAGAACGGCCGCCTCACTACAAACAACAGGCGCAGATTACACTGCTTCAAAATAAACTCAAGGGGCAAAAGGAAAGGGTCTCGAATGCGCAGTCACGACTGGATAGGCTGGAAGAAAACAAGGCCGAGAAATTACAGGAAATCAAAGTAATACAGGAAGAAGAAATGGAAGAAGCCTTGAAGAAAATCAAGGATGATATGGAGAAAGAGCACGAAGAGGCGCTGAAAGTCCAAGAGGAAGAATGGAAGCAAAATACGGAGCGGGAAATGAAAGCGGCGAAACGACAATTCAAAAAAGAACAAGCCGAGATAGAAGAGAAGGAATTGGAATCTTACAAACAAAAAGTGGAGGAGGAAAAGAAAAAAGCGCAGCCAGAGAAACTAGAAAAGAAAAAGGCAAGCTCTGAAGACGGTGAAGTAGAAGTGGGAGAAACGGAAGAAGATGCCGAAGAAGATGCCGAAGATGATGCCTCGCCAACTGAAAAGCTCGAAAAAGAGCACAAAAACTTGAAGGACAAACTCGAAACCTTGACAGAAACAAAAAAGGAAATGGGGTGGTTGCTAAAGCAAGTGATTCAAGCTGGTAAGCCAGCGACAACTAGTCAGCTAATGTTTTTCACCGTGTTGGTGCTGCATCCATACTACACGCCGCTTCCATGTTGACTTTTTGCTTTACCACCGAGAAACTGTTTCCTCACTGTTTTCTCTACTCGATTTTACAGAAGCAAAAAAGCGAAAGGCAGGCAAAGCAGGCGACGCAGGACACGCCAAAAAGAAACAAAAATTTACTCCGCCATAGTCCGTGGGGAGCGTTGGAGGGGAGGGCTTTTTTTTCTTTTTGTAGTAAACTTGGAACCATTGGTTTTAACACTCATTAGGTAGATACGAGGTCGCTTGGCAGTGAGGGAACAGTTTGTATGATTTATTCAATCAGTGCGTTCGGCTACTTTGCCAGCTGCTTGTCACACAGTGCATAGTTGTTTTTGAAAAGGGCTGCGGCCATTTATGGCAGCGATTTATAGCTCCGTGCAGCTGCCTTAAAAACAAAAATGTGGATAACGTTTTCATCAGGGATGCCCTGCATGGTTTTCAGTGGACTTGAAGATTGGGTCAATGGGTCTCGGTTTTCAGTAGAATCTCTTGTAAAATAGAATGAATAGGATGTATCTAACAGAGAAGTCCACAATCCTCCAATCAATCACACCAATAATATGTTTAGGACCTGCCAACAGCGCGTGGTCTATTAATCAGGCACTACTCGCATTCAAGCATACTTTATGTGCGTTTTTCGTCACAAGCACACTTGAATCGATACATACGCCGTTGAAGCCAAGCGACAATATTAAATTTTTAAAATAGTGTAGAATGGTGTATTTGAATATCTATTAATCTAACTTCGGTAGTCCGCATTGACGACAACGTATTCACCTGTCAAGTCACTGCCCAAGATTGTCGCAGAAGCATCTCCAGTTCCTTTTCCGAAATCAACGCCAATTTCAACAAACCTCTGGTGGGCGGGGTAGTCAGAGTGTTCATCGTATTGAGCAGAGGCCATGTGACTGCTCAACTGTTTTTCCAATGGAGTTCCGCTATCGTCTTCCAACACAAATTTACCTCCTTTGAAAATGCAAATACCTCCCAAAGTAAGTGTCATTTTATCCACAGCGCCATCACTCTTATATTTTCCCATGAAGGATCCGATGGCGCCCGCCAATCGTCCAGTGTTGGGGTCGTTTCCAGATACAGCACACTTGAAGAGCGGAGAGTTCACAATGTGGCGTCCCAACCGACGAGCCTCCAAGTCAGAACCGGGAAAGTTCGAAATTTCAACGCGCATCACATGCCCAGTACCTTCACCATTGCGAACAATATCAGCTGCCAATCCTCGACAGATCTCCATCAACGCCTCTTCAAATTCAGCTTCATCAGTGCCTTCCACTTGATTGGATCCAATAATCACGACAGTATCACTTGTGGATTCATCGCCGTCCACAGAAATAGAATTGTAAGATTGGTTGACAACTCGGCTCAAAATTTCTTGCATCTTGGCTTTGGGAATGGTAGCATCCGTCATGAGATAAGACAACATTGTCGCCATATTTGGCTATGAATAAAAGAAATTACAAACAAAATCCATTCATTCCGTTAGAGAGAAAAATCCATGAAAAATATACACCACAACAATAATTCCAGCTTACTTCGATCATGCCGGCTCCTTTCGCAATTCCTACAAGTCTGGCACCACTTTTCAAAGTCTTGCTGCGCAATTTGGGCCACCGATCGGTTGTCATTATGGCCGTGGCAGCATCTGATCCAGAGGTTGCGTCCAAGTTCTTGATAGCCTCTGGCACAACATCACTGGCCAACTCTTTGGCGGGTAATCGCCACCCAATCACACCTGTACTGGAAGGCAAAACAGTCGCGGCGCCTCCTTCCAACTTCAGGGCACTGGCCACTGCTTCGCAAACCATTTCACTGTCCCCCACACCATCTCCTCCGGAACAAACATTGGAGACTTTATTATTAATCACCAGAGCATTCAACGGGCCTCCACTGGACAGACGCTTTCGACCGACAATGACGGGTGCTCCAGGAAATTTATTGCTGGTAAAGACGGCTGCCCAATTGTCGGTTGGGCCTTCCGTCAAATGGATCACAGTTCCCTTGATGGGCAAGGGACCCATTGCGGGAGCTTCCTTGGCAATAAATTTGCCGGACGCTGTGCCCGTTGCAAATCCTTTGGGAAGTCCCGAGACGCCCTTGAGAAACTCCATATAGGCTTCCTTACTGGCAAAGTCTGGAAGGACTGCTGGCGTATCAGCCGAGGAGGCATACAGAGAGTTTTCGCCAACTCGGGTCGACATGGGACGGGCCAATTGGGCTGGCAAAAATGCACTTGTCATCGCTGACACCAACAACAAAGTTGCGAACACATTTTGAACAAAGTATACCATCTTGAAATAAATTTTCTTTTCCTTGAATTTCCTGTGATTACTAAAGCCTTTGATTTCCAATAAAACTGAAATTTATGATCCACTTGCCAATCCTATTACTGATTCGTATCGTGGGGGGTGAGTCTCCGACTAGTAGATACTCAACTGGAGACTGATAATGAGACGAACACTACCAATGAAAATAAGAGAGGTGGTGACATTGATTGATGCTGCAAATGCAATCTTCCGTCAAAACAAGATCTGCCGATCCATCCAAACTATCCGATGAAAATGAAATTGATGCCGATGATCATGACGTGTTCTCACAATGTCGAAGAACTGCGCGTCTGAGTCTGGATAGCCTAAAACTTGAAGCCACCAGGTGTGTGTGCCCTAAACGATTGAGCTTGTGCCATGCGTAATTTTTTTACACTACACAGAGAACCCTCCCGGCAGTGGCATGACATCAGAGTTCTGATTTTCTGTCCCACAAGTTGCCACTGTGACACTTTTCTAATGTGATGGGCTGTCACTGTGACATGACCCTTGTGTGACATGCCCTCATGTGACATGTTCCTCACGTGCCAGACATGCATGCAGACAGACAGATGAAAATTGCACAGACACCACACTTGCAGTTTGGGGCAAAAAATGCAATGTATGCACCATCATCAGTGACAACTTTCAGAGTGCCAACTAGAATCATGAATGCTAGTAAGTTCAATTCATTTGCTGTCAAATTAATTTTTATTATTTCAAAGTCAAACGCACAGGTGAGAATTTATTTTTCGAGGGATCACAGGCCTTGATTAAACTGGGTCAAGCGCAGTGTCCATTTTGTTTCTGCTTGCCACTTTCTCTTCTTTGACAATCATTCATATGAATGTTCATTTGACTTGCCCTCATCTATAAGGTGTTGCTAGTTACAATTGAAAAATTAGTTCTCTTGTAGCTCTTTTTTGTGCATTTGCATGCATGTTGCATTGCAGTTGTGTGAAAAATCACTTTCAACACATCCTTTTTGTTGTGGAATGACAACCCTCAAAAGTTCCCCCCTCATGATCAAGAGCATATATGTGGTAACCAATGATCATTTCCTCCTAATTTTAACATATGCTGTCAGGTTTCCATGTTTGCCAACTAGAAACGCAAGGTGTGAAAATTTTGAAACACCAGCTCAAATTAGGCTGTCAGGTCGGGACACCATTGAGCTGTCAGGAGTCAGGAAAAAAGAAAATTGCAAACACTCACTTGCATGTTGCTTGTGAAGGAGGAATTGAGGGTAAGAGAGCCGGTCTCCTTGGGGTCAACCCTAACCCTAACAAAACCGGTGCTAACCGGTGACAACCGGTGCCCACATTTGAAACAGTCACATAGCTGATTCGCACAGTAAAACAGCACACAAATGCAACTTTTATTGGTACGAATCACTGCAAAATCGTCTGTTGGAATCAACACTTGCTTCCGACAAAACTGTTGAACCATGTGGATGCCAAGCCTGTCAACACGATTTCCCAAGTGTCGAAATGTGACCGTGAACGTGCGAGTGCTCTTTGGCCCATGCCAGTGCGCATGGTGTTCATTTGAATTCTACTCTCATACTGTCTTAACTCAACAATCTCCAATAGGAGACCGAATTGCATATATTGGTCTCAAACTCACTGTAACTCAAGATCATTAGAAAATGTTGAATGTGGGTTTGTGAACTTATTAAATTCTTGTAATATATGCCCGGGTGGTATCAATCAGTTTGGCATTCACCCGTTTGTCGTCATCCCATTGAACTTTGCGGGCAACCGAGCAAGATCGCAAGATTTTCTCGTTCGTCACATCGTGGCTTCCCATGTCAGACGACATCGATGGCCGAGAGATGCCAACCACGAGCGAAGCCAAGGAAGCTGGATGTACATGTAGAAGCGTTGTTCCTGCCGGCCTGCTGCTTTTGCCTTGTTGTCGACGTCAAGTCTTTGTTGCGACTACTAGCTAGTACCTACTCTAGCTAGTTCGCCTATGTTGCTTTCGTTACAGCGCTTTGTGAAGAAAGCATTCAATTTTGAATCCATCAACTTCGACAAGACCTCTCCTTAGTTCTAGTACCATCATCGCCAGCATGTTTTCAAAATCGTTTGCTCTTCTTCTGGTAGCTGCCATTGCGTTCTCGGCCGAGGCATTTGCTCCCAGCCGGCCGTCACACAATTTCATCAGTAGCAGAACGGCCCTGCAAGCAGTCGTGGACATTGACAGTGAAGCGGCCTTTGATCAAACCATTAAGAATGCGGGAAGCTCGTTGGTGGTCGTCGATTACTCAACAACATGGTGCGGGCCTTGCAAAGTCATTGCGCCAAAGTTTGAGGAGCTGAGCGAGAAATACACAGATGCCGTCTTCTTAAAGGTGCGTACATGTACGGCGCTATCTAGCACCTGTGATTCGCCTTTGTGTCTGCACATAAAGGAAGGGATGAGTGTTTCGTACCACTTTCTGAGAAAAAGTTCTGTTCTAATATGTTCCGCTCTTTTTGTTTTTATTATTATTATTATTAGGTTATTGGAGATGCCACCCCAGAAGCATCTAAACTTATGAAGCGGGAAGGTGTACGATCGGTTCCTTCGTTTCATTATTTCGTGGGCGGAGAAAAAGTAGATGTTGTCAACGGAGCAAATGCTGAAGCCATTGAATCTACCATCACCAAGCACACGGGCGCATAAGTCGCTGCCTGCAGGAAGTCTCATTTCTCCATTATGATTATATTGATTCTCTGTAGACAGCAATAAAAAGCTAAATTAAAATACACTTGCGAAAAAAGAACTAGTAGAAAGGATGAGTCAGTTGTGTCTAAGGGCTGGCCTGCAAATATCAGATGTTTAATTTTACTGCTTAAACCATAGCCAGGAATAGCTCCCCTTTGAAGCTTTGCTGGTCTACCATGTAGAAACAAGATTAAAAAAGGAAAAGCAGCCTCTGCACAAATGCCTCATGTGTAATAGGTTGGAAGTTGGTAGTGCCAAGAAAGCAGTCTGTTGGCCACAAGGCAAGGCCATGGCTTGGGTAACGGAATAACAAGGTTTCGGAGACGTTTCAGTGCCTGTCCACCTTGCCAAAAGCAAATGTAAACGGATTGTCGACAACATCAAATCAGTTGTCGCACGTATTCCAATACTATTATCGTACTAGTCCAAGCATTAGCAGAGAAGGAAGTCCAGATGACGCCTTCCCAAGGATGGGATGGGCTGTGCTGAGGGAGTTGCCAATCCGGCTTTCTTGTGGGGAAAGACATTTGCCTCTTCAATCGCCGTCTTCAGACCTAAACTATAAGCTAGATAGCTGATAGAACCACGTAATTTCTGCGCCTACTACTAATACCAAGTAGCCAATGTTACTACTAGCTAGGAGTACCAGGTACCTGGTAACTAAAGCTGTACAATTCTAGTAAAAAAAGGTTAGCAATCTAAGCATACTTTTTGAATTGCAAGAAGCGCTCACTTGATCGATCTATATTTCGAGTCCATGTGCGGTCTTGTAGGTTAGAACTTCCAAGAGGTTTTTGGAAGAGGAGAAGCAACAACAGCTCAACCAACCACCACGAATGAACGAAATCGTGGTTTTGTTATTATTTCCATTAATTTTCCACAACAGTTTTTCTACTACTAGTACTAGTCCAGACTTCTGACAATGATGAGAGCAGCAACCGCAGCCTCTGGCCGCCACATGAGGCATGTCCAGCAGCGTGTATCACCAAGTACAAAAGTAGCGTCCGCAAAATGGCAGCAACAGCATCAACAATATCAACGAACGTCCCTGTCGGCATCTCAACTCTTGCACACGTATATTGGGGGCCCCTTGGATGACCGAAGAAGGCAAGAACAAGATGAACAACAGCGAGCTAGACTTCATGCCATGTCAGTAAATTCTAAGTATGGAAACAACAATGGGATGCTGCTGAGTTCTCCGCAATGGATGCAAGTTGCCCATTACCACTCGACACCTCGACAAGAAAAGGTCGTGGCCATTATGCTTGGTCTGGGAGCTGTGTCGGCCTTATCGTATGCCGGAGCGTCGGCAGTCAGAGCTTACAACGAATACAAAGCCAGTTTACCATCTCCAGAAGAAATGGAGGAAATTCGAAAGCAAGAAGAAAAGGAAGCAGCAGAACAACAACAGCAACAAGAAGCAGAAGCACAGGCAAATGCCAAAGATTCGTCGTCCAAAACAGCAAATGGCAAAGGAGACGAAAAGCGTGAAAATGTATTTTCCAAATGGTTTGGTGTGGGTGTCGGTGCCAAATATTATGAGGGCGGCTTTGAGGACACTATGACTCGACGAGAAGCAGCCTTGATTTTGGGTGTCCGCGAATCCAGTCCTCCTTCGAGAATTAAAGAAGCCCATCGCAAATTATTGGTGCTCAACCACCCGGATACAGGAGGAAGTACCTATGTGTCTGGAAAAATCAATGAAGCCAAGGAACTTTTGTTGAAGGGAAGGAGAAAATAAGCATGATTTTTGACTGGATGGCCGTCATATTATAGAAGGCAGTTTTCTTGTCACTTGTATTGAATTCAAATGGAGATTTTTAATTGAACACAACAAATTTTTAGAGACATCATATTATCCTGTTTCGTACCTTTGCTTTAAGAATGTTGTGGTCTTTCAAATGTACAGCGGCCAAACCGCTGTAGTGATATTTTATGTGTTCACGTAATCAGCACAAGGAAATGTAGAATGATATGTGCTCAAGAAATGCATACAAAGCTCTCCTTTAAATATGCAGGGAGTTAGGTTTACATATTAGGGAAGACCGAAAAAACACATGAAAATTAATGGGGGCCTTCAAGAGTCTATCAGAAGGTGGCTGCGACCAGTGCGTCGTACTGGTGGCTGCCAATCATGGTGATACGTAGCAGTGAACACTACAGTTATCGCTGTCTCCATTGAGACTAAGTGTACGCACAATGGTTCCATTTTCACTGCGGCCAAAATAGATAGAATCACGGTATAGTATCTTTAAAACGCGACACAAAGATTTAGTGAATTGTGTCGCTCGCTCGTTTGCGTATCGCAGTCATACTCGGAGTGACCGTCTAACGGGACCAAAATCATCAGAAAAGCTGCCAAGTTCTTTGCTTCTCACTTCGCGGAAGCAATTTTGACACACAATATCTCGTTATCAACAGATTCTTTAGATGACTAATACCATAAGGAGCTTTGAAACTTATATACTCAGTGTAGTAACTTTGGAATCAGATAGCCCCTCATTTTTAAGGACATCTCAGTGATCTTTTCAACTCTCTGTCATCACTTTATCTACTACTAGTTTTATTGAAAGCTTTATCATGATTCTTGTTGATCCATCCGCTCCGTTGCATCTTCCCAAGAATGACCCCGCGATGGGTGCCTTGGATAACAAGGACGATGACGCCATGCCTGTTTATCGTTCTGCGAAGCTGCCGCTCTTCTCAGGAGAATCGGTTCGACAGTTGGAAGCCCGCATACGACAAACACATGAGTTGTTGAGTCATTATCACGAACGCAATCAGGTATCCACAAGCACAACCAAAGACAACGACAAGCAAATGTTGTTCTACACAGTGGTAACACCCTCTCAGCCCGGGTCGTTTCGGGATTGGGCCTCTTCTTCTTTCCGTAAAAGTAATAATGGGTGGAAGTGCAAGATGATGAGTGATGAAACGGCACGCACAGTGTCCACCACGGGCAGTTATGATGACAGCAGCAACTCGATCTCGACGACAACAACGGAAATGGGAGATGAGCATTGCAGTATTCGTCGTCAATCGACGGTCAAGGTCCAATATTATGATGATTCCTTGGACGACGAGGAAGCTCTTGATGACACTACGACAAGTTGTAGTACTAGTAGTACGGATGCTAGCGCTGCTGCCAAGACTCCCGTCACCCGCAACCACAAACTTGCCAACATTACCGTTTGTAGTAGTAGTAGTAGTAGTAGCCGTGGCAAGTTGGCTGCCGTGGATGATGGCTGTGACTGGGGATACTTTGTCGACACCCCAGACGCACCACCCCGACGACCACCACCACCCAAGCCCGAGCGCTACCGCCACTTTTTGACCAAAGAGATCCATCAATTTCACCGGATCCATCGATCTCAGAGGATGAACTTCCTTCTTCGTGCGTGAGAAACATGAGGAATGGCGCTTGAGGATGTGAGCGGCTTGTTTTGGCTAGGAAGGTCGGGTACGAGAAGTGACACAACTACGTTTGCTAACTTACTACATAACTAAATAGAATTACATGTTCAGACACTCGGCGTAGCGAAACTTTTTCGATTTCATTTTACGCCGTTGATGGCGACAACCAGAGGACGAATAAATAAAGGCTCTGGCTATGCAGTACTATGAGAAAATGAAATTTGTAGAGCGTCACACGGTACTTTACTTTATATTTGGCTTTACAGCACTGATTGAGCAATTAGCTATACAGGGACATTTTACATCAAAAAAGAGGTCAACCATTCAGGAGCATTGTGTGGTTTAGTAAACTTCCACATGCCACTGCTTCTTGGCCTTGAGACCCTTCAACCATTCATCATAATCCAATCCCTTCTTTTCTGCTACTCCCTTCAACATGTCTTGAATTCCAGGCAT
>ENA-ORBV01012564-ORBV01012564.1-microbial-mat-metagenome-genome-assembly--contig:-NODE-12564-length-13037-cov-6.707948_pt1 | contig 13037 bp, 3 predicted proteins | sample MGYA00237777_ERZ505514 | MGnify/ENA primary metagenome ERZ505514 (study PRJEB26160, sample SAMN06269048) | microbial mat metagenome | isolation source: Oligotrophic lake microbial mat | place...
ATGCGGCGGTAGTCGCTCGTCAGGGGCTTGCCTTCGATGTGGTAGAGGTCCGCCGCCGAGTACCCCTCGGCGGTCCCGTTGGTGTTGATCGTCGTGACCCACGACCCCACCGTTGAGTTGGTGAACTTCGCCGTGGTCTGGATGAGGAGCATCAGCTCGCTGCCGGCCGAGACCTCGGCGAGTCCGACGTTGGTGACGGCGTTGCGGACGAGGTAGGCCCGCCCGACCAGCACCGTGGTGGCCGTGGCGGGGGCGCCCGCCGCCGACTGAAGCAGCTCGGGGTGAACAGCCGCGACCATCCCGCCCGGGGTCGGCTGAGCCGCCGAAAAGGCCGACCCGCCGCGGTTGGTGCGGTAGTTGGTGAGCAGAGACCAGTTGCCCTGGTTGCCGTCGACCTGGACCACGAAGTCCCCCACCCGACCCGCCACTTCGGCCGTCCCGGGGATGAGGCTCTGTTGTTCGGCTGCGTCCGCGATGGCGTACCCACCCGCGAAGCCCCGGTAGGTCTCGTTGTGGAAGATGAGACTGTTGGGACCGGTGCGGGTGAACTGGTTGCCCCGGAAGTCCTTGTCCCGGAAGAGGGACCCGAGCGGGAGCCGCTCGACGCACCCGTGGTAGCTTGTCCCCACGGGGACGCCGGCCGTGCCCGTGAGGGCCCCGAGCTTGATGGCCGGACGAGCGGCGATGGGGCTGACCGGCGGCCAACCCGTCGACTTGTCCTCATAGCCCACGTTGGACGGGTTGGGTTCGACCTGGAAGCTCGTGACCGAAAGCCGGCCCGAGCCCAACGTCGTCGTGAACGACGTGGCGGCGAGGATCTCCAGGGCCTTCTGGTTCGGCCTGGTGAGGGCGCTCTGGGTGAGGGGCGTCCCGAGAGACACAACGTCCCCCGACTGGAGCGGCCCACGGGCATAGCCCAGGTCGGTGTAGATCGCCTGCGTGCCCCAGGCGTCGCCCTGGTACGGCGTCCGGCTGTAGTTGACCAGGATCTCGTCGCTCGCCGCGAAGGGACCCGGGACGATCAGCTCGGGGGCGTCGATGGACGCTGTGAGGTTGGCTGACCGAACACCACCCACGGCTTCCGACCGCTGCCGGCTAAGGACCAGGCGGAACTCTTTGGTGACATCGAACGAGTCCCGGTCGAAGCCGTAGATGCTCGCCTCGATGACGTAGTTGCCCGCCGCGAAGTTGGCGATGGCGTTCGGGCTCTTGGTGAGGTCGAGCGCAGCCGCGTTGATGATGAAGGTCGAGTCCCCGTCCTCGTCCTTCTCGATCCAAAAGAGCGGCTGCCCCACATCGAGGTTCTGCCGGAGCAGGTTTTTGGCCGCCGAGAGCGAGCCGGTCGGGGCACGGTCGCCCGCACCGAAGGCCGAGCCGTTCAGCTTGTAGTCGTTCGCCTCATAGACGGCCCAGAGCCGGGCGATGCCGTAGAACGGGGGCAGCTCCAACCCCTGCCGGCCAAGCTCGCGGGTGTCGGTGTACTTCCGGATGCCCGCGTACGTCTTGCCGCCGAAGGTCAGGACCGTGTTGTACGGCGCCGGGTTGGTCCCCGGGGGGTTGAAGTCGAGCGTCGTGAAGGACGAGTAGCTGAAGGCGCCGTTCGAGAACGGGACGTAGTTCTTCTCGCTGTTCCCGAACGGCCCGGCTCCGCTCGGGATGTTGAGCAGGTAGTTGAGCCCCTGGCTGAAGGGCGCCTGGTCAGCCCAGAGCAGCGGGATGTCGTACTCCCCCCAGCCGGGGATGAGCCCGCGGGGGAAGGTGACGAAGATGTTCTTCGAGGCCGCCGTCGGGTCCGTCGTCCCAGAGAAGAGCCCCAAGGGGTCGGTCGTCGTCCACTTCGGGGTCGCGCCGTCCACCTTGACCATCGGCATGAGCCCGGCCGAAGCGAAGACTTGATAGCCGACGCTGGGGTCGTTCTCGATGGGGTATTGGCTCGACATGAGCGTCAGGCCGATGGTCGGCGTGCTTGTCGTCGCCACCCCATACCTCCGGCCCGTGTTCACGCCCGACGTGATGAGCACGACGGAGCCGGCGGGAACCACCGTGACGTTGGCGCCGATGTCCGAGAGGACGTTGCCCACAATGCTCGTCACACCAGCGTTCAACGTGATGAAGGCGCCCAGGTTGGCGACCTGGCCATCCATGGTCACCACCGCATCAGGCAGGTCGACCCGGCGAAGGGGCTGGAGGACGAGGCTCTTGGAGCCCAGCTCGGCGTAGACCTCGCTCGTGACCGGGAGGTTCGGCCCAATGGCGTCGTTCCGGTACTTCGACCAGAAATCGAGAGGCTTGACCCGCATCGCGAAGGCGTTGGTCGCGACCTGGGGCTGGTTCAGGAGCAGGTCCGACGAGGGGAAGACAGCCGTGACCGAGTGCAGCATGTCGGGCCGGCGGGAGAGCCCGCGGCCAGGGCCGTAGAGGACGTGGGCCGTGATGTAGAGCCGCTTGTCCGTCGTCGGGAACGTCACGCCCAGGGTGATGACCAGATCGTCCGCCGGCCCCGGGTTCGCGGGCGTGACCGTGTAGGCCGAGGCCGGAACGGGGTTCGTCTGGCCGTCGATGCGGATCGAGAGGTTCTGGGCGTCGCTGTCGTAAAGCCAGCGGATCTGGTCTGCGTCCCCGCCGGGGACACCCGCCTTGAGCTGGGCAACCGGGATGGTCAGCACGTCGCCGGCCTGGAAAAGGTTGCCCGGGATGGGCTTGGCCGTCTGGTTGATGGTCAGCGACAGCGACCACGCATCGTTTACCGGCGTCGGGGCTGCCGCCGCCGTCGGCTTGGCGATCAGCTCGATCCGCTGGAGGACGGCCGCGTCCGAGAAGATCTGACGGATGTTATCGGGGCCGTCGAGCTGGGTCACCCCGGAGGCCGCCGACCCTTGCGTGATCTTGTCTTCGTAGAAGATGAAGGGCCCCTGCGGGCCGCCACCCGAGCGCTTCCAGATGGTCCTGAGCTGGCCCCGGAGCAGCCGGTCCAGGTTCTCATCGAGAAGCGCCTGGTAGTCGAAGCCGCTCTGGCTGACGACATGCCGCTGATCAAGGATGTCGGTGAGCGCGACTTGGTCCGAGAAGAGCCCGTCGGGCCTGTCAGAAACGATCCTGACCGCCGTCCCGACCGCGTGGGTCTCAGCCCGCGTACCGTTGACCCCGCGGGCCAGCACGGTCATGACGCCGCCGCTGGTGATCGATTGGTACTGGACCAGCTCGTCGCCGATCTGGACGGTGACGGGGGTGAGGGGCGTCAGCGGCATCGGGATGCCCGACGCCGTGTCCATGGTCAGCGAGAGCGCCCCGGCCGTCGCCGCTACCGTCAGAACAGGCGTTGCCGTGAAGGTCGCGACGCCCGTTCGGTCCACGGCCGTCGGGTTGCGGTTGAAGCCCCCGTTGAGGTTCTGGGCAGGGTCGCCGGTCCAGACGATGCCGTTGCGGCGGAAGACGGTGGCGATGGGGATGGCGTAGACGTAGCCGTCCACCGTCCCGAGCGTGTTGGCCGTGCCGTCCCCGGCCCGCCAGAGGCCCGGGTCGCCCAGGACCGTCCGCATGTTCGAGTAGGTGAACGCGGTTGGCACCAGGGCCGCGCCCTGGGCCTTGACCGTCGCCGGGTCGAAGCCGTCGGGGTAGCTCGTGAGGCCAACGAGGCCCTTGACGACCCGGATGCGGTACTGGAGCTGGACGCGCTGGCTGGTCTCGAAGCCCAGGGCGGGGTCCACGAGGTCGTCAGGGACGAAGCTGTAGCCGCCTTCGACGTTGCCGTAGCGGTACACCGCCGAAAGGCTCGGCTTGTTCAGGACCGAAGGGTTCGGCGGGATGCGGGCCTGCCAGACCTCCAGGAACACGTAGTCGATCCGGAAGTCGCCTGCGTTGGTCGGCGGGGGGTCGAGCGCGATCTTGTTCCAGGTGTCGGTGTCGTCCGGGCTGCCCGGGGGCGTGCCCGTCCGGGTCCCCGTCACCGGAACGAGCCAGCCGTTCACGGCGGCCCAGAGCACCGACTTCTGCTCGCCCGCCCGCTGAAGGCCGAACTTGAACCAGTTCGACCAGGCAGACGCGGTGCTGTACACCGCCCCGGCGTTCGTGTCGTTGCCGAGCCAGCCGGAGGGGGTGCCCCGGAGGACGGCCCTCCGCGTGTAGTTGATCCCCAGCTCTTGCAGGAGGTTGAACTCCGCGTCGCACGGAGGCTTCCCCTGCTGGAGAATGACCTCGATGTACTCGGTGCCGTCGGGGTTCAGAACACGAGAGACGCCGCCGCCGTAGTTGTTCGCCATCGGTCTAGCTTTCTGATGTGATTAATAGATCACGGCCCACGAACCGACTCGGAGCGGAATGGGCGGAGAGAGGGGCACGGTGTAGGTCAGACGGATGATGAAGTCCGTGCCCTGTCCCACCACGGGGATGTTGAGAAGGGCCCCGTCGGTCGTCGTGTAGAAGTGGGCGCCGTTGTCGAAGCTCACCTCGCACGTAAAGCCCATCGACATCTCGCTGTACGCGGGGACAGCCCGGCCCTCGGACGGGTCATCCAGGGTGACGATGAAGGTCTCCCAGGTGATGTACGCCTGGGCCGGCGCCAGGGCGAGCGTCACGGCGGTCGACTGAAACCGGGCCCCCGAGTAGACGGAGACGATGTTCCGGTCCCCAAAGACCCCCCCGACCTGAGCAGCGGCAAGATCGACGCTGGTGAGGTCGAAGAGGTCGTCGTAGGCCACGTTCGTGGTCCCGGCGTAGTAGGCCAGGAGCGCCTGATGCTTCTTGAGAACGAGGTCGGTCGCATCGGTCGGGTTCTGGACCGACAGGTAGTCAGGGACCTTGACGATGAAGTTGCCGGCGAGCGGCGCCGTCGTCCCCTGCCGCACGTCGGTGATCCCGGCGGAAGAGATGGGGTTCGCGAAGCCGTCAACGAGGTAGAGCGTGGCCATGGATCAACCGTTCCCCCGGTTACGGAGCTTGTCGCGTTGGTAGCCGGCCCCCGGGAGGGGCTTGCGGCCGTAGGGGTGCCGGCCCGCCGAGGTCATGTTGGTGTACGTGGGGAGGTTCGCCTTGCCCGCGGGGGTCATGAACCTGTGGTTGTAGCCGGGCGGCTTGGTGAGGCTCGCGAAGTCCGAGAAGTTGACGTTGGTGGGCTGCCCGAAGGTCTGCCCGCCCGCCTGCCACACGGGCCTGGTCATGTTCGGCCACGACTCCTCGATGTCCGTGCCGTTCCCGCCGATGACCACGTCCTCGATGGCCACGTTGTCCGCGTCTTCGAGGATGAGCCCCCGGGCATCCTGGCCGAGCGTCCAGCAGAGCACGTCCTCCCGGATGATGGGCTTGGCTGCGACCTGGGAAGCCACGATCTGACCGGTCGTGGCGTCCACGATGACCTGATCGTAGGTCGGCCCGGCCCCCACCAGCTCGATGATGGTCACCACCGCATGAAGGTTGCCCGCGATGGCATCATAAATGGCGAGCTTCATGCCCGGCTGCCAGAGCGTGTCGGGGCCCCCGAACGTGATGGTTCGTCCGACCCAACTGGCGATGACGTGCCCGAAAGTAGTCGTCCCGTCGTCGGAGTACACGTTGGGGTTCAGCAGCGACGGCGTCTGGTCATACCAAAGGACCGAGGCCGACACGACCCAGCGAGAGAGCCTCGGGTTCCACTTGACCTTGACGTTCTGGAGGAGTGGCCACACGACGCCCGTGCCCTTGCCGACGTAGTTGGGGAAGGCGCCGTAGCCGGGCCCGGGGAGCTGACCGTCGGCGTTGCCGAAGAGGAAGTTCGGCTGGCCCGGAGAGATGAGGTTGGGCTCCAGATCGAGCTGCCCTTCGATGCCCCCGCGACGGTTCAGAAGCAGGGCCCGGAGGTGTACCGCGAGCGGGCCGATCGTGAGGGTAGAACCCACGGTGAGGTAGTAGGCCCCGTTCCAGGCGATGTCGGCGCCCAGGTCGAGGGCAGAGATTTCCGTGCCCATGAGGAGCACTTCAGGCTCGCTCGACCTCGTGTTGGCCTTGAACCGGGTGAAGTAGTGGACCCCATCCATGTGGCTGAAGAGGAGGCCGAACTCGTCATCCACATCGTTGTAGGCGGCGCCCCAGAGCCGCATGACTCCCACGTCGGCTGCCGCTGAGCCTGTGGCCCACTGCGCGTTACCGAGGGCGTATGCCCTCGGCGAGATGCCCGTCCGGGCCGCCGAGAGGGAAGGGGCATTGTCGTAGTTCGACATACCCCCGCCACGGATCTCCCCGAAGAGAAGCGCGCCCTGGGTAGACGTGTTGCCCTGGGGGTACACGTCATCCGCAGCGAATCGCCCTTGCACCGTCGCCCGCCTGGTTCGGGGGTCGTAGTGAACGATAGGGTACACGCCTGCCGAGTCAGAGAAGTACGTGCCCGTGGTTGCCTGGAACGTCTTGCTCAAGACCAGGGTGTCGCCTGCCTGAACCCCGGGCTGCTGGGTCCGGGCCACGGAGAAGTCGATGAACGTGTCGCCGACGAACGTGTAGTAGTCGGTGTTGATGGTGAGGGTCGTCGCCGTCACCTCTTCGATGATGTACTGCCCAACATCGGCGCTCGTGGTGCCCGCTGTGATGAGCAGGTAGTCCCCAGGACGAACGCCCCGGGTGATGAAGTTGCCGGTAGCCGTGAAGAGACCGAGGCCCGGCGTCGTTATCGCCTGCCCCATCGTGACCTGCGTGGCTATCGCGATGGGGTTGCCCCAGAGCTGGATGACCGTGTGCGAGGCTCCGTAGTAAGGAGACCCTGCCGGAAGAAAGCCCCGGAAAATGGCGAAGCCGAGCTGACCGCCGCCGTGGGTCGTGGTGCTGTAGGGGGCGCCTGTCCCCGGGTAGACCGTCGTATAGGGCGTCCCCGTGCCCAGGAGGTTGCCCGAGATCATCTTGGTCTCGGCCGGACGGGCGAGACCCTCTTCCGGGACCAGGGCGAAGGCCATGGCCGTAAAGAGAGTCGGGGGGTTGGCTGTGTCCGCCAGGACCGTGCTCTCGAAGAAGACCACGAACCGGTTGCCGTCCCAGATGATCTTAGGGTTGTGGAAGGCCCCCGGCTCACCCGACTGCTCGATGATGTACGTGTTGCCGCCGCCGGTCTGCGCCTTGCCCGTGAGGGAGTCCACGGTGGCCGGCACAGCCGAGTCGAGGTTGAACAACGTGACGCCGATGGCCGAGCCTCGGGTCAGGGTCGTCCCGTAGTCGGGGACGGTTCCCGCAACCCACACGACCGCGTAGACCTTGCCCGAGAAGGCCACTTCGCAGACAGCGACCGTGTTGGGACTGATCCCGAACGTGATGCCGGCGTTGGACGACCTCCACCCGGTGCCGTCCTCGATGGTCGTAGCCGCCAGAGGCGAGAGCGCCATGTCGGTGTCCAACCACGGGTAGAGCAGGTCCGTTGACTGGAGCCCTCCGTCTTCGCTGCCCGGGAGGTAGGAGAGGCAAAGCAGGTAGCCCTGGCCGTGGAAGCCGCCGCTGACGCCGCCGGTGCCGACATCGAATCGGTTTGAGCGCTCGACCCACACCACCACGAACCGCTGCCCGTCCCAGATGACTTTCGGCCCAGTGCCTTGGTTTACGCATCGGATGCGATCGTTGGGGTCGGCCAACACCACGTCTTCGCTTACATCCGAGGACCAGAGGTCCAGGTCCCCCCTCGCGAGAATGGGCCCCTGCATCTGAATAGGGTTCTGCCCCAGGGCGTCCGTGTAAACGGCCCCGATGTAGCTGGTGACCTGATCGATGCCGAAGGCCGCCTTGTACCACGTCACCACCCGGCTTCCCGGGTAGACGAACACGTTGCGGAAGCCGTCGGTATCGAACGAGACGTTCGAGGCCGTCGGGGCATAGTGCCGGGTGTAGACGTGCGCCCGGCTCATGATCTGGAGCGTTGAAGTCGGTGCCGTCTCGGCCGTGAAGTTGCGGAGGGTGACGTTGTACGGCCCGTAGCTCTGCCGGTAGAACTCGATGTTGTTGCTGCCGGTGTTGCCCTCGACCACATGGTCGAGCAGGCCGTAGAGGTTGTCCCCCCAGGCGAGCGCGATCTTGGGTGAAAGGTTCGCGGTGTGCTGGTTGGTCCCCTTCGGGCGACCGGGGGCGACCCCGCGGAAGTTGATGTTGCCCTTGATCCGGCTGCCGGCTTCCAGCGGGTCGTTGCTCTCGGTGATGCCACCGGCGACCTGCGATGGGTAGTTCCCACCCCTTACCGTGGGCCGACGCATCAGCTCGATTTCACGCTTCCAGTAGGCGCTGTCCGTCGCCTCGGGCTCATCGGCCCAGGTGACGAAGCTGGTCGAAGTGAGGATGCGGCCTTCGGGGTTCACCCGGAAGCCCTGGTTCTTGATGCCTGCCGCCGTGGGGTAGTCCGGCGTGATCAACATCCATTCGACCTGGCTGAGGTCGACGCCGCCCAGGGGTTCGGTGAGAAACTGCACCGTGTGCTCATCGACAACCGACAAGATGAGGTACGAGGCGCCCGTCGCCGGGAGGTAGATGTAGCTGTTGCCCACAGAGAGCGTTCGCCGCAAGGGCCAGCCGAAGTTGAACGTCCCGGGCTCGTCCTTACCGAAGTAGAACATCACGTCCGAGAGGTTCGTGACGCCGCCGCCCGGCCTGTAGTGCCCGGTGAAGCTGTGGACCTGGGGCTTGGCCGGCGAGACGATGGCCCAGTCCTGTCCTGTCCAGGTGATGCCAGGGATGCACGCCTTGACGCCCTTGTAGGACCCCGAGTACATCCAGCGGTAGGAGTAGTTCTGGAAGGACACCTCCCTCCCGGCGTTGATCGGTACCCGGCTTCCTCCGAAGAGGGTCATGTAGTTCGGCCGCTCCGTGAGCGGGGCCCGGGTGCCGAGGCTCTTCAGGGAGACCTCAACGTCCCGCATCGACCGGGAAATGAACTGAGGGTGCGTCGAGTCCGCGAACGACCCCGTAGCATCCGTGCCCACTTGGTTCGTCGTCGGGTAGACCGGTCTGCCGTCGTTCCCGAGAATGAGCGCGCAAGTCGAGACGTGCTCCCGGTAGACGTTCGGGTCCCCCACATCGATTCCAAACTGGGTCGGCGTGGAGTTGAAGCCGAAGTCGTAGTTGGCCGTCTCCGTGAGGGCAGGCCAGCCGACCGAGTTGTAGCCCTGGAAGGCCATGCACCAGCCGCCGCCGCCGCGAGAGAGCCGAACGTAGTCGGGCTCCCTGATCTCCAGGTTGTAGGTGGCCGCAGAAATCTGCTCGATGAGGTGGAGCAGCGCGTCTTCGCTCTGCGTTCCGCCCGTGAACGTGGACCGGACGCCGTTGACCCTGACCGGCGGGGTCATGGCCCAGACGACACCAGCGCCTTCGGCACCGAAGGCTGCCCCTGTCTCGTACTTGATACGAGCCTGGGCGCCGCCCAACCCCGTCGAGTCGTAGACGACACCATCGCTCCCATTACGGGTAGGGCTTACCGTGCTCACCAGGAGGAAGAACTTCGAGCCCGGGACGACGTTCTCAACCCCGAAGTTGAAGCCCGGGTCGATGATGTGGCTCTCCGGCCCCGCGACAGCCGTGATGACGCCGACAGACCCCCGAAGGTAACGGTGAGCCCGTACGGAGAAGACCGTGAGGAAGCCCCCCAGCTCATCGGCCTTCACGTCGGTCGAAGAGCAGACCTCGCGGGTCTGGAGGGCCGTGGTGGTCGTGACGACTTCCACGCCGCTCTGGAAGTAGCGGCGGTTGATGTCGCTGCCGTTGATCTGGCCGGGCACCGTGTCGGTGTAGGACCAGAAGCACACCGCCGCCCAGTACTGGTTAGCCTGGACGTTGTAGTCCTCGATGGCCACCGAAGGGTGGTCCGAGAAGGTCTTGGTGCGGGTCGGGTAGATCGTCCCGCCGTAGGGGTACGACACCGACCACCCGCTGGCGTCCGTGGCGTCTACGGCGAGGCTGAAGTACCGCATCGCCACCCTGGGGCCGATGAAGCCGCCTGAGGTGAACTCCTCAACCCACACGACAATGTACTGGCCCGTGTGCATGTGGAAGGCGAGCCGCGGGTAGTGGCCCCCCGAGTGGTGCTCGCCGTTCAAGCTCGCCTGGCTGAAGAGCAGGTTGGCGTTGTCCTTGATGTTGATGCCGCTGCCAGGGAAGAGCCTGGTGCCATCAGGGCGGAACTCGTTGAAGAAGACCGCCCCTGTGGTCACGTCGGCGACGACCGAACCCCAGGTCCGACGAACCGGGTTCCAGACAAGGTCCATGCCCTCGATCTGCTGCCCCGGGGTGGGCTGCGCGAACTGCTCCGGGGCGATGCTGGTCTCGTAAGCCGAAGACGCGAGTGGGGACGCCGAGGCGTCGTACACCCCCCAGGTGGTGTTCGGGCCGACCTTGAAGATCCCCTTCACCCGGTCGAGCCCGGTGGCGCTCTCGAAGTTGCGGAAGATGAACTTCGTCCCCGGCCCCTCACCCTCAATGGTCGCCCCAGGCGGGACGTTGATGGCCTCCTGGAGGTAGTACACACCCTTGCGGAAGTGAGCGGTGCCGTACGGCGACTCGGCGAGCTTCTCGGCGAAGGTCGCCTGGGTCAGGGTATTGTGGCTCCGGATGCCATATTCCGAGAAGCCGTAGGTGCTGATCGGGTTCAGGTCAGCGGAGAACGCCTTGGCCGGGCTCGACCCGTCCGAGATCGTCAGCTCGGTCTTGTCCGCGACGACCATCTCGGCGTCGCCATAGCCGAAGGTGTCGAAGAAGGGGTAGCCTGAGAGCTTGTTCAGGAACCGCCAACCCATCGTGGGCCGGTAGGAGAGGTACCGAAGGCCGGTCTGGCCGAGGCCAGAGTCGGTGTCCATGGTCCCGAACTCCGTCGAGCGGCGCTCCCATGGGGCCAGGAACGGGTTGGAGTCCGGCGTCGAAAGATCGGTCTCCGTCCCGGTGCCCTTCACGTAGGCGTAGTTGGACGCCGTCTGCGATGTCCCGAGCCTCCAGCCCTGGGCATGGGTCGCGGGCGTGCCCGAGTCGGCGGGCGTCGTGTTGAAGAAGATGCGGGCCGGCGTCCGGATGCTCTCCGTGTCGCTCCGCTGCTCCCACAGGCTGCGGGCCGAGCCGCGGGTGAGCGACAGGTCGTACGACCAGAAGACAGCGTAGAGCTGGAGCCGGCCCGTGGTCCCGTTGACCGCCCCGTTAGGGTTGATGTCGTTGCTGGAGCGGGGGGCGCACGAAAAGCGGACGACCCCCGCCTTGTAGTCGATCGTCATCCGCTGGTCGGCCTGCGGGAGCGTCGAGTCGATGACCGGGTTCAGCGAAGCGATGGGACTCGCCAGGTCGGGCCCGCCCAGGGCAAGCCCGGGGTAGAGCACCACGCGGTAGCCGATCGTCTCAAGGCTCTGCTTGAGCTGATCCCGGCCGAGAGACGAGAGCGGGTACACGAAGTCGGCCCGGTCCATCGTAGGGTCGGACCCCGGGGGTACGATGTCCGTGATGCGGGCAGCCTCGATGTCCGCCACCGTCGGCGCATTCTGGCTGTTGATAGCCGCCCCCGGCTGGACGAACAGGAACGTCTGCTCTCTTCCCACAGGCCCCGAGCCCGGGACCGCGAAGAGCTGCACCGCCGTCGGCCTGACGATGAGGTAGTTGTACTTGTCACCCCCCGCGAAATCGAGGCTCGTGGAGTTGTTCGCCGGGTTCCAGATGTGCCCCACGATGAGCGACGAAGCCGCGACGCCCGAGATCGATGCCGCCGAGCTGGCGTTCTGATCCAACATGGGCCCCGGGGTCGGCTTGACGAGCAGCACGTCCCCGATCTGCACCCCAAGGATGGGGTAGGTGCTCGGGAGGGCGTCGTCCCTCCAGACGGTGGCCGCTACGGCGTAACCCGTGGCGAAGGAGTCGTAGATGAGCGTGGGGCCCCACCACCGAACGGTTTCCGACGAGAGCCCACCGGGCGAGGTCGTCGAGAGAAGCCCCGGGCCCGGCTGCGATGGCGCCGAGAGTGGGTAGATGTCATCGAGGCGCACCGAAGGGCCCGTGGTGTAGGGCTCGGCCGTGAGGCTCCCCCGACCCACGATATTTTCTACCCCTGACGCTGCGTCGCCCACCGTGAGCGCTTTGCGGCCGGTCGCGAAGTCGCTTCGGCGAAGCTCCTCCAGTTCCAGGCGGGTCAGGTTCGAGTACGTCCCCGTTGGCGTGTAGGCTCCGCTCATCTGATTTGTTCCTGTCTAGGGGGCAGCGATAAAAGCCCAACCGGCTCACACCGGGGGGAGCCACTCGATTTCATCGACAACCAGCCCGAAGCCGGTCTTGAAGATCGTGACCGACATGGCCAACGGGTACTCTCCGAAGCCGTTGTTGGCCGTCGGGAGACCCAGGTCATAGGAGAGAATGAGGGTGTCGATACCGTCGTCTTCGACCCCTGTGAGACACCCGCGAAGAGCCAGGGTCATGTTGAGGTCGGGGGACCCAAGGGGTCTCCCCAGGTCGAGCCCGACTTGGGCCCCTGGGACAGCAATGACGATCATCGCAGACCCGGGGTGGTCGGTCGCCGGGTCCCCCGAGAAAGCCACGGTGGCTTGAAAAGTCGCGAGAGACAGGCCCTTGATACGGAACCTGCCCGTCGTCCTGGGGAGCCCCGTGTCAAACACCCGGTAGTAGACCCGGAAGGCACCAACGGGGTCAGCCGCAAAAACGGCGGCGTAGTTGGGGCCCGCGGGCGTGACCAGCAAGAAGTTGGTCCTCGGGTACACCACCCTATCCCCGAGCACTTGGAGATGCTCCTGGGCCCCCGCGACGAGGATTGCGGTCGAGTCGTACTTTACGCCAGGTCCGACCGGGAGAACACGGGTGGCTGAGGTGAAGCTGAAGGTCGGGTCGTACCTGTACTTCTCGTCGACGAAGGGCTCGAAGGTCGAAGTCGAAGCCGCACTGCCGCCCGACTGCGGCCAGGAATTGAACAACCACTTCATGACCTGGGAGCCGTCATCATTCACTCCCGGCCGGTTCATCGTGACTTGCAGCGCGGCCCCCCCGCTGCTGGGCGTATGGGCTGTCTCTTATACACATCTCCGAGCCCACGAGACTAAGGCGAATCTCGTATGCCGTCTTCTGCTTGA
>ENA-ORBV01012566-ORBV01012566.1-microbial-mat-metagenome-genome-assembly--contig:-NODE-12566-length-13036-cov-5.560923_pt1 | contig 13036 bp, 6 predicted proteins | sample MGYA00237777_ERZ505514 | MGnify/ENA primary metagenome ERZ505514 (study PRJEB26160, sample SAMN06269048) | microbial mat metagenome | isolation source: Oligotrophic lake microbial mat | place...
CTAAACTAAACCCCGTTCACCCCCGAGCGCCACACTTTTCAACCGCCAAGCGCTGCACAATTCAAGCGCCGTTTACACCCGTTCGTCTGTTACTCGCGCGCGGTTTCTCGCGAGTCGGTTTCTTCGCTGAGTGCAAAGCGCTATTGGTGGAGACCTTCGGAGCAGAGCATACGGACCTTGCCAAGCAACTTCACGATGCGTTGGTGTTGCCGACATTTGGAGCGAAAGAGGAAGCCTATCAAGAGCTCGTTGACGTGGCGCAACATCATCCGGAATTGCCAACGGTGTGCCTGATTCTCGGCGACCTCTGGGAGCGAATCGGTCGACTGGACAAGGTCGAGCAACTCTGGAAACTGGCGGCACGGCGCGCATCCAATGCACCTCACATCAAGCACAGTATCAAGGTCCAATTTGAAGACCTGCGCCGAGGATCACCAGGCGGAACGTCCGAAGTGGTGGCCTCGACCGGATCTCATTCGCCTGACTCCAACACGGCCACGCACATCGGCCAGGACGGTAAGAGTTCCGCAATCGAAGATAAGGGCGACAGGCGGCCGCAGTTGCCTGAAACCGCGCACGAGTAGTTCCAATCGGCAAATCGTCCACAGTCAAGCGCCGTGTCGCGCCAGCGGTGGGCGCAGCCTGACAATTCGTCCGTCGCGACACTCGCGTTGTCGAGCGTAGCGAGGAACCGGGAGATAACGACAAGCACCGCGCGGTCAGAACGTTCCGGAGCCATCCTTGCAAAAGCCAGAACGTGGGCTGAGGCGGGGCCGTGAACCGCGAGCGGCTCGAACTCGCCATCGCTTAAAAGCGCCGGCCACTTGCGCCGCAAGTCGAGCAACCTCCACGTCACAAAATGTTTGCAAAGTGGCGAACTGAGCTGATTTGAAAGACTCTCGGCGAATTGATCCGGCGACTGCTCGTGGTCGCCTATTTCACAAAACTGCTCCAGGGCGTTCAAACGCGCACCGTAGTCGACTGGTCGCCGATTATCGGGGTCGACAAGACTGAAATCCCATTGCTCTTGGCCTTGATAAATGTCCGGACATCCTGGCAACGTCAACTTGAGAGCCAATTGGCAAAGCGAATTGCAGAGTCCGTAAGTCACGATCTGCTGTTGGAATTCGCGAAACGCTTGCAGGAAGCGATTCGAGCCCGCGGGTTTCAGGACGTGCGCTACGAACTCCCGCAACGCGTCGTCATAGCGGTGATCCGGGCGAATCCAACTCGTGTATTGCTTGGCTTCACGCGTGGCTTTCTCCATGTACTGTTGCAGGCGACGCACCAATTCGGCGTGTTCCTCGGCGCCAGGCGGTTCAAGCGGCCAGATTCCCAAGAGACTCTGATAGAACAAGTATTCATCGTTGCGGCTCGGGGCGGCACTGCCTTCGATGTCAACACGCCAGCGGCGATTCAGACGCGACCAGCGATGTACGGCGGCGCGCCATTGTCCCGGCATTTCCGACAATACGTTCAGCCGCGCGCGAACGTCTTCGGTTCTCTTGGTGTCATGCGTCGTGGTCGCCAGCATGGCATGTGGCCATTCCTGATGGCGCTCGATGGCAAGTCGGTGAAAGTCTGCGACAGATACCGTCGGCGCCCCCGGCTCGGCGCCCACATCATTTACCGACGCCAGCGGCACGTACACGTAAAACGCCGTGTCTTCGACACCCTTGGCCATTACCGGGCTAGTGACTTGCTGGAAACGGCCGGTGAACAACTCGCGCTCGAGGATGACTTCGTCGGTCGCGCCCTCGGGATGCGCCATTGTCAACACGTCCTGAATGAAATCAAACGCGTCCGTGTCGCTGGTCTGATTCCGGCGTTTGGCCATCGCCACCGCATGGCGCACGAAGCAACGATCGCGATCACTGACGCACCCGTGCTGAGGATAAACGCGGTACACGGGAAAGTATACCAGCACTTCGCGCAGCGACGTGCGGAGCAGGTTGAGAGTGAAATCACGGGTGCGTCGCTGGCGCTCCGAGATCCGGTTCAAGCGGTGCGCTAACATTTGCAGCTCGCTGGACATCGCCGTTCGCAGAATCAACCGCTTGGCGTCGATCGCCACCTGTCGGTAGGCGCCGTATTCGGGCACCCAACGCGCATAGTCGCGGCACAGCTGCTTCCAGCCTTCCGGCGATACCGTCAGGCCGTTCGCATGCGTGAGAAAATCGTATCCAGAAGTGCCCGCCACCGGCCAACTTTCCGGCAAAGGCTCGTCGGGGCCCAGAATCTTCTCCACGACGACGTAAAGAGGAACTGCGCCACGAAAACGAGGCGTTAAAGGCGAGGCCGCCTCCATCCGCTCCTCCGATGGGGCTTGCGGTGCATCCCAAGCGCCGCCGACGACCGCCGGCCAGTCTTGTGCGGACGGATACGGCAACCCCATCCTAAGACAGAGCGTTCGCACACATGCGGCAACAGCGGCCGACTCGGCGACATCTACCTCACGTGAAATGTCGATAAAGGATGCTGCCGCCCCGTCCGTTAGTTCGGAGATTGTCGATAAGGCGAGGTCAAACTCGGCCTGTGGCGTCATGTGGCACGCCACGGCGTTCGTCGTCATGCGCCAGCGTACTGTTTCTGCCATGTACATCCATTGCAGCCGCCACAGGTATTCCTCGGGAGCAAACAGGCCGTCGACGTGGTCGATGCGCAAACCGGAAATGAGTCCACGGGCCGCCAGTTGGATGATACAGCGATGCGCGTGGAAAAACACCAGCGGGTTCTCCATGCACACAGCCGCTAATTCGTTAATGTCAAAGAAGCGGCGATAGTTGATTTCGTCCGCCGCCACGCGCCAATGACAAAGTCGATACGGCTGCGCTGTCAGGATGTCATCCAGACGGTTGAAACTCTCGGCAACCTTCGGCTGCCCGTTCACGACGCTCAAGGATTTCTCAATATGCTCACGCAACGCCGGACAGCGGAGTTCCAGGTCGCGAATTCGGCGTTTGATGACCTCTTTCTCGCGTTGCCGAACCACGACGTCGTGAAACGACGTGGCGGTTTGCGATGGTAGATTCTCGAGCGCCGTGAGAATGCTCTGGTATTCGATGAACTCGTCGGACCGTGGACCGATCAAGGCGGCCAAATCGCTCATGTTATCCGTGAGGATTGGCAACGCGGTTTTTGGGCCGAGCGGCAGCACATTATCGAAATAGCGAAGGTGGAAACCGCCGTCGCGGTGCTCAATTCGCAATTCGCCGTTTTCAAGCACTTGTCCATACTGCCCGCCCAGGATTGGCAGCAACACCCGATTGGCAAGTTCATCCTTAAGCGGGTGCCAATCGATATCAAAGAATTGCGCGAACGGAGAGTTTGGACCGTTCTCGAGCACGTCGCGCCACCAGGCGTTCTGCGTGCTGGCGCTCATGTGATTTGGCACGATGTCCGCAACGAGACCCATGTCGTGCGCGCACAGAACTCGGGCAAACTCCTGAAACCCAAGCTCCCCCCCTAGCTCCAAATTCAGATGACCGTAACTACAAACATCATACCCGTGCGGGCTACCGCTTTTCGCTTGGAGCAATGGCGATGCATAGACATGACTGACGCCCAGTCGAGCCAGGTAAGGCACAATGGCAGCGGCATCGCCAAAGGTGAAATTGGCGTGAAACTGCAGTCGATATGTCGCGCGCGGCGGCTGACGGCGCGCCGAGAACAGCTCAAGCGATTGCTGAACTGCCAATTCATGCTCGGGATCTAACCTTCCAGCTTCCACGCGATCGGCCCCTTTACGACAACCTCGAAGGGCAGCAACTCGGACGTCGCGGTCTGGCGTCGGCCCCCGTAGCGAAACACCGCTGTGCTCAGCAGTACAACTCGGTCGGACTTGGACGATTCCTCAAGCGGCTGCACGCCGTCAAGCAAGTTGAACACGATATGAAGTTCGCGCTTGCTCCCGCGCTCGATGATCAACCGCGCAGGTTGACCATCGCGAGATACGATCGACACCTCGGTGTGCTCTCGATCGACGAGCGCAGGCCACACGCGCCGTGCGTGCAGCAACGCTCGATACAGACGCCGCATCCCCGCGCGAACGGGATCGTCTTCCCACCGCCAGCTCAACCGAGAACGTACAAACGTCTCCACGACGTTCGGATCCGGCACTTCCTCTTTCCAATGAAAGGCCAAAGCGGCGAATTCCTCTCGCCGCCCACGACGGACGGCTTCAATTAGGTTCTCATCGCCGAACGAGCAGAAGAACTGAAATGGCTCGGATTCACCATACTCTTCCCCCATGAACAGCAGCGGCGTGGTGGGCGCCAGGAGCGCCGCCGCCGCGGCAAATCGCACTTTCTCGGGCGACACCAGCGCCGGCAAGCGCTCGCCAAAGGCGCGGTTCCCGACTTGATCGTGGTTTTGAATGCACGTCACCAACCGCTCGCGAGCGATATCACGCGAGGAGTCGCCATGACGGCGCCTGTGGAACGGGCTATAGCACCCGTCGTAGACGAAGCCTTCGGCAAAGGCTTTCGCCAAGTGCTCTACGCCGCCGAAATCAAAATAGTAGCCGTCGCGTTCGCCGGTCAGCAACGCATGCGCGCAATGATGAAAGTCATCGCTCCATACGCCTTGCAGACCGAAGCCGCCATGGTCGCACGGCTCAAGATGTCGAGGATCGTTTTCGCCGATCTCAGCAATCACCACGACGTCTCGCTCCAGCGCCCGCGAGGTCTCTTGCGCCGCCTCGCCGATCTCCGCCAAGATGTGCTTGGAACTCAGGTCGATGATCGCGTGTACCGCGTCCAATCGTAGTCCGTCAACATGGAAGTCTCGAATCCACATGCACGCATTGTCGAGGATGAAGCGGCGCACCGGATCGCTGTCGGCGCCATGATAGTTCCAGGCCTGGCCCCAGATCGTGCGATAAAAGTCCGTGAAATAAGGGCCGAATGCATTGAGGTAGTTTCCTTCTGGTCCGAGATGGTTGTACACGACGTCCAGGATCACGGCCAAGCCATGCGCGTGACAGGCGTCGACGAGTCGTTGCAATGCGCGAGGCCCGCCGTAGCTTGACTGCACGGCGTACAAATAGACGCCATCGTAGCCCCAATTGCGATCGCCTGGAAACTGCGCGACTGGCATCAACTCGATCGCCGTTACGCCTAAGTCACGCAGTTCGCCGAGCCGCGGGACGATCGCGTCGAACGTGCCCTCCTCGGTGAACGTGCCGACGTGCATTTCATAGATCGCCAAGTCCCGCATCGTCACGCCGCCCCAATCCGCATCGGTCCAACGGAAGTCCTCCGCGCAATAAAGAGCGGACGGTTGATGAACACCGTCGGGCTGCCAACGCGAAGCTGGATCCGGCAACCAACGGTCGTTGTCGTCTAGCCGGAAGGCATATCGTACGATGTCGTTGGTCGCGCGCTGCTCGGTATGCGTGAAATAGCCGTCCGACGCGATCGCCATGCGCCGCGCAACGCGGGCGCCGCCACATTCGATCGCGACTTCCACGCTCCGCGCCTGAGGGGCCCACAGACTCCATTCTACCGTGCCGTCCGCCAACTGAAACGCTCCATGCGGCCTGGCACGGAGCGACACTTCGTGAAAAGGTTTGATCACCGGAGCCATAGAACCATCCGCAGCTCAGGTAAAAAAAGGCAATGGATCAGACGAAGAATCTGCCGGGACCAGATTAAGTGATGTAATGTCACTTCGCTACCCGGAGTTCGAATGAGCCCTGTCGACTACGATGAACCTTCGTCGACGTCGCATGGCGGTATCGCGCGAAAAGCAGCCAGGCACCTCCCTAGTAGCGGATAGTTGCTGCCTGGCGGCGACCGGTCAGTCGGCGAACCCGGCTCAGCCGTCGACAAAATGCATTCCCAGGAAATCGTTTTTCCATGTTCGGGAAGCGTGAACGGAATGGCCTCGTGATGCGCGTTCAGAAGAATCAGCAGCGTATCGCCGACAATCTGATGGCCCTGCGCGTCGCGTTCAATGATGTCGTCACCGGATAGTCCCACGCCGAGGCAGCGAACAAACTCCGAGTCCCAAGCGCCGTCGCTCATCTCCAGGCCCGATGGATCGTACCAGTGCAAATCCTTGATCTCGACTCCGCGCAACGGGCGCCCTTGAAAGAAGCTGCGGCGTTGCAGCACGGGCTGCGATCGCTGCAGTTGGATGGCGCGCCGCGTGAATTGAAGTAACTCAAGCTGCCATGCGGCGAGATCCCAGTCCAGCCAGCTAATCTCGTTATCTTGGCAGAATGCGTTGTTGTTGCCGCGTTGCGAGAAGCCGAACTCATCGCCTGCGCGAAGCATCGGCACGCCTTGCGAAATGAACAGCGTCGCCAAGAAGTTTCGCATCTGCCGCTGGCGCAATTCCACGATGGAGGGATCGTCGGTGGAACCTTCGGCGCCGCAATTCCAACTCAAATTGTGCAACTCGCCGTCACAGTTGCCCTCGCCATTCGCCTCATTGTGCTTTTCGTTGTAGCTCACCAGGTCGTGCAGCGTGAAGCCGTCGTGCGCCGTGACGAAGTTAATGCTGGCGTAGGGCCGGCGCCCGCTATGGTTGTAAAGGTCCGCGCTGCCGCAAAGCCGCGTGGCGAAGTCGGCGACGGCGCCCCCGTCCCCCCGCCAGAATCGACGGACGGAGTCGCGGTATCGGCCGTTCCATTCGGTCCACTGCACCGGAAAATTACCGACCTGATATCCCCCTTCGCCGAGATCCCAAGGTTCAGCAATGAGCTTGATTTGGGACAGCACGGGATCTTGGTGAATGATGCCGAGAAAGGATCCCAGGCGATCCACCTCGTGCAGCCCGCGAGCCAGGGCGCTAGCCAGGTCGAAGCGAAATCCGTCCACGTGCATCTCGAGCACCCAATAGCGCAGGCTATCCATGATCAGTTGCAACACATGCGGATGCCGCATGTTGAGCGTGTTGCCACAGCCGGTGTAGTCCATGTAGTAGCGACCTCCGCCTGATTGACGGTAGTACGCCGCGTTGTCGATGCCTCGCAGCGAGAGCGTTGGCCCTAGATGATTTCCCTCGGCGCTGTGGTTATAAACCACGTCGAGAATCACTTCAATTCCCGCCGCATGCAGTGTGCGAACCATGCGTTTGAATTCGCGGACTGCCTGCCGTCCATTCCGTGATGTTGAGTAGCGCACATCCGGCGCGAAAAAGGCTAACGTGTTGTAGCCCCAGTAGTTGACTAGGCCGCGTTCCACCAAGTGTCGATCGTCGGCCCGATGATGGATGGGCATCAATTCGACTGCCGTAACTCCCAAGTCGTGGAAGTAATCGATCGCCGCCCTGCTCGCAAGCCCTGCGTAGGTTCCCCGCTGACGTTCCGGAATCTTGGAGTTTAGCATCGTAAACCCCTTGACGTGGAGCTCGTAAATCACCGACTTATGCCACGGGGTGCGCGGCCGGCGATCGTTGCCCCAGGGAAATGACGGATCGATCACCACGCCCAAGGGAGCGACGGCGGCATTGTCCCGCGCGTCAAGCGTTAAGTCGGCCGCGGCGTCGCCGATTCGATAGCCAAACATCGCGTCCGACCAACGGATCTGACGACCGATCGCCTTCGCATAGGGATCGAGCAACACCTTGCTCGGATTGAAGCGGTGACCAATTTCAGGTTCGTAAAGTCCGTAGACTCGATAGCCGTAAAGTTGCCCCGGTTCCAAATCTGGCACATAGCCGTGCCAGACTTGGTCTGTATGTTCCGGCAAGGTCAGCGCCACCGCTTCCGTCCGCGTCCGGGCGCTGTCGAACAGGCAGAGGTCGACGCGGGTCGCATTCTCAGAAAACAGGGCGAAATTCACGCCTTCGCCGTCCCAGGTCGCACCTAATGGATAAGGTCTACCTGGCCAAACTGCGGCCGTCGTACCATTATCCATGCGCACCTTTTAAGTCAGCTACGTGTCAAAACGTGCTAGGATCCAACAAGCAATGGGCGACCTTTCCAGGGAGCGAATTTCAGTCCCAATAGAATATCAGGTGCAGCGCAATCCCCCAATAGGCCGGCTTCCAAAGTACCACGCGAACAACTCCGCCGCCCGCGTCGGTGCGAGCGGCGCGGGATGCGATCACTCTCGGCGCTACGCGGACCGGCGCTGCAACGCTTGCGGATTGAAAAAATCAGCGATTTCCGGCGACGTGCCCGTCTCGACCCGGTGGTACACCGTCCGCTGTGGAAAGGGAATCTCGATACCCAGTTCGTCAAAACGACGCTTAATGCGGCGCAGTAATTCTCGCTTGACCGCCCACTGCTTGACCGCCCACTGCTTGAGCGGCCGCGTCTTGAGGATAAAGCGAATCGTGACGGCGGAGTCTCCAAACGCATCAACGCCCAACATTTCGGCATCGTCCAAGATCAGCGGAGCAAATACTGGATCGCGGCGAATATCGGCGGCCAGGGCCAGCAAGACCTCCATTACATGATCCACATCCTCTTTGTATGCGACGCCGATATCGAACAAAGCGCGAGACCAGCCATGTGTCATGTTGGTGACCGACTCAATTCTTCCATTAGGAATGAAGTGAACGTGACCTTCCAGGTCGCGCAATACAGTCATTCGTAGTGTGATTTGCTCGACCTGGCCAGCAGTTTCACCGATCCTCAACACGTCATTTAACGTGTATTGATTCTCCAAGAGAATCACGAAACCATAGAAATAGTCACGGATCAGGTTCTGCGCGCCAAATGCCACGGCCAGGCCAAACACGGCGGCGCCTCCCATCAACGGTCCGACGGCAATTCCCAGCTCTTCACAAATCATCAGCACGCCGCCGACCACGACCGTAATCGTCACCGCGTTGTGAAATACGCCGGCCAACGTCTTGGCCCGATCCTCTCGGTCTGCACGCGACCCCCGGGCGCCTCGGCGGGCCATCACGCCAACCGCGCGCAAACTGGCGAAGCGAACAAACCAGTGAATCGCGCACATGGACATCAGGATTCCGCAAAGCCGTGGACCATGATCCAATAGCCATTGCAGCATATTGTGGACGGAGAAGGGATTCTGCAATTGCGTTAGCTTGGTCTCCGCCGCGGCCGCCGATTGGCGTTTCTCGTCCGCTGCCGCTAACGCTTGTAGCTCATCTTGCTGCAGCTCCGCGAGTTGCGTTTGCAACTGACTGAGTCGATCGGAATGATCGCGAACTTCAAGCCTTGATTTGCGGAAATAGTCGTCGCTGTCGCGCCGCCGTTTGGCGAGCTGCTGCAACTTCGCCAGCGCGGCGCCTTGGCTGGCCTGCTGTTCGTGTTCGGCCGCCACTGCATCGCGAGCCTGCAAGGCGATGTCCGCCTGTTGCCGCGACGAATTCAGAAGTTTGTCTTCCAACGTGATGCTTTTGTTGACGATTGCAATCCGATCGGCTACCGACTTCGCTTCCGTCTCCGCCTCGGCGGCCTCGGCCCGCGTGGCCAGCGCTTGCTGTTGTGCTTCTGCCACTTCTTGCGATTGAAACGGTTCAGGCGAATTCGCGACCGCAATCCCGTTTGCTGTTTCGGTCGCCGAAGTAGTCGGCGTTGCAATGATCGTCGCGATTGACGAGGCTCTATCTGGCGCCGGCGCGTTTTCGATCGAGGCAGGCTGCGACACAGTCGCTTCGACGGACGCGGGTTTGAGAGGAGGCGGGGTGCTGTTCGCCACTTGATTCTCGGATGGCATGCTGGCAGGCAACCCCGGCGATTCCACCGGTTCGTCGCCCGTCAGTTTTGCCAATGCAATTCGGTCCTCCTTCAGTTTAGCTTCCAGGGCGGCGACTTGATCTTTAGTCGTCTTTCGAGACTCGATTGCCAGATCAAAGCGCTGGCGAGCCAACTCACGGCGCTTGCCCACGACCTCCAATGCCTGTTGCACCTCTCCTCCCGCAATGCTCTCCGCATCCGCGTTGAGGTTTTCGGATTTTGCCTTAATTCTTGCGAACTCATCGTCAACTTCCTTGAAAGCTGATTCCGCGAGACGATACTCGCTCATCGGGTCTTCAGATTTGAATTTGAGTTGTTCTAGCCGCTCTTCGTCCTGCTGGATGGACCGACTCAGTCGAGTGATCTGCTCTGCGGAAGACGAGACGGCCCCAGACTCGGCCGTCGAGGACGGCGAATTCGCGGCGCCAGGACCTCCGTACTCAGCCAGAAGAGTGTCGTGCAATTTGTCGTGAACATCGGTCTCGGCGGCAGGCGCCAATTGTTCGGATGGCGAAACCTGCGTTGGGTCGTCCGCTCCTTGCGCTAGGTCATCCGCTCTAAGTGACTTGAACGAACACGCGACCACGGCCAGCGATGCGAGGATGGGGGCCATGTAACCAAGGCAACGCGCGAGATGCCGTGTCTGATTTGTGTCCATGTGTTGCCATGAGAGCTGCGTTACTTGACAGAAGAAACCCCGATGTTGTACGTCCGCCCGACCGACCGGAATCCTACTCATGCTTGAATTGCGGCGAAGTCACTAGATCGGAGCAAGCGGTGGATACCAAGTCGCCGCCTGCCTGTCGAAACGAGAGTCAGTCTTCAGCGCGAGGCGCAAGGCGGTGCAGATCACACTTTAAAGTTTCGGTTTGAGAGGTGAGCTGTTGGGCGAGTCGGCAGGAAGCTGGCGAAGCTGGGAGTTTCGGGACATCGTGAATGGCTAGATAGCTGCCGCTAGTTTTGGGGCCGCGGACCCGCGCACCCGACAGCGTCGCGGCCAAAAACAGGCCAACAAGGAAGCCTACTCTCATGTTCACTCCAATTGCTCCGTGAGTCTTTGCAAAGTCGCTTCTTGAGTGCCGTGACGTCAGCGGAGATCCAGCGCGGGTCGAGCGACTGCGGCATTCGGCGGCGCGGCCTTGACCACGGCGGATGAGAATGAGCAGATTCGTTCCCCGACGGTCAAAGTGCGCAGCAACGTCGGTGCTGGTGACAGTATGGCGGCGGGCATGGTCGTCGCCTTGGCCCGAGGCAAACCGCTCACCGATGCCGTGCGCTTCGGCGCCGATGATTGATACTTGCGGACCCACGCACGCGAGCTTCTCTTGCGCCGTGGCTTCATCGTTCGAGTCGAACACCTGGCCCAGATCCTCCATCACTTCGTGCTTCATCTCCTGCCGCGGCACATGCATGGCGCATACGATCCATTGGTGGTCGGCGTGTGCTACACTCGGGATCGGTTGAAAACCGCATTAAACGATCTGAGTTTCGCCGGTTTTTCGAATGACCGAATCGGCGTCGTGGTGCGCGGCGATCGCAGCGATTGGGCCACGCCGGAGATTAAGACCATCAACACGTCGGCCGTAGCAAACAGTGCCGGCGCGGGCATCGGGGGCGTCTGGGCAATGGGAGTCGCTGCGAGAATGGTCCCTGCACTTGGACCTGTGGTGGCGGGCGGCATTCTTGGCAGCATCCTGCCGAGCGCTGCGGTGGGCGTAAGCGGGGGATTGGCAGGGGCCTTGATCCGGCTGGGTTTGGGCGAGCAGGAAGCTCATTTCTACGAGAGTGACGACTCCGCAAAGCGCGTGCTGCTGACGGTTCGCGCGAGCGATCGTTATGCATTGGCGACCTCGATTTTGGAAAAAAACGACGGCCACGATGTTCGCACGGCGCACGCGTCCGGCGCGGGGACGGACGGCAAGCGATGAAGCGGTATCATGTCTTCGCCTGCGACTACGACGGCACGCTCGCCAGGCACGGTCGTGTGGACGATGCGACATTGATGGCACTCGAGAAGGTCCACGATTCGGGCAGGCGGTTAGCTGTTCGCATTGTCAAATCCCAAGGCGCACGCCGCCGTTCACTCGGCTGTGTCGCGTCCTTATACGCGAGAACCTGCTTCAGCGTATGCCAGCCGAGCTTATACTCCCGGCAAGCGGCGCGACGGCTCAACTCCTGCGTCAGCACTCGCCGACGCACTCTTTCCAAAACTCCATGTTGGTACGCACTCCTGGGCCTCCTTGCGAATCAGGGCAAGGCCGAGAACAGCGTCCCCATCTTCCCAACTCGCAGAGCTGCACGCATGTGCGCCGCCAAATTCAACCGCCGCAACACCAAGCCGCGCCACCACTTTCGACCGCCGTCAACAATTGAGGCGCCGCTCGGCCGACGTTGAGCTAGAACTCGTTTCGGACAGCGCATAACCCAGCACGCTGATGGCCAAAACGACGATGATAGCGCACCAACCAGTCACTGCGAACCAATGCTCGCCCTCGAGCGTCAACGGGGCGGATGTCAGCAGAAGCAAGGTGGAAAGTCCTACGATGGCGGCGAACACGCCAAGGCGGAACAGCGCCGTGACCAGCAGAACGCTGACAACAATACTGCTTGTCCACGGCAGCGACGCGTCGCTGGCATAGGTGACGCGCATGATCAACGCAAAAGCGACGCCCAGGGCAACGTGGGCGGCATAGTCTTTGGATACAAACCTGGCCAGCACGATCATAAAGACCAAGGCCGCCCAGATCAGCGTCACTCCGCGAAGTACGCTATGGACCAGAATCCCGCCAAAAAACCGCAGCCCTAGCAGTTCGCCAAGTTCCGTCGCCGTATCCAGGCCGGCGGTCGGTGCAATGGGCCGCACACCGCTGACTTCGAGCGACTCAGCCAGGACGGTGATGAGTTGCAGGAACAGCAGGCAGGCGATCCCGACTAGGCAGCCAGAGAGCAATTCGTCGCCCACGCGTCCGTCGCGTAGGCGCAGTTGAAGCACTCGCGTCCAGCCAGCTAGCAGCCGCGGCTGAGTCCGACGGAGCGCCGGTTCGACGGCCAGGTAGGCGATTCCCACCAGCATTCCCTGCAGGAGCGCGGCCGCCGCCCAGAGGTAGCCCGCCAGCATTTCCTCGCTGATTTCGGCGACGTGCCTCTCGGCAAACAACCATTCCGACAACACCAGAGCGGCGGTGATCAGGGCGACGCGCCGCGCGCCGGGGACATCGGCGCGCCCGGCGCGCACATTCCACACCGCAAACAGCAATCCACTGACGACGGCCAAGGTGAATAGCGTGAACTTTAAACACAGTTTCCAGTTTGCGCTGCTCGGCGTGAAGTCAGTGATCGAATGTGGGTGGGCATCCTCCTCCCAAGGAAACACCA
>ENA-ORBV01012567-ORBV01012567.1-microbial-mat-metagenome-genome-assembly--contig:-NODE-12567-length-13035-cov-26.289242_pt1 | contig 13035 bp, 15 predicted proteins | sample MGYA00237777_ERZ505514 | MGnify/ENA primary metagenome ERZ505514 (study PRJEB26160, sample SAMN06269048) | microbial mat metagenome | isolation source: Oligotrophic lake microbial mat | place...
ACGTCGCTGCCGGAACTGGTGGTGACGCTGTCGGCCCTGCGACTGGGCGCCGTCGACATGGCGATCGCCAACCTGCTCGGTAGCAACCTGTTCAACGTGCTGATCCTGGCGATTGACGACGTCTTCTATGTTCGCGGCCCGATCCTGGGCGCCGTCTCCCCAGTGCATGCGGTGTCCGCGATGTCGGCGATCCTGATGAGTGGCGTGGTCGTCGTGGCCCTGCTGACCAAGCCGAGCGGCCGTGTCCTGCGCTTGGCCAGCTGGGCCAGCATCGCGCTTTGCGGCGTCTATGTGCTCAACGCCTACGTGCTGTTCCGCTACGGCGGCTAGCCTGAAACGGAAACTCGATGAATCAGACCTCCACCCCCAGCCTGCAAGGTCTGACCGTGGCACAGGCCGCTCAAGCGTTGGCAGAGCATGGCCCGAACGCCTTGCCCGAGGCCAAGCCGGTGACCGTGCTGCAGCGCCTCGTGCGCCAGTTCCGCAGCCCGCTGATCTACATCCTGTTGGTCGCGCTGCTGGTCGATCTGGGCATCTAAATCTATGAGGGTGCCAAGGGCGTCCCGGTGGAATCGTTGGCCATCGCGTTGATCCTGCTGATCAATGCCGGCCTGGGCGTTTACCAGGAGAGCAAGGCCGAGGCCGCGCTGGCCGAATCGATCCTCACCGGCGAGTCGATGCCGGTGGACAAGGAGATCGGGGCCGAGACCTTCAGCGGGACGTTGATGGTGCGCGGCAAAGGCTATGCCGAGATCAGCCGCACCGGATCGGCCAGTGCGATGGGCAAGCTGGCGACGATGATCGGTGGCATCGAGGCCGAGAAGACGCCGCTGGAGCGCCGATTGCACGTGTTCGGCACGCAGATCGCCAAGGGCGTGCTGGCGCTGGGTGTCGAGCGCATGGCCAATGCCAAGGCGGTGGTGCGCCGTTTGAGCGCGGTCGAGGCACTCGGCTCGGTGACGGTGATCACCACCGACAAGACCGGCACGCTGACCGAGAACCGCATGCACGTGAAGGGCATCGACAGCCCGGACGAGGCCCGTGCGCTGCGCGCCATGGGCTGACCAACGACGCCGAGATCGACACGGGCGCGGGCGACCCGCTTGAAGTGGCGTTGCTCGCACATGCCCAGGCGCAAGGCGTGGACGCCGCCGCACTGCGCGAGCAGCATCCGCGCTTCGGCGTGCTGCCCTTCGACAGCGCGATCAAGTTCATGCGCGTGACCGTGGCCGAGCAGGACCGGCACGTCAGCTACCTGAAAGGTGCGCCCGAGGTTCTGCTCGCGCGCAGCCGCTTCCGCGACGACAAGCGCCTCGGCTGGGAGGCCAAGGCGCTGCTCGCGCGCCGCCGAGGGCTACCGCGTGCAGGCGGTCGCGGCCAGTGACAACGAACGCGACCAGGAGCTCGACTTCCTCGGCCTGCTGTTGCTGTGGGACCCGCCGCGCGCCGAGGTGCCCGATGCAATTGCCCGCGCCCAGGCTACCGGCATCCGCGTGCTGATGATCAGCGGCGACCACCCGGCCACCGCTGGCGTGGTCGCGCACGCGATCGGTATCCAGGGCGAACGCGTGCTGACTGGTGCCGAGCTCGACGCGCTGCCGGCCGCCGAGTTGCCCGCGGCCGTGCGCGAAGTGAACGTCTTCGCCCGCGTGGCACCGGAGCATAAGCTGCGCTTGGTCGAGACGCTGAAGGCCGACGGCCAGGTGGTGGCGATGACGGGCGACGGTGTCAACGACGCGCCTGCGCTCAAGCGCAGCGATGTCGGCGTGGCCATGGGCCAGCGCGGCAGCGACGTGACGCGCGAGGCGGCCGACCTGGTGCTGCTGGACGATAACTTCGCCCCATTGTCTCGGCCGTCGAGGAAGGGCGCGGTATCTACGAGAACATCCAGAAATTCATCCGCTTCCTGTTCTCGACCAATTTCGCACTGGTGCTGTTGGTGATGATGGGGCTCGGTGTGTCCTATCTCATGGGCTACCAGGAAGTCGCAGGGGGTATCTTCCTACATTTGACTGCGGTGCAACTGCTGTGGATCAACGTCATCGCGGACGGCCCACCCGCACTGGCGCTGGCGCTCGACCGCAACCCCGGGGTGATGCAACACTGCCCGCAGCCGGCGAACTCGCCCTTGTTGGACGCGATATCGCTGCGCTTCATTGTCACCACCGGCGTCATCAAGGCCCTGGCCGGTGTGGCATTGCTGGTGGCCTTGCCGCAGTTCGGCTATAGCCTGGAGCAGACCCGCACCGCGGTCTTTGTTTTCGAAGCGCTGGCCCAGCTCGCCTTCGCCTACCCAGCGCGGCGTGTCAGCGTGGTGCCGTTGCCGAACCTGGCGTTGCACGCGGCCGTGCTGCTCGGCGGTGGCCTGCAAATTGCCACCGTGTACGTGCCGGGCCTGCGCGGGTTGCTCGGGCTAGAGATGATCGATGCCCCGGTCTGGGCAGCGATCACCGTTGCCGTATTGTTGTGTTGATGGGCGGCCGAGTTGTTCGGGCGTCGCAGCTTCGCGAGGAAGGCGCAGCCGTCGACCATTCACTCGAAAGCCACGGTATGAGCATACGCAACCTCGAACACCTCTTCCAACCCGGCTCGGTGGCCGTGATCGGCGCAGAGCCTGGGCGCGACGCTGATGCGCAACCTGCTCGAAGGTGGGTTTGCCGGGCCGATATGGCCAGTCAACCCGAAGCACGCCAGTGTGGCGGGGCGGCCGGCCTATGCCGACGTCGCAAGCCTGCCGCAACCGCCCGACCTGGCCGTGATCTGCACGCCAGCGCCCACGGTGCCGGGGCTCATCGAAGCCCTCGGCCGCAAGGGCACACGCGCCGCCGTGGTGCTGACGGCCGGTCTCTCGGCCACGACCCCAACCGCCCCCGGCGGGCCCAGCCTGCGCCGGCATGCTCGATGCGGCGCGTCCATACCTGCTGCGCATCCTGGGGCCCAACTGCGTCGGCCTGCTGGTGCCCGGCATCGGCTTGAATGCCAGCTTCGCCCACACCTCGGCGCTGCCCGGCAAGCTGGCGTTCATCTCGCAGTCCGGCGCGCTGACAACGGCGCTGCTGGACTGGGCCAAATCGCGTGACATCGGCTTCTCGCACTTCGTCTCGGTCGGCGACAGCGCCGATGTGGATTTCGGCGACGTGCTCGACTACCTGGGCAGCGACTCCGGTACCCGCGCCATCCTGATGTACATCGAGTCGGTGCAGGCCGCGCGCAAGTTCATGTCGGAAGCGCGCGCGGCCGCGCCAGCCATGGACCGGAAAAAGTGCAGCGTGGTATTGCTTTCAATAGGAGCCCTCTAATAGGCACTGCGGATTTCAGCGACTTACCGCGAATCCGAAACTCATTGCACTACACGTGTCTCCCGGCAAACAACCTCAAGCGTCAAGACAATCGTGAATGCTGTCGTTTCCGCCCCAATATCGACCGGATAGCGGTCAGAGGGGACCCCTTTGACTTCTCCCGGTCGTTTGATTTTCCTTTGACACCATGCAAACACCAGGGAGAAGATTTGCGTCTCAACGTGTTCGCTCCCGCACAGACCTGTACCTCGATTCAGGCAACACTCTTCGCATATTCTCTGGCGACATCGACATGATCATTGCAGAAAAGCCGAATTTCGTCATCCTCCCTGGCGTGCTTACAGACGAAGCTTTGTTCCGCCACCAAGCGCGGACTTTGGGCGACATAGCAGAAAGCTGCGTTGCCGAGAACTAGATTACGCTGATTTGCTTGATTTTCCCGTTGATTCTCACGCTGACAACTTGTAGATGGCTCTCGCAGCATGTTTCTATAAGGGCCAAGCTGCGAATTTGGAGAAACTTGTGCGCATTGTTCTTGCCACTTGGAAAACGCTGGTAGTTTGGCTTTGTAGTCTGGGCTCGCTTTCAGCCTTGTTGTTTGCTGGGGTGGCGGGCTGCGATTCGCTTCCGCAGCGAACTTCAGATACGGGCGCCGCAAGTTTCAATCATTTGAGTGCGGCACAAAAATCGCCTGGCTCACCACCCGCCAAACTCCATGGCGCACGTGGTCCGTTAACGGTGCAGCAGAGCAAGGCAATCCTTGCTGATCTAAGTCGCCGCGGCGAAGATACGGGAATTTTTGAGCGGCATCTTGCCATCGAGGAGGCAGTCGCCGGCAGTCCGCTGATGGTTGGCAACCGTACCACTCTCTTTGAGGACGGCGAGTCGACTTACGTCGCGATGTTCAAGGCGATTGCGGCGGCGAAGAAGCACATTAATGTCGAAACCTACATCATTGAAGACGATGAAGTCGGGCAGCGCTTTTCTGACGCGTTGATCGCAAAACAAAAGCAAGGCGTGCAAGTTGCACTGATGTACGACAGCGTTGGGTCGATTGCGACACCAAAGGCGTTTTTTCAACGGCTGAACAACGGTGGTATCAAGACGCTGGAATTCAACCCTGTCAATCCATTGCTGGCAAAAAAAGGGTGGGAGCTGAACCAGCGGGACCACCGCAAGCTGTTGATCGTTGATGGCCGGACGGTATTTCTAGGCGGCATAAACATCAGCAGTGTTTATTCGAGTGGATTGTCGGGACACCGCAAAGGCCAAACCAGCAAGAAGAGCAACGGGCAAGACAAGTTACCCTGGCGCGATACCCATCTGATGGTGGAAGGTCCGGTGGCCGCCGAGTTCCAAAAGCACTTTATGGCAAGCTGGATCAAGCAAAAAGGCAGCGCATTGCCGGACAAAGAATACTTTCCAGCGCAAATGGCAAAAGGAAAAGAAGTGGTCCGTGCCATCGCCAGTTCGGCGGACGACGAAGGCGGCGGGCAAATTTACAGTACGCTCGTCTCTGCCATCAACAGTGCCGAGACATCAATCTTTCTGACGAACGCCTATTTCGCACCAGATGAGCACTTTATGAAAGCGCTCGCAGACGCAGTTGCGCGTCAGGTCGATGTGAAAATTATTTTACCTAGCAAGACAGACTCCGAACTGGTTTTTCACGCAGGTCGTTCGTATTACGCCGCGCTACTGGATTCAGGCGTAAAGATTTACGAGCGAGGTGAGGCGTTGCTGCACGCTAAAACTGCCCTGATCGATGGCGTTTGGTCAACCGTCGGGTCAACCAATCTCGACTGGCGGAGTTTCTTACACAACGACGAAATAAACGCTGTCGTTTTAGGTGCGGAGTTCGCTCAACAGATGAACAAGTTGTTTGAAAAGGACTTGGCAGCATCGACCCAGGTGACACAGGAAACGTGGGCGGCGCGTTCGCTACTATTTCGCCTGAAAGAGCAGGGGGCGCGATTGTGGGTTTACTGGCTATGAGATGGACGCATTTGGCAACAAGCAAAGAATGAAGAGTTTGCCGAACACTTCGCTCCGAGCAGCTGCTCTTCCGATAGCGGCGATAGTCTTTCTATTCGCCACTTTATTTGGCTTGGCTCACGCTGAATCAACAACGCCCGGCGTAAGCATTGCCGAAATCGAGCCAATCGCAGCCCTGCGTGAGCAGCACCTCGCAATGCGCGAGCGGCTTGCAAATAATGGCTTTAAACGTCCATTGGTGCTGGAATCATTTCACAGCGCTCAAGATGTGAAGGGCGATATTTACGCTGTCGTGCCGGATGGGTTTGACATATTCAGCGAAGCGCTCGCGAAACCACAAGCGTGGTGCGACATCCTGATCTTGCATCTAAATACCAAGTATTGCCGCGTATCAGCCGAGAAACAGCCGACGTCGTTAGTGATGAACGTCGGCAACAAATTCGAGCAGCCGCTAAAGGACTCATTTCGTCTCGTGTTTTCATGGAATGTCGCCAAAAACAACGCCGCTTACCTGCGGATTATGTTGAGCGCTGATGCCGGTCCGCTCGGCACGCACGACTATCGCATCACACTCGAAGCCATCCCGCTAAAAGGTGGGGGCACGTTTGTGCATCTCTCGTACTCGTATGGATATGGCCTAACCGGCAGACTCGCCATGCTCGCATACTTCAACACGGCAGGCCGTGCAAAAGTTGGCTTTACGGTAGTGGGTATGGATGCAGACGGCAAGACGACATACGTTGATGGCATTCGCGGTGTGGCGGAGCGCAACACAATGCGTTACTACTTGGCTATTGAGTCGTACCTCGGTGCATTGAGGCTGCCACCAGGCGTGCAGTTTGAAAAACGCATCAACGATTGGTTCGCTGCTACTGAGCGCTACCCGCGACAGCTACATGAAGTAAAGCAGCGCGAGTATCTCGCGATGAAGCGCAATGAATATCAACGCCAGTAGCAAAGCACATGCCCAGCGCAGAGGATTAAAGGGTTCAGAAAGTAGAATGCATTTTTTTAAGGCCGGGCAAAAAATTAGCGCTGCCCCTTTCAATTCTTTATCGGGCATTTCAATGACGCGCCTTTGACGAGGACCAACTTAGCCACCGCCGTGTAGTGCCCGCTGATAGAAAGGATGCTGTGATGCGAACAAACCGATGCCACCATCAGACGCGAGATGGCGTCTGATGAGCCAAATGTGGCCATCGTGACGCCATGCGAGGCGAGATTTGTGTGGAACCTTTAGAGCTCTGCGCCGTAACCCTCGAACCACGAAATTTGATGTTTGTAGCGGGCAAACCCGCACGATTCTGCAACGCAAACGTATGCCGATCGGCCCGCTGGACATACAAATCGCGGCCCATGCCCAGTCCCTTGACCTGACTTTGGTAAGCATGGCAATTGCTGGCGGGTCTCGTGGCAGGCGCGGAGCTGGCGCCGCAACTCGCCGCACAGGTCGCCAGCAGCAGTCACAGCTGGTGGACCTGGTGGTGCGGCCCCGCCTGAGCCGCAAGTCAAACCCAAACCGCGCCCACCATCGCACTACCTGTGGGCCGCACTGATCCCCCGCATCTACGAGGTGTTCCCGCTGATCTGTCCGCACTGCGGTGGCCAGATGCGCATCAGCGCGGCCTGCCGCAGGCGAAACTCGACGAGCTTGCTGCGCATTACACCGAAATGGTTGGCCTGACCAAATTCGCCGACTACTATCCAAGCCAGCTCTCGGGCAGCATGAAGCAGCGCGTCGCGATCGCGCGCGTGCTCGCCAACGACTGCGAAGTGCTGCTGATGGACGAGCCATTCGGCGCGCTCGACGCATTGACGCGCGAACAATTGCAACAAGAGCTACTCGAAATCTGGCAGCGTACTAAGGTGACGGTGATTTTTGTGACCCACTCAGTCGAGGAAGCGCTGGTACTGTCAGACCGTGTGGAGGTGATGACAGCCGGCCCGGGCCGGATCGAGCACGACGCGCACATCGCACTGGCGCGAGCGCGCGAAGTCTCGGCGATTGATTTCAACGAAGTGCGGCGCGACATCACGCAGCGCCTCACTAGCCACGTCAGCAGCAAAAGCGCGGTGTCCGCGTAGAACCTGCTGCGACGGCGGATGGCGGCTGAAGAATCTCTCCCACCAAGACTTTCCGCGCCTTTGTTATTCCAATCGAATGTTGGCGCGCTTCGCCACGCCATCCCATTTGCGCATCTCGGCCTGCAGGAAGCTTGCAAAGTCCGCCGGCCCTTGCGCCAGCACGGTGGCGCCGAGCCCGCCGAGTTTCTCCTGGATATCGGGTAGCCGCAACGCACGCACCACATCGGCATGCACCTTGTTCACCACCGCGCCCGGCATGCCGCCCGGCCCCATGATGCCACCCCAGGAAGACGATTCGTAGCCTGCCACGCCCGCTTCCTGCATCGTCGGCACATCCGGCAATGCGGCCACGCGCGTTTTGGTGCTGACGGCGAGCGCGCGCAGCTTGCCGGACTTGATGTGCGGCGATGCCGCCACCACGGTCGGTAAAGTCATCGCCAGGAGGCCTGACATGGTGTCGACCATCGCCGGCGCATCGCCCTTGTAGGGGATCGGCGTGAAGCTGACGCCGGCGATCGATGCCATCAACTCGACACCGAGATGGTTGGCCGAGCCGTTGCCGCCATTGCCGTAGGACAACTTGCCCGGGTTGGCGCGTGCGAAGTCGATCACTTCCTTGAGCGTCTTCTGTTCGAGTTGGGGTGATGCCACCAGCACCTGCGGCACCATCGTCGTCAGCGTGATCGCGGTGAAGTCCTTGACCGGGTCGTAGGGCAATTTGGAATAGATCGCCGGATTGATCGCGTTCGGTCCGAGGTTGGCCATCAGCAACACATAGCCATCGGCCGGCTGCTTGGCCACATGCTCGAGCGCGACGATGCCGTTGGCGCCGGGGCGGTTGTCCACCACCACATGCTGGCCCCAGAACTCAGAGAGCTTTTGCGCCAGCAGGCGCGCCGTCACGTCGGACGCGCCGCCGGGCGGATACGGCACCACGATGCGCACCGGCTTCATGGGATACGCGTCTTGCGCCACGCCCCAGACGGGCATCACCGCAGCGAACAGAACCAACAACAGGTAAAGCAGGGGCTTGCGCATCACGGGTCTCCTTGTGTCAATCTGAACCTAGAATAGCGCAATGGAAGAAACTTTTGACTTCATCCTCGTCGGTGCAGGCACTGCGGGCTGTGTGCTCGCCGCGCGCCTCACTGAGAGCGGCCAGCATCGCGTGCTGTTGATCGAAGCCGGCGGCGAAGCCCGGAGCCCGTGGATCAGCGTGCCGGTGGGTTACGCAAAACTGCTCGCAAACCCGCGCTACAACTGGATGTACGCCACCAGCGCCGAAGCGGCGCTCGGCGGGCGCCGCATCGACCAGCCCGCCGGGCGCGGCATCGGCGGTACCGGCCTGATCAACGGCATGATCTACATTCGCGGCCAGACGCAGGATTACGACGCTTGGGCCGCCGCCGGCAATCCAGGCTGGGGCTGGGATGATGTGCTGCCCTGGTTTCGCCGCACCGAGCACAACTCGCGCGGCGGCGATGCGCTGCATGGCGGCGATGGCCCCTGGCATGTATCGGACTTGCCGCACCGGCATGTGTTGGCTGATGCATTTGTCGCAGCAGCGGTTGAGGCCGGCCTGCCGCACAACCTCGACTTCAATGGCGCAGCGCAGGAGGGCGCGGGCTATTACCAGCTCAACACCCACCGCGGCCGCCGTGCCAGCACGGCGAGCGCATTGCTCAAAGACGCGCGGCGGCGCGCCAATCTCGCGGTCGCGTCCAACGCCTTGGCGACCCGGCTCATCATCGAAGGCGGCGAAGTGCGTGGCGTGGAGTATTTGCAAGGCGGCGTGAAGCGCAGCGCACGTGCATCGCGTGAAGTCGTGGTCGCTGCCGGCACCTTCAACTCGCCGCAATTGTTGCAGGTGTCCGGCATTGGCGACCCGGCGCACCTGCAATCGCTCGGCGTGCCGGTGCTTGCCGACCTGCCCGGCGTCGGCGCCAATCTGCACAATCACTACCGCGCCGCGCTGGTGATGCGCTGCAAGGAGCCGGTCACGTTGAACGACGTGATGAAAAGCCCGCTCCAGCGTATCGGCATGGGGCTCTCCTATCTGCTGTTCCGTGATGGCCCGATGGCCGCTGCCACTTACGCCGGCGCGTTCCTGCGCTCTGCGCCTGATAAGGCGACACCCGACATTCAGGTCACGTTCTGGACCTACAGCGTGGCGCGCCGCGATTCCGGTGGCGTGGTGTTGCATCCGTTCCCGGGCTTCACCGCCAACGCCGTGATCCTGCGCCCGCAGAGCCGCGGCGTGCTGCGGGCGGTGAGTGCGGATGTGACACAGGTGCCCGACATCAACTACCACCACCTTGAACACCCGGCCGATGGCGCCACGCTGGTGGCCGGCATCAAGGCGTTGCGCAATATTCTCGCGCAACCGGCGCTGGCACCTTATGTCAACAGCGAGATGACACCGGGTGCAGAATGCAATGACGATGCCGCGCTGCTCGATTTTGCGCGCCGCATGGGCGGCTCGGTTTACCACCCGGTCGGCACCTGCAAGATGGGTAATGATGAGCTTGCGGTGGTCGATGCGCGCTTGCGCGTGCGCAAGCTTGGCCGCCTGCGCGTGGCCGACGCCTCGATCATGCCTTCGATCATCTCGGGCAACACCAATGCGCCGGTCGCAATGATCGCCGAGCGTGCCGCAGACTGGATGTTGCGCGACGCGGCGTGAGCCGCACCCGGAATCAGGTTGGAAGCCGGAAACCCTTGGTGGGACCGGCTCTTTGACTATTGCGTGATGATTGGGCGATTGCGCGATGCTTTGGCCGTTGCGCGATAAATCGACTGGTTATTTTTTGCCCGCCTTTTTTGTGGACGTTTTTTTGCTGCGCGTCGCGCTGCGCTTTTGCGTGATGTCACGTGACCACTGTGAGCGCGCGCCCTTGGAGGGCGGCGTCATGAATGAGGCACCCGTGCTGCCAGCGCCGGGTTCCGGCAACGGTCGTCCGCTGTCGCGCCACTCCACCGCCGCCGGAAAACTAAACTCTTCCGCGTAACGCTTGAACCACAGCCCCTCGGGCGAGTGGCGCGTGATGCCGTCAAACACGGTGGCAAACATTTGCGTTTGCTCCAGGCCATGTTGTCGACCGCCTGGTTGATCACCAGTTTCAACATCATCAACTGGTTCTTCGGCAGGCCGGCTATGCGACGGCCGGTAAAGTGGGTCGTCAGGGATCCAATGGAAGTTTCGAGGTGGTATTTGGCGGCAGCACCTTCCCCTCACTACCGGACGGCTCTGGCCTGTTCGTCGGTTTCATCGCTGCTCAGTCCCGGGTCGTCGACGGCTCCGCCGATGGTGGTCTTTCCGCCGTCCTTTCGATGGTGGCCATAGCAATTTGAAAATTCAACTGTCGGCAGTGTGCAATAGCTGCGTTGGAGTATGCGACCAGGTCATCCCCATGTTCGCGCAAAAGTTCAACGCGCACCGCATGTAGTTCCGCCACAACGGGATCACGCCAAGGTAACGGTTTATTCATTCAGGAGCCTCCATCATTTCGAAAGGGGTGACAAGTTCAGGCATACGATAACCCTTGGCAGAACACAAGCCTCGGATCACCGGCAGCTGCATGGGGTTCGCAATGTGAGTGCAGTTCCAGGTGAGCAACACGTCCATGCGGTGAAATGCCGCACAGGCAATGTGCAGCGCATCCAATTGGGCTTGTTTGGGCAGCCCACCGCCCCGAAGCAGGTATTGGGCCAACTCAATGATGGCGGGGTCAATGGGCAACAGTGGAATTGGCCGCAGGCTGTCAATGCGCGCTTGCGCGGCAACGGCATCCCCTCGACTGGCTTCCTCAACAACGTAGGGGGAAATGAAAACATCCACCTCGGACAGCCTTCTATTCCACCATGCCTGGGTGACTTGCTGACAAGCCGCCTTCAACTGGTCGTTGCTGGGCTTGGCCGTCAAATAGCTGACAACAGAAGTTTAAATATAGATGCGCGGTCTCATGAAAACACTTTAACGGATTCCGGAAGCCGCTGCGAGATTGGTTGTGCTCAGGTGCTAAGGATAGGAATTTCACGCCATTGTTGCAGTAATCCGGCCATATCCGTCTGGGTCAATCGTTGATTTGGCGCCGAAGACGCCTGACAAGCCGCTGAAACCCCGCTCTGGCATACCCATTGTCTGTGCCTGTGGCCACCTGGGCGGCGGAAGTTTGCCGCTCGGGTGGCCACAGGCACGAATCGCCCCCGACGAGCGAGTCTTGTGGTCTTTTGCCCTACCAAGCAATGCGCTGATCGAACTCGTTGTCCGGCATGGGTTGCGCGCGTGGATCGCTCTTGGCCGGGTCGCTGCCCGACATCTCCCACAGCGGCGGCCCACGGGCCGGCATCAGGCGCGGCGGTGACTTAGGCTCACGCAGATGACCGAGAATCTCCCGCATCACCACCGTCTCGGTGATGAAAACGATGATGCGCATCGCGCCGCCGCACTGCGGGCACGTAAACGGCAGCACCTCGTAGATGCGCGCCAGCAGAAGCGCCCAGACCTAGCGCGCCGCTTGGCGATGCATTGGCTCTGTCGGGGCCGCTTCCGGCGGGATCGCCTCGACCGGCCTCGGTGCGGCGGCAATCTCAGCGGGCTGCGCCAGCGCGGTGACCGCCTCGCGCAAGCGGCGCGTTGGGTGCCAGCACCCCGTAGTAGCGGTGACGATGTTTGCGCGGTGGCGGAATCAGTGCCGCCAGGCGGCCCTGCAATTGCATCGGTGTCAGCATCAGACCGACGCTGCCACCCGGGCCGGGCTTGCTGTTCTCGTAGACCAGATCCCGAGCGTCGATTTCAACTAGCCGTTCAAGCGCAAAGGCGGGACGGCCGCAATACCGCAGCAGACGCTCCAGACCATCGCGCTCGTGGGCCGCAATGCGCACCTTTGCATCGACCGAGAAGCCGCCGCCGTGTTCCCACTGGGCCATCACCTGCGCGTCGTGCGCCGACAGCAGGCCGCGCCGCAGGGCCGCGCGCAGCAATCGTCGCCGCACGGCGGCCTGAACCTCGCCGATTGCCGACGCATCCAGACCGTCGGCCGGGTGAAAGGTGACGCCACCTCCCGCATCGGCCTCCAACACGCCATCCACCACCACGCAGTGAAAGTGCAGATGGGTGTTCAGCAGCGCGCCAAAGCGGTGGATGAAGACCACCGCGCCTTAGCGGGACACTGCGCTGGCGCCGGGACTGTGTTGCCGCAGCACCCGCTAGCTGGCGCTTAGGAAAATGTGCAGTGCGGCGTTTAGAACTGCCGGATCGCGTTCCAGGTGGTAGCGCAGGCGCTTGGGCACCGCGAGCACCCACTGGCGCACCGGCCAAGCGCGGGATGACATGGTCGGCCAGATGCGCTGCGGTCTCCACCATGCGGCGGGTGGTGCAGGAGGGGCACACGCCGCGACACTTGCAGGAGTAGGCAATGAGGAAGTCGTGCCCGCACACAGCGCAGCGGGCACGGGCGAAGCCGTGGGCGAGGATGCCGCAGTCGAGGTAGCGGCCCAATTCCCGCTCGGTGGCCGCGGGCGCGCTCGCGCCGGCACCATCTTTCTAAAACGCCAGCCAGGTGGCAAGATAGGTCTGCACCGTGCGATAGAGCAGCGTGCGCTCGGGCTGGCGACGGCGGTAGACGGCACTGCGCGGTGAGGCACAGGCGGCGGC
>ENA-ORBV01012570-ORBV01012570.1-microbial-mat-metagenome-genome-assembly--contig:-NODE-12570-length-13033-cov-5.403597_pt1 | contig 13033 bp, 7 predicted proteins | sample MGYA00237777_ERZ505514 | MGnify/ENA primary metagenome ERZ505514 (study PRJEB26160, sample SAMN06269048) | microbial mat metagenome | isolation source: Oligotrophic lake microbial mat | place...
GTCTCGTGCGCTTGGCTTGATCAACTTGTTCCAATCCGAAAGACCTTTGTTGTGAGAGATAGCTAGGCCCCATGGTGCAATCTCCTTGGTAGGATCACACTCGGAGTTGCAAAAGACCTTGAACAGCATCGGCACTGTTGGTTCAAGGACACCAACACCGCCACGCTGCTTGTGGGACTCATGATGACAGAACACAAGCAGCGCTCGCAACATCATCTTGAAATTCAACTCCAATGAGACAAGGCCACCTCCCTTCTCACACTTTAGGCCATCGATGTTGGCTGCCGTCAAGTGAATGAAATCCACATTGAATTGGGTGATGCCATCACGCTTCAAAGCAAGAACGACAGGATGTGTTTTCTAATGGGAATGTGGTGCACCGCAAACGTTGACGAGAACAGTCAACAAACGAGCCTTGTCAGCTGCTTTGTCCTCCACTGGAGTCAGGGCAGTGGAAGCAGATGCCGTTCCGGATGTTCCGCTCATTGTCTTTTAGAACTTAACTGAGACAAATGTCAATCTGACAAACGACAATTCTTCACCGTCAAATCGCCAAACAACAAGGGGCGAAGTGCAGCAAACAACACCTTAAAAAGAAATTTTCCTACTCTAATGTTTCACCAAAAGAATAGCTGCTATCACACGCAAATTGGAAAGTTATGAGTGCTTAGTCTACCACAGAAACAGCCCCATGTTCGATCGACAATCCAACAAGATTGGCATCTTCGTTGGCAAGATTCGTTGCACGGCGCGCATGCTTTCATCATGGTGAGGCACTCTTGTCACCACATGCCCGTAGGATTTACAACATCGTGATAGAACACGGCGTGGGAACTCATCGTTTCTGTTCCACTTTGTGTTCCGGATTAGATCATGTGTCTTTTCCATTGGGGCGCACATCAGTTCTTGGTCTAGAACTCGGGACACGACTCCGATTCGTGGGTTGAATCACGGGTGAAATCGTGCCATTGTCATGACTGTGTCGCAACACCATCCATCATTTGCACAACATGACACAGGAGTGCATCTGGCTCTTGCATCTGTGGGTTGTTTGCTGCAAATGGGGGCAATGAGTTTGGCACACGAAATGTGAGCACAATTGTGGCAGTGACTCAGACAAAATTGTTGATGAATTTGTGATGGACAACAACACAACCTCAATTGCAACAACACAAGAACAAAAGAAATGAATGATGAGGAGCAGACAAGAAAAGAAGGAACCTCAAATTTTTGGCACTGCCATCTAGCACTACTGCTAGCCATCTTGTAGCACCATTTGACAGAAGCTTCAGTCATCCTGTTGGTTCCAAGTTAACTACAGTAGTTGCTGGTTAAGAAAAGACATAACTGACATGACGGGGCCGGCTTAGTTGCGAACGAAGGAGGCATACCCGTACCAGGTACTAGCTAGTACTGGTTCATATGCGAAGTTTCCGTAGGAAGCATCTGCAAACAACAGAAAGAAGTGAACCCGTTCGAGGCAACAACACTGTTAAAGTCAAACGCTGGATGAATACACAATAGAGTTATATTGCCGTATGCATTATGACTGGCTCTTCCTTCGTTCGCATCAACAAACACACTTGTAGCATACCGGTACGCACACTACCCTATTAAGCTCCAGTAAAAAGGTGCAACCGCGCTATCTACAGCAACTACTACAGTACTACTAGCTAGTGCCGGAGTATCGGGTTTTTGCTTGGCCCAGAAGTATCACCACCAAAGCGCATGCAGTGCCATAAGACAAACCAAACATTGTTTTCACAAGCATGAAGACCGGTGATTCCGAGATGAATAACAACAGCACAGCCGAAGGTAACGGTTCTGTCTCTGAGGAGGAGCAACAGGAGCAGGAGCAGCCACAGCCACAGTCGGAAGTTTCTGCCACAACTAGTAGTAGTAGTAGCATCCCCACAACGACCGCGGTCTCTCCGGGTGCCTCTACGGCTGGTGGTGGTGGACCCGATGATGGTGGCGAAGGAGACGCTTCCGTTGTAGAAGTAGCAGCAACAGCAGCAGCAGCATCAATACCGTCACAAGATGATGGAGAAAGGCAAGCAAGCGACGACGAGAACGAGACAATTTCATCTTCGCCACAAGTTGAGCAGACAGGAGAGGCGTCCCTTCCACCACAGTCAACTACCACACAAGCCCCTTCCACGTCCCTGTCCCCAAGTGCTTCTGCCGCTGCTTCCGCAGAGGCAGCAACGGCGGCTTCCTCTTTTGCTCGGGCAGCGGAACTGTGCGCACTTGACGAAAAAGCGGCCGCTCGGAGTCTCCGCCGCGCCGCAACAAAAGCCATGTCCACTCCTCCTACCAAATCTCAGAAGGATGCTAAAATGCCTTCCAGTTCTCCTTCCAGTCTTTCGGCGACAGCTCAAAATCTTCGGACGCTAGAAGACGAAAAAGGAGGAAGAACCATGTCGTTGTCGTCACCACCACCACCACCACTTGACCACCAAGTTGTGGATGCGGATGTAACCCATGAAATACAACCCCTTCCCACCGACCCCTCGTTGCCTCCGCGTCCCTTGGAACCCGGGGCCTTTGCTTGCACGGGTGAGACCACGGTACGAAGGACGGGCAAGGAGGAGGAAGAAGACCAAGACAATCATACCGTTCATTCGGTAGGCACTACGACCAATGAAATAGAAGTCGTAGAAGAGGAAGATGGCCAAACAACGGCACTTCCAACGGGTGCCGTTTTGGAGCGACAACACAGTGGCGGCAGTCATACGAATACCATGGGGAGTAGCAGCAACAGCAGTCGTAGAAGAAACAATGGCAGTAGGCCTTTGCAGGACGACTCGCTCCATAATACCAGTGTCGGTACTAATCCTAGCCGCAGCAGCACCCGGCATAATACCCATCCTACTCATCACTCCAGCTGGGACATTAATAATAATACCAACAGCAACGGGCATCATCATAATGTGGAGGACGATCTCCGGAGTCTCCCCATTGCGGCCGAGCTGGCACCCGACCGAGAAAGTTTGGAACGGGAAATTGAAGCACGGATACGACAAGAATGGGAACAACGCATGGTAGTGGCGCAAGCACATCAAATTGTGCCTACCGCCACGGCATCCGTAGACGACCTCGGTGATGAGCTCCCTAATACGAGTACTGTGGTGATGGAACAAGTCGACTTTGATCGATCGAGGCCCTTTGAAATCGAAGCAGGGAACAGCAATGACTTTGACTTTACTCGAAATAACAACAACGTTCACACGAGGAGCATTGCCAAAAAGAAACGGAGCAAAATTATTGTGACGACGGTCGCTTTTTTTATTTTGGTCTTGGCTGGAACTGGTATAGGACTTTACCATGCCAGGAAAGATTCACCATCATCGAGCAGTAGCATTAGCAGCGGTAGCGGTAGCAACAACAATGGCTCTATGGATGCTCCCGTTAAAAGGCTACCAGTCCTACAAACCGTACGAGAACGAGGTATGCTATTATGCAAGCCGGAGAGTTTGGAAGCGGAATTGGGAGAGGGGTTTACACTCGATTTGGTGAGTTTCTTTCCCATTGTCTGTCGTCAAGTTGTTCTATTTGTTTATGCATTCATTTTGCTCACCAATAAATCCTTCTCTTTGTTCGTCTTTGTGTGGTTCCATTTCCTTGATAAAAGTGCCGTGCCATTGCTGCCGCTATTTTCAACGATACATCCAAGGTATTATTTCCTCAAATGTCATTCAAAGAACACTTTGGGGCTATCCATCGAGGAGAAATGGATGTTTCAGCCTCCCATGTCAGTCTGAATATGGGCAGGGACGTGTGGGAACTCAACTCGAGGACAGGCTATACCTATTCGACGCCCTATTTTTACACAGGGACCGGACTGGCAGGGGTACCCAAATTTGTCGACTGTGCAGAACAGGCCGACACCTTCAACAACGACTGCCGACAGTTGAAAGTTTGCGTCACGACCAATACAGTGACACAAGATATCGTGGAAGCGCATCTTCCGGGATCTGCCACAATGCTGACGCAGAGCCATGTGGAATTGTTTGAACTCTTTGCCAATGGAACCTGTAATGTCATCGCCGGCGACACTGTCCTTATCTTTGAGCAGCGAGTTCGGGAAGTGGGCTACATTGGAGATTACAAATTTGCCAAGAAGCTTTTGTCGCATGAACACTTGGCATTGCTCACCCGAGAAGATGCTCCCGATTGGGCAGACTTTTGCAACTGGGTACTGCACGCCCTCATCACAGCCGAGGCCCTGAATATAACACAACAATCAGCACACACCTTTGCAAAGTCAAATATGTTTGGCCCAGAGTACGAGAATATGTTTATTCAGGCCATTGCTGCAGTCGGGAACTATGGTGAGCTGTATGAACGTCATTACAAGGGGATACTTCCACGATCACGTTACAACATGATCAACACGGGCGACACCGGTCTCATTGTTTCGGATCCCTTGGGGAACCTTGACGTGGACGAAGAATCGTTATCCTCCAAAGACCTGCCAAATCCACTCCCCAACGGTACTATTGAAGCCGTGGTCCAACGAGGGCATCTCTTGTGTGGAGTCATCCCCGACGATGATAATGTAGATGATCGCCATCAACCTGCTTTTGCATTCTTCAACACCTCCTCACAAGAATGGTCCGGGCTTGATGTTGATCTCTGCAGAGGGCTGGCAGCATCCGTCTCGGCCGGGAAACACATCGACACAGTTTTTGTCAATCTTTCCAGCCGGGAAACCAGGTACATAAGCCTTGCCAACAGCACAGTCGACGTATTGGCTGGAGACATGGTCAGCTTCACCAATGATCTTCTGGAACCTTCCAGCGGACGTGGCTTTTTCTTTGGAACACCTTACTTTTACCACGAAAGAGAAGGTGGCAATGCGGACGAAAGCAGTGGGGCCCGTGCCTTAGTGACCAGGCACGATGATCCGCAGTGGTCGGATCTAACCAAATGGATCACGCATGCCACCTTCTACGCTGAAGAGAAGGGCATCACACAAAGGAATGCATCCATGATGCCCATCGTCGAGCTCTTTGGTATTTCGTACCGACAAATGTTTCGAGATGCCATCAACGCAACTGGAAATTATGGCGAGATCTACAGTAGAAACGTGGAATCGTATATCCCACGAAGCGGCCGGAATCTGCTGAATGTCGACGATACTCCACAATTCTACCCCATTCCGTTCTTATAAAGCCTTTGGTTTGAGTTGAGCTCTTCAAATGATGTGGCCGTATTTTGTACTGTACATACAGTTTTATTAATAGAATGTTGAAAGCTCATGCCTACTGCACATTCATGATAAAGTGGCTTTAATTGATTATTTTCTGGTTATTAGATTATCAGTATTTCCGGCGCGTTACTTTTGGGTTGTATGCTTCTTTATTGGATAGCCTCGCTGTCTTCTACCTGGGGTATTCCATATTCGTGAGCCTTGCTTGCAGGCCGATTCAGTTCTTCTAAAAAAAAATCGTTCAGAGTGACCCTCGTAACAATTTGAGGGGTCGACTCATACGTCTGTCATAGCCTGCATAGCTCCATACAGGAAACCTTTTTTCTAAGCAGCTGAGTACGATTGTAGGCTAAATGACTGTTCTCTGTCGTGGTTCCCTCTAAAATCTGCACCGAACAGGAATTTTGCTGTGCCCGATACACTAAACCTAAATACTTTCCGACGCACACATATTCGTTGTTTCTTCCCTTCTGCCTCTCCACGCCCTCCTAATTTTTTCTTTATTTATTTGAGATCACCCACCTATCTAATCACTCGCTATTGTGGTAGGGCATATTGCTATCGATATCCAACCAGGTATGTTACTAGATCATTAGTATTAACTACTGGTAGCTATAGCAAGATCTCGCTTCTGCCATCTGGCATGAATCAAACAATCAATCGTGAAAAACCAGCCCAGGCGCCGCCAAGCGTACTGTAGGAGCTGCAAAACCGACATTCAGGTCAGTGTTCGGCGTTCCCAACGCGTCAGTACTTGCGCGGAAAACAAGACTTTACCAACGCGACGCTGCGAATGCTCGCATTATTGGAAGCACTGTAGCAAACAAACAGCGGAGGTGATGCAAATTGCACTCGCCCTACACCATGCGCAAGTTCAGTTTGGTCAAAAAATGATGCTCACGCCTGGATCGACCACCAATTGAGTTGGAGGATAATTCGAATCGTGGAGCTTGCAGTGTCTCTTCCCCAGGCATCTTACTAGGAACCAAATTCTTTCTCTGTCGCCCGTGCTTGGTCTGGTATTGTAACCAAAGGATTTGGTGCCGAGCCTGTTTAGATTGTCTTGCAATCATGCATTCAGTTGCGGCAACGTCGTGTAGCTTGTGTTTCTCGAAAGGCGGGATGCATGTGCGCAGAAAAACATGGAAACGATTCTGCACCACAAAAGGTGGCTTGGTCATCATCCATCGATCACCCATCCAAAGCGACGGAGAGCATCCGGCTCTCCTGCACTGTTTTGCCGGCGACGCAAACTTCACATTTTCTTTTCCAGATGCCTCCCTGCAATGTTTATTGGTTAGAATCTGAGGCGTGAAAGAATAAAAGTAATGATGAGAGATGAGGCGCAGAGGTTTCGATGATGCAGGACCGGTCGTGCTCCAATACACAAGACAAACAGATGGAGGGACGGCGTTCGTTGGATACTAGTAGTAGTAGGCCTTCAAACCCCCGACCATTCTAGCAGGTCTCAATCTGCCCATCACAACTCGTGGGCACTAGCGAAAAAAGGCAATCAAATGTCAAGCAAAAATCTTGTCCAAGTTTTTCCCTCGCTCGCCTATCAATCTTTCCATGGAGAAAAAAAAAGGTATCAAGAGAGAAGTACTTAATTGAAGATTTCCTTGGAGACCGCGAGCAACGAAACGCTTCGCTTCTCAGGGCCCAGAAGAAAATGTCCAATTAAATACCTCTTACTCAGATCCTTTCCCTTCCCACTGTACAGCATCTATCAACCACACTGCACTCAGATGTCGTGTGCTATTGATTCTGTACCACGAACCGACTAAGGTTCATTTTTTCTCCACTCCATGAATGGCTTCTCTTCTGCCATGATGGCATGCCATGCCCGATCTAATTGCGAAAAGAATCCAGACTGTTGACCTGGGCTTAAAAATATGTACTGTAAGGTGCTAGCAAACGCAACCTCCAGGCAAAATGGTTTTGCTTCCGCGACAATAGTCAGACTCTGCTACTAGTAGCTAGTACATACTATAGTAGTGCACGGAAAGTGGATTCGTAAAGGGAACTGCTTCAACTACTGCTAAGGATACTACCAGGCCCGAAATCTTGTGTCTGTATGTGCTGTAGACATTGCGGGTGCCGCTGCTTTGTATCAGCCAAAACCCAACATGATATGACAGACCCATCATCGCTACTTCTAGCTAGCACAACGAGACCTCTGAAGACTCAGAATACGGTAGGAGACCTTAATGCTTACTACTACTACAAGTACGGTAGGATGCTTTTAGTAACAGGTAAGAGCCCAACGCATCATCCATCGTCGAGAGAGATTCATTGTGGGCGATGAAGCAAGGTACGAAATGAGGTTTCACCAATACGGCACATCCATTATTAACTCATCTGCGCCGTCGCGACTAACACTGTTGTGGCGCGCATGCCAACGACGATTGGCCATTCAAAATCGTAAGTGGACAGAAGGGCAGACAGAACGGATAGACGGACCTAAGGACATAAGACAATCGATCCAGGTACTGGTATGTACCGGTACTACGGGCTCGAGCCATCCTACCACTATGTAGTAGTCTACTATGACACCAGGATGCTCCACGCCCCGCCCGACAAATCTACGACGCAGCGGTGTGGATTTATACAAACATGGACGAAACCGGGTTCTCACTTCTCTGACAGAAAGCTGTAACTCCTGGTTTCTAATTCCCGGCAATGGATGAAGAGGACTGGATGGAACCCCTTTTTTGCTTCTCTTTTTCCGAATGCAAGGCAATGCCGTTTTGCAGGTACTAGATAGTAGTCTCTGGCAGTGGCGCCCTTCCAAGTCATCGATCCAAAACCATCCATCTTGGACTACCGCAACCACAACCGAGCGAGCAAACATACATCCGTACGTAGTATAGGTGTGGGGAGGGCTCCATCCTTGTACGCGCTTGCACATGTCACGCTGCAACGGAAGCATAATTATATGGCATGCCAATCAAAAAGCAAGGAATATTTGTTTCCTTTGGTAGTAGATTGTTGCCAAATGAATTACAGTTCCATCTTGGCGTCAAAACCCAAAAAAAACGAAGAGTCCACCGTTTTTCTGTCCAAATAATCCATCTCGGGTCCCATCAGACGCGGGTGTAGGAATCAAAAAATTGCCCGAACCAGCATGGCATCGGTTGGTCCGCAATATATAGACGGACAAAAAAGGGCCAGCCATGCCAACGATACATATGTGGTGAGCTGTGGTTTGGCCACGCCACCACCTGGACCAGTCCGCCTTTGCCCCAATTCAATGGTATCTCGATACAATTATGGGTGTGGAAGTCTTTTCCCGCCTTTTTGGACGACAGGTACGTAGTGGTAGTGGAGGTGGAGATTCTTGGACCTTTTGGTTGTTTGGAACTGCTGTTGTTTGACAATCAATAGCAGCGGTGTTTTTTCCAGTCCGTTTATCGTTGTCGTGGCCAAGTCTGCAGGATGCCCAACATTCCATTGGCCTGCAAGTGTACAGCGGGTTTGTTGTCGTGGAGGCACATCCTGTGCATAACTTGGAATGCGTGCCGATGGCGTTTGCGTCAAGCTACCATATCGAAAGAGCATTGGAACAGCTAAAGCTTGCTGTGATGAGCTGCATCAGGAAGGGGCAGTATGCCGCGTCTCGATTGGATCCCCAACATTCTGTGTTAGCGGTCACTTCACCACCTGAATTCATGACACGGTTTTGCCGTACCCGGATCCCATCCATGGATTATTGGAACTACCAAAGGAAATGGACAAGAGTGCGCATATGACTTGTATACACCAATATGGTGGCAGAAATCGTGGCGGTCGTGCTGCTGTCCACGAAACAGCTATAGAAATCCCTTTTTCCATTATACGATAATGGTCGGTACGTAGCTCACGAATAGATTGCACTCTATGAGGCCCGATCGATGGCATGACCAAACTCCTTATTTCTTCATCAGCTACTGTACTATTAGTGTGGTGGTGATTGTGGCGTTGATGATGATGGACGTTGCGTTGACGATGATTGTGTTTGCTGCATCTTTGTCAAGCATTCGTGGAACACGATCGATCCATCCAGCCTATAGAAAAGATGGTCGTCCCAAACTCGCCGAGCGGCATTCAAAGCAATAACACGGCAAAGCCTCAACCTACAGATGATGCTTCGAATGCAAGAAATTTTCTTCCATAGCCTTCCCTCGAGCAGCACGTGCGTGCCGCTGCAGAAAGTAAGAGTCTTCTTTTATTCCTTGTTTGTTATCAAACACTCAAGTATATTGACTTTTTGGTGGTGGATGGACTCTAGACACCGGCGTTTGGGAGGCTATATATGCCATGGCGCTTGTGGGCCACGGACGGCAAGCCGCAGCATGCTTGCGACCGGTCTGGCTTTGTATCGGCGTCGAGTGGCCCAACTCGGAAATAATAGTATTATAATTATTATTACTTCTTTTCTCAATGAATCAGAAGCACGTGCGTGTTGTTGCTATCAAGGAGGAGGCTCTTCGTTCGTCTTTTTCCGCGTCTCCTTTTGCATGGTGATCCAGCCGGTCCGTGCTGGAGCATTTTAGAAAGAGGCGATATATTTGCTTGTTTTGTCGTCATGCCATGCTGTGTCGGACGTCAACCAACAGGCGGGCTACATAATTATCAATGGAGAGTGTTTGGTGCGTGCATGGTAGGGTAGCCATTGCTTCTGGGATCATATCAAAAAAAGTCAAGTCATGTTCAAGGCCGCATGTAAGTCTGTCATGAGGCAGCGACAAAAAATGGAGCTCTTGTAGGTAGCAGAGATTGTGGGACTCCTCTTCCACTGGTCCATCTGCAAACATGGATGGATGGATGGTCGCCGCACCATGTTTGCTTTGGTGATTATATAATAGGGCGGGGAACGACGAGAGCGGCCGTACGTGTGGATCCTAACTCAACAGGTTCTTCCAAAAAGACAGAAATGAGAAAGATCTCGCTGCTGCCTCTGAGAAGACAATGTCCAACTAGGATGAGCGTCAACAGCTCTCCCGCAGGCAGTCCCCACGGAATCCGTCCGTCCTATCTGCCCCCATATCATGCATTTGCTGCTGTGCTCTTTGGGCGGAAATGGATTCGGCAAAAGAAAGGGGGAAATGTGACGGACACGGCTGTGACGGAGAAGACAGTTGGTGCGTGGCTTGGATAAGGAATATCATACGACCATGAACTTTCTTTCTTTTCTTCGTGGCGGGTGCTGGCTGGCGGATATGGATGACAACTTGACTTTCAACAAAGAGGTTGAAAACTCTGGAGGAAAACTATATACATGTTCAATTGATCAAGCCCATGGTAGTGTTCTATGCTGTACTGGACTGGATTGGTGATGATGAGTTGTTGGGATGCCTATAAGGCGATGGTGAGCGAGTAGGCATGTCCATCCGATAAAAATAATAGAGGAAAGGAATCCAATCCAATTCAAGTCAAATACATCAGAGCTCGTACTGTAGTATTTCATTGTGTGTTTCGATGGCTGTCGTAGATATTAAATGTATGTAGAGTTGGACAACGTGCCCTGTCTCTCCTTGTTGTGGTTTCTGGCAAAACAACTTCCACACACTATAGCCAGGACAACGCGGAGGGAGGCGCCTCAAGTAAAGCAACAGAGGAATGGAAGCGACTAGACATTTGTAAGGGCGCAGGTACTACTGTACAGCACCTGCACTACAGCAATCAACATCATCCATAACTCCCAACATCTCATTTCTATGGTTATGGGAAAGCACTCATGAAAAACAGATTCATTTTTATGGATGGATGGATTATGGCTGAATGGAAAAAGACTACTACCGTAGCTATTAGCCCGAACACAGGAAGACGATCGGTGGATGGGCTCTGCGAACCGTCGGTATCCGTGCGCCCCAAAGAATCAGCAGCACAGCAGTATATAGTGTTCAACAATACGCTTGCAATACCAGAAATCGGTGTGTCACGGTGATTCCAACAGTACATTCATTTGATTGTTCCTGGTGCTGTAGCCACGGTTCAATAGAGATCCGGTCGACAGAAGGGCGAACCATTTATTTCAGGACGCGTAGATGCCCCGATGTTCAACCTCCAGTCTCGCACACTGACTCGTACCATACCCCTTCGACCAAAGCAGTGGTGCCAATCAATCATTCTATCTGAGAATCAATTGCAATCCATACACGCAGCTGTATCACACAGCGCAAGTCAACCAAAGCACCATGACGCCAACTCCGTCACTCCGGGACAAGATGACAAGAGAGAGAGAAAGTTGGAGATGCTGTGGAATACTGCAGTAGTGGCGAAGAAACCGTCGCCGCCATGCAGCTACAGTACAATAGGTCGTCAGCTATCGTAGATTGTTTGGTCCCATGACTAATAAGGCTTGGAAGCCTGATTGGTGAAGCTAAAAGCGGTATAAACAACCAAGCCATGCCAGCCCCATTCATATAGACGTGCAATCCTGTGATGTGCACCGCCACATTTTACTTTTTGGTGACGGACCCGATGATCATCCATCCAGATCTGCATCAGTAACAGCAGAGTCAAGCAACGACCAAAGAGGAAATGAAGACATCTTCCTTCATCATCCGTCTCCCCACTTCTCCCTGCATCTTGAAACAGCAGAGAAATATACGTATGTATGCTTGCCTCTCCCTGATAATTTCCATCCGTCGGTCGACTTGCCTGTTTGCGATTCATTTGCTTCGACTCGACGCGATCAAAAGAGGAATATCTTTCCATTCTTCTTCCCTCGCTCTCTTCTCAAAGTGGCGAGGGAAACAGCAGAGAAGAGCATAGCAAACATGCCAAGAGTCGGCCGAAACAATCACCAAAACAAATATGCGCCAACAACAAGAACACCTCCAACTTCAACCCAATCGTTTGCTTGTCTCTCAAGCTTTTGTGAAATTATTCACTTGCACAGAACATGAATGCTGTTTATTGCTTCGGGTCCGTCCTTACTGAAGAAAACAATCATCCCGTCCAACAACGGAATCGAAAGGAAGCGAATCGAATTGAATCGAATCGAGTACACCCACCAAATATGACACTGGTGGAAATAATTATAGTCTTTGCTCCAAAATCGACAGATGGTGTGTCCGGGAGAGAACGGTGGTACAGCGAGAAGCCATTGAGAAAAACAAATTGGTGGCGGACATACACGACACTCTTCCCTGTGCTCTGCAGAAAGACTGGATTGGATCTCTTCGTCCATGTATCCCGCCATGCACCACGGGACATGGCTCTCGAGTAAGGAATGAATGGCTGCACTTTTGCCCGCCCTCCAATTAAGCGGCAAGCGCCAGAGTGGAACAAGCGGATGAAAAAAGGATGCCATCCAAAATCACGGAGTAATAATGGAATTCTTCCTGTCGATGATATATTTGGATCTGCAGCTTGGGTGCCAATCAATCATAGAAAGGAGCATGCAATCTTTCCATTATTGAGAAGCTGATCCAGTCTGTATGCGCGGACAATGGTGCGGATGAATGATTTATTCTTCCGTCCGCGTGGATATAGCGTTCCATACCGTAGATACCTATCAACTCAACAAGTGTATCCTTGGTAGGGCCAAGACATCGGAAGAGCCTTTGGTCGGGCAGGTCGGACCTTCCCATCCCTGCTCTACTTACAATCATCAGCCTGTGCTGTTCCTTCGTGTTCGGTAAAGTAGTTTCAAGGAATTGCCCAGTTCCAGTGGCATGCTAAAAACACCTAGCTTAATATCATAGCTGCGCCGCTTTTGTCAGCACGCAAAGCAGAACACCCAAGCGGTGCTTCCAATGCCTGTCTCTTATACACATCTGACGCTGCCGACGAATAGAGAGGTGTAGATCTCGGTGGTCGCCGTATCAT